>Ga0209577_10003957_pt1 | contig 13975 bp, 16 predicted proteins | sample GraSoiAngelo_109_FD_185874 | JGI IMG/M metagenome (GOLD analysis project Ga0209577, IMG submission 185874) | Grasslands soil microbial communities from the Angelo Coastal Reserve, California, USA - 14_0903_12_20cm (SPAdes) (version 2) | ecosystem: Environmental > Terrestrial > Soil > Grasslands...
CAGCAAAGCTATCCGTAAAAGCAGTATCGCCGGCGAAGATGATGCGGCGTCTCCCGGTGTTGCGGGACTCGAGCAGATAGCCGTTGTAGCCGCGATAGTCATCACGCCGCTTGCGCGCGCCCCAGTGTTTCACAGGAAACGCGCTAATATCGATCTTGCCGGCAGCAGTCGTGAAAATCTTCGCTTCGCCCCAATCGAGCTCGGTGACGTCACGGAACCGCGTTCGTCTCAATAAATCGCTCGTAGCACGAGCGGTGATCACACTCGTGTTTTCGTCAAAACAACGGAGCGTTCGCAGATCGAAATGATCAAAGTGCGCATGCGAAAGAAGGACAAGATCGATCTTTGGCAACTCATGAAACTCGAGCGCGGGCGCGGTCAATCGTTTTGGACCAATGGTGAACCCCGGCAGACGAATTCCGATCCGCGGGAAGAGCACGGGATCGGTGAGAATTTTCATGCCGAAAAAATTGATGAGCACTGTGGCATGACCAAGCCAGGCGAGCGTGACCTGCGCATCGCTCCACTTTAAAGGCTCGGGCTTGGCAAAAGCTGGAGCAATCGGCCGCCAGCTTTCAATCGTCCATTCGCGAAAAAGATGGCCGAGCCAGCGCCGCACCCGCGAACTGTGGAGAGTTGGTTGCTCAGGCGATTCCATTGCGCACGTCACGGTAATGTATTGAAAATGATGCGAAGCCGCATCACCCGATGGTAGGGACATCGCGGTGCGATGTCTGGGCGGCGCGGCCCGCCGTCTCTACCGCGAAGACGCTACCGCGTTCTGACTAATCCTTTTATAGCCTTCCAGAGAGTTCGACCCGGTTTGGCCGGGCCGGCGCGCGCAACGAGCACGGGAACAATCGCGCGATTCAAAATGCTGCGCGTCAGATCACCCATGATGTAGTGGCGAAGCAGTCCCCGCGCCTGTGATGTGCCGGTCACGATCAAATCGTAATCGCCCTCCCGCGCTTCTTCGAAAACTTGATCGATCACAATCCCGTGCCGAAGACGAACGTCGGCGGAAACACGGAGCCGTTCGAGTTCTCTTTTTTGCCGGCGCAGATTTGTCCCAAGCTCCGATTTCGATTCGAGTAGCTGATCGACATTTTCTTCCAGACGCACCATGTCGGCGTACACGGCGGGCGGCTCAGCCATGACGTGCAGCAACGTGACTGAAGCGTTGACGGCCGCGGCCAGCCTGCCAGTGAATTGCACTGCTTGCTCGATGAATTCTTTTCCGCCTGTGCAAACCAGAAAACGCTTCAATTGTTCGCGTTCGCCAATGGCTACCAACACCGGGGGCTGAATGGTTTTGATTACTTCGTAAGTTGTCTTTGAGCGCCAGTACTCTCCCACCGCGCCAGTCCATCGCGCACCGATGACAACCAAATCGTAACTGGTCTTTGACGTTTGATCGACAATCTGTCGCACCGGTTCGCCAGATTGCACGATGATTTCGGGCGATATGCCGTGACCATGAAGCGATTGCGCCTGCGTGTGAAGCGCGTCGCGTAGAGGAAGCTCGTCCTGCTCTGTCTCCGCAATTCCGAGTAGTGTAGTCTCGGCCTTGAGCGATCCGGCCAACGACGCGCCAAGCTGGATTGCTGTTTCGGTCGAGGGCATGCCGTCGCTGCAAATCAAAATTTTCATTGCTAAATTTTGTGACCGGTGATGAGCGTGTAAATCACGATGGCCGCGCCGATCAATGGCAACGGGACAAAGGCGAGCCGAATTTTCGGTCCGGCGAAATATTGCGTCGCGACTGCACCGATTTGCGCGCCGATGACTGCGCCGGTGTGCATGACCAGCGCGATCAGAATGTCCACGTTGCCCTTGATCGCATGGGTAAACGTCCCATAACTGGCTGAAATCACGATCTCAAAAAGATCCGTTCCCACGGCCAGGTGCGTGGGTATCCCCAGCACATAAACCATCGATGGCATCCGAATGTAACCGGCGCCGCCGCCAAGAAAACCGCCGAAGACGCCTCCAACAAAGGCGACGAGAAGGATGGTCCAGAGTGAAATTCGTATGCCTGAAGTGGGCAGTGTGATCATCGGCCAAATTTTCAGCCGTTGAATATTCCGCGTAACAGGCCCAAATGCGGAGCGGTCTTTTTTTGACTCCGCTCCCTTGACCAGCCCGCGCTGTGATCGGCCTTTGGCCGATCGCAGCGTTTTTCGGCTCTCCCAGAGCATGAATGCCGCGATGCCAGAATAAACGATGATCGCGACATAGCTGACCACTGTGTTCACGTTACCGGCGCGCTTTAGCACCTGAATCAACTGCGCGCCGCATTCGGCGCCACCGATTGTTCCAAATGCCATGATGAATCCTAGTTTGAGATCGACATTACCCAGCGCGCGATGCTGTTTCGCCGCTACGATCGACTTGCCAACGATGTGCGCCAGGTCCGTTCCAACCGCGTAATTCCAGTCCACTCCCATCAAGCGCAGCGCGGGGCCGGCTATGAAACTCCCGCCCACGCCAAAAAACCCACCCAAAATTCCAATGATAAAGCCGACAACGACCAGATAAATCGGGTTGATGTGCGCGTTGGAGATTGGAAAAAACATGAGTTATCTCGAGCGGCCGCGCAGGAAGCGAAACAAAAGCGTCGTCACCGTGTCTAGAACAACGGCCTGACCGGCGATGAGCAGCAGGGCAACTCCCGCATAGATGTAGCGATGCTGCGTTTCGAGGTGATAAAGCCACTCGCCCAGGAGATGAAGAACCAGAAAGAAATAGCAAACGACCAGGACCGCATAGACCGCCAGTTCAATTGCAAAAACTCGCAGACTTTTAGCAGCTTGTTTCTTCATCGGGCAGAGATAGGTGGGACGTTGAACCGTTAAATCGCTGAATCAGCAGAGTGGTTGAACTGACTAGATGAATCGAGTGATAATGGGCTTTCGGCTTTGGGGCTTCAACGATTTAATGGGGCGAGGGCTGGTGACGGTTGCGCGCAGGTGCATCAGCGGCCAAATTGATTGCGTAAGGAGCGTTTCTTCCTAACGTTTCCCCTTCACTTTTTAGGGAAAAAACATGGCCGATGCCGCAAACAAATACGCCGAAAACGTACCGGGCAAATTTTACGTCGATGATCAATGCATCGACTGCGATTTGTGCCGTGAAACCGCGCCCGCCAATTTCAAGCGGAACGATGACGGCGGCCATTCCTACGTTTATAAACAGCCAGAGACGCCTGAAGAAGAAGGACTTTGCAAAGAAGCGATGGAAGGCTGTCCGGTCGAAGCGATCGGCAATGATGGGGACGGAGCGTAGTACCGTCGCGCTAAGCATTGCAGGGTCGGACAGCAGTGCCGGCGCTGGTATTCAAGCCGACCTGAAAACGTTTTCTGCTCTCGGTATTTATGGATTGACCGCCGTGACGTGCGTCGTCGCGGAAATTCCCGGTAAAGTTTCGCAGATTGAACCGGTCAGCGCGCGGATTGTTCGCGAGCAAATCGAAGTGCTCGCTAAAAACTTCCAGATCGGCGCGATCAAGACCGGCCTGCTTTGTTCAGCGGAAATCATTTCTGCCGTAGCCAGGACGATGCGGCGCATAGACAAGGTGCTTGCGCGACGGATCCCCATCGTCGTCGATCCGGTGATTGTCGCTACGAGTGGCGATCCTCTCCTCGAGCCGGCAGCCATCGAAGCTTACGAGAAGGAATTATTTCCGCTCGCCAGGTTGATTACGCCAAATCTCAATGAAGCGGAGCGATTGCTCGGAACGGAAATCAAAGGCCGGCGATCGATGCATCATGCCGGGAAAGAGCTGGAGAGAGAATATGGAACTGCAATCCTTCTCAAAGGTGGCCATCTGGCAGGCGACGCGGCTGCCGATCTTCTTTTCATCGATGGAAAAGTTGTCGAGTTCTCGGCGCCATTCGTCCGCGGCGTCGCAACGCACGGTACCGGATGCACCTATTCAGCGGCGATTACGGCTGGTCTTGCGTCCGGCCTGGCGCTGGAAGAGGCGATCACGCAGGCCAAGAAGTTTGTGACTGAATCGATCGCGCAACATTTTCGATGGACGTCGCCTTCTGGCAAAAATCTCGACGCGCTCAGGCATCTTTAGTCCCGAATGCTTTCGGGACCGTGGCGGTCTTCGCGGTCGCCCGGGTCATCCGGACGAGTCAGGATTAGGGCTTTTCTCCCAGCGTTTCATTTTCAGCGCTTCAAGCGCAGCCGCGGTCTCCGCCTGTTTTTTGCTGCGACCACCGCCCTGGCCAAGAACAATTCCCTCCCAAACAACCTGAGAGACAAACATCTTTTCATGTTCCGGCCCGCTCTGCGAAACCAATTCATACTCCGGACTATGAGGCGAAATGCTTTGCAACAACTCCTGAAGATCGCCTTTAGGATTAATGTCCACCGGCTTTTCCGCCAGTCCCTCGAGATCGGCGCGAGTCTGCGTCAAAATGAACTTTTTGGCCACTTCGAAGCCGCCGTCGAGATAAAGGGCGCCGATGAGCGCTTCGAATGCATCGGCCAATGTGGATGTTCGTTCCCGGCCACCACTGGCTTCTTCACCGCGCCCCATCAAAATGTAACGTCCGAGATCGAGCGTCGCGCCGTGCATCCTCAACGCTTCGCGAGAAACCAGCCGTGAACGCAATTTGGTCAGTTGTCCCTCGGCTTCGATTCGAAAACTGCTAAATAGATATTCGGTAATAACGAGCTGGAGAACGGCATCGCCGAGAAACTCCAGGCGCTGATAATCAAAATGATAACGTTGCGCCTCATGGCCTACGCTGGGGTGCGTGAGCGCTTCCGCCAGCAAAAGCGAATTGCGGAATTTGTAACCGATGCGTTCTTCGAGCGGTGTCACATCACTGTCATTCTGAGCGAAGTCGAAGAATACTACAGTTCGCTCAAGGAAAACAAGACTCGGGGAGTGACAGGCAAAGCTAATGGAAGACGCGATCGTCTACGAAGCAGTCGGCGCTACCGCTTTTGATAAACTTCCAGCGAGGTGATCACATCCAGGGCGCGTTGCAAGACCAGGTCGTGCGGCGGCGGCTTTTCCGGGGCTCGGCCGCGCCGCTGCGCTGCTTCTGCTGCTTCCACCTCGGGATTGGTTCCAGCCAACAGCGCCGCTTCGTTCATATGCAGCCGGCCTGCTTCGTAAACAAACGGGTTCATTCCTTTTTCACCGCTCAATTGAAAAATCTGCCGCTTGTCCGCCAGCGACATCTCAACAGGCAAGTCTGGCTTTATTCCCTCCGGAAATAATGAACGCCCTTCGGGCGAAATCATTTCTGCTACGGCAAGGCGCAGGATTTTGCCGGTCGGCAATGGCAAATCCGAGTATTCGGCTGCGCGACCCGCGGTCGGTTGTCCGATGACTAGCGCTTTGTCGTAAAACCGCAGTGCAGCCGCGATCGCTTCGGCGGCACCGGCCGTGTCGCCATCGGCGAGCACCATCACCAGGCCGCGAAATGCCGGATCACGATCGGAATTAAATCCGCGATCCTGGCGTCCTGCCGGTTTGCGCAAGGTGAAGATCGTTTTCCCCCGAGGACAAAGTCGCTTTGCAAATTCCGCAGCTAGCGCCAGATCATCCGTTGCCTGACTGGCGCGAAGATCGACGATGAGCGCATTCACCTTTTTGCCGCCGAAATTGCTGAGACTTTTGTCCAAGGCTTGAAGATTTGCGCTGTTCAGCGATCCGAGGCGCACGTATCCGATACTTCCTGCGATAACCTCGCCGTAAAAGCCGCTCGGCGCTGCGCTCGGGACATTCTCCTTGCCGGACAAAAGCATCACGCCACGCGGCAGCCGAACCAGCAGGCCCTCAACAGTTGCCCGATTCAACTCGATGTCGGTGATTGCGTCCGAATTCGTGAAATTACCTTTCAGCAGCGTGATGACCGCCTGTAGATCGGCTGGGCCTAACGAATTGACCAAATCTTCTGTAGTCGGCGAAGCCGCTGGCAGTGCAGGCGATTTCGACTGCGCCTGCGGCAACCTTCCCGATGGGGACGGTGCAGGCGAAGTTGGCGCCGGCGACTGTGCGCCGAGATTCACAGCGAAGATGGAGATGGCGAACGTCGCCTGAAAAAATCGGGACATCACGGTAATTGGTCGATGTTAGCCGCAACAGCACTCAGAGCAATGTCGCGCCTGTAGTGACAATTCTCGAAATGGATTCGGGAGACGGCTTCGTATGCGCGTGCCCGCGCGGTTTCGATGGTTGAGCCAAGCGCTGTGACTGCGAGGACGCGGCCTCCCGCAGTCTTAATTTCACCGTCGTCGCGTTTCGTTCCGGCATGGAAAATTCGGACGTCTTCGAGCTTCGCTGCGTCGTCGAGACCTGAGATCGGTTTTCCAGTTTCGTATTTGCCCGGATAACCGGCGGACGTCAGCACGACTGTGACCGCAGCGCGCGTGTCCCATTCAATCGCGCACTGGTCGATTGTTCCATCAATCGTCGCTCCCAACAACGGCAGCAGATCTGATTTCATCCGGGGCAAAAGCGCCTGAGTCTCCGGGTCGCCGAAACGGCAATTGAACTCCAGCACACGCGCGCCATCGGTGGTGATAATCAAGCCAGGATAGAGAAGGCCACGAAACTCGACTCGCTGTTGGAGGAGACCACGCAGGAAGGGCTGCATGATTTCCGCCTCGAACTGCGATTGCAATTTGCTGTTCCAATTGTTGGCAGGGCTGAACGCGCCCATCCCGCCCGTGTTCGGCCCCTGATCGCCGTCCAACGCGCGCTTGTGATCGCGCGCTGAATCCAACAAAAGATAATTCGTTCCGTCTACGAGGGCGTGCAGCGAGCATTCCGTCCCGCGCAAAAATTCCTCGATCACGATGCGCCGGCCTGCGTCGCCGAAGCGGCGTTGATTCATCATCTCGTCAATCGTCGATTGAGCCATGGCGGCATCGGCGGCAATGGTTACGCCTTTGCCGAGGGCAAGGCCATCGGCTTTGATTACGACAGGAAATTTGACTCGCTCGCAGTATCGAAGTGCCTCGCCGCTGTCAGAAAACGTTTTCGCTTCTGCCGTGGGTATTTTCTGCGCGCGCATCAGTTCTTTCGCGAAAATTTTGGACGACTCAATGCGGGCCGCCGATTTGGTCGGACCAAACGCGCGCAATTTTTCGGCTGCAAACAGATCGACAATTCCCGCCGCAAGCGGATCGTCCGGGCCGACCACCGTTAAATAGACACGATTTTCGTTCGCGAACCGAACGAGCGCGTCCAAATCACTCGCGGCAATCGCGACGTTCTCGGCAATTTCGCCGGTGCCTGCGTTGCCCGGCGCGCAGAAAATGCGCCCCGCAAGCGGAGATTGCCGCAGTTTCCATGCTAGGGCGTGTTCGCGGCCGCCACTGCCAATAACCAAAATTTTCATCAAGGACGATGAATGGTAGGAAGAGCGCACCGCGCTGTCCAGGACGCCGCAGCGCGGTATCCCTACTTAGCGCGATTCAGCGGGCAAAATCGGCAACTCCAATTTCTCAGTGTGCCGAATGACCGTGAGGCTGGCGCTGACACCGATTTGTTCGCTGACCAGCACCTTGTGCAGATCGTGCACGCTCCCAATGGGCTGGCTATTGAACGCCACAATCAGATCGCCCTCGCGCAAACCAGCGCGTTCGGCGGGACTGTTCTTCTCGAGTGAAACGACGAGCACACCGGTTTCGAGCGGCAAATTATAAAATCGAACCACGCGCCGATGCAGCGGCACATTTTGACCGGCAACGCCAATATAGCTGCGCCGGATTCTTCCGTCGCGAATCAGCCAACCGGCGACGAGCCTGGCCGTATTGCTCGCAATCGCAAAGCAGATGCCTTGTGCCGGGCGAATCATCGCCGTGTTCACGCCGATCACTTCCCCCGCGGAGTTGACGAGCGGTCCGCCGGAATTGCCCGGATTCAGCGCCGCGTCGGTCTGAACGATGTTGTCAATCAAACGACCCGATTGCGAATACATCGAGCGACCGAGCGCGCTGATCACGCCTGCGGTCACGCTTGCCTGGAAACCGAACGGGTTTCCAATCGCGATCGCCAGCTGGCCAACCCGCAAGTTTTCGGAATCGGCCAGGCGCACGTGAACTAACTGCGGCGCATCGATCCGGATCACTGCCAGATCGGTTTCTGGATCGTCGCCAATGAGCTGTGCCGGGTAATCGCGTCCGCCCGAAAGATTCACGCCAATGCGAGTTGCGGCGTGCACGACATGGCTATTGGTCAAAATGAAACCGTCGGGCGTAATTACAAATCCCGAGCCGTTTCCGGCAATGTCGCGCGGCTGATTTTTGCCCCGTTGTTGGACTTCGATGTTTACCACGGAGGGCGCGACGCGCTCAACCGCACTTACCACCGCGCGCGAGTACTCGTCTAATAGCGCTGCGTCAGCGGCCCCCGTTGCCGTCTCATTACGCGAGGGGCGGTCTGAATTTCCTTCGCTAAACAAGAATTCCGGTCGCGCAGCCCGTTCGAAATTCGTCGTTGTCATAGCATAAAACTTTCGAGCTGACCAATCCATTCGTCAACTACAGGTCCATCCAATCTATACATACCATTTGGAATGTTGCACTCCGCTGGTGCTTGGATTAAAAGAAGGCATGGCTAAGACGGCTTCTCCTCCGTCGGTCCTGGAACCCCAATGTCCGTCACGACTTGTGCTCGATCGCATTGCCGATAAATGGACGGCGCTCGTTATTCAGATCCTGGCGCGCGGAACGATACGTTATGCCGAACTGCAACGCGCGATTGGCGGGATTTCGCAAAAGATGCTCACGCAGACTTTGCGCAGCCTCGAGCGCGACGGCCTCGTGCAACGCAAAGTGCATCCAGTCGTGCCGCCGAAAGTGGAATACTCCCTCACGAGATTGGGCCGGACCTTGATTGAGCCGTTGCACGCGCTTTGTCGCTGGTCGGAAAAGCACTTGGCCGAGTTGCAGACAAATCGAGCCCGGGCTAAGACCGTGGCAAGCGATGGTTGACCGTGGCGGCACGCGTGTCTGTTAGCTGTCGCAGCCTTGAGGTAATCAAAAACCGTAGCGCGCCGGCCACTCCCTGGCTGGTCCACCCAAGCGCGCTGCGCATGCCTTCAGTTCCTTCTTGAAAAAGTGAGCCAGATGCGACCGCACCTGGCTCGCCAGCGGTAGCTTTTCCATCCCGGCCCAGCTGTTGTACTTTGCCCTCAGTTGGTCGCTTGGCTTGTCCGGATCGGCACCCAGGAAATCGAGGATGGAGCGTCGCAGCTCAGTGGGATTTCTTTGCAGATCATCAAAGAAATAAACACGAAGCCGGCTTGGATGAACGTAGCGTTTCCATCGCGTGACGACCGCGGTCGGGTACGAGCGCAAACGCATCCCTCGGCGGAGCAAATTCCGATGAACTTCGTCGATACTGGTCACGTCAAACGGCTCAATCTGCCGGTAATGCACTTCCATGGACAAGTGCGACCAGAATCTCTGCACTGGATCACGCGCAAGGAAGATCACTTTTGAGTTTGGGAAATATCGGACGATTTGACGAATGAGTTTGCTGCTTAGCGTTGAATAATTTGGCGAAATGTCACCGGAGAGGAGCGATCCCTTGGGTTCGAACAGTCGGCCGTAATTCTCGAGGTCCATGTACGGTTTGGCGCTGAGGCTGTTTAGGCGCTCAAGAAAACGAAGATCGCGCTCGTCTCTGCAGCGCGGAGGAACCGAGTGTTGAACCCTGCTCAGTTGATCAAAATAATGCAATTCCTTTACAGGCGGCATCCAGAAATCCGGATGGGAGTCGAGCTGCTGATAAAGCCATGTCGTTCCGCTTTTGTGCGCTCCGACGCACATGAAATCGGGCTGTGCAGGTCCCGTCAAAGGCCGCTTTTTTTCGCCATCGTCTCCGACGCGCGCGTTAAATGGCCAAGCCCAATGCACCTTTCCATTATGCTCTGTCCCGTACCGAAAACGCAAGAATGCGAATTCGAACTTCTGACCTCCCCCATCGATGACAAGCGTGGCAACACTACGATTCGCGCAATGTCGATGCCCAGGTCGCTCGAGCCGCTGACCGTCAGAATTGCTTTGCATGGCCGCCCAGTGTGGGTCTATCCTGAAACTTCGCTTATGGACGTGAGTGGCAGCATCCGCGCGATCCTGAATCAAAAAAGCGACGAGGTTTTCTCGATTTCGCCGGATGCAACGGTTTTCGAAGCCATTGAAATGATGGACGCGAAGAATGTCGGCGCGCTGTTGGTGATCAAGCAGGAGCGGCTGGTCGGCGTCATTTCCGAACGCGATTACACGCGCAAAGTGGTCCTGCGGGGCAAGCGCTCGCGCGAAGCGAAGGTTGCCGAGATCATGTCAACGAATGTGTTCACGACACATCCGCGTGAAGGCGTAGATGAATGTCTGCGTATCATGACGGACAAGCATATTCGACACCTACCGGTGCTCGATGGCGACAAGGTTGTGGGCGTGATTTCCATTGGCGATCTGGTCAAGCACGTCATTTCCTGCCAGCAAGCCGCGATCGCCCATCTGGAAAGCTACATCCACGGCGGTTACTTGGGATAACTGTAGCGGCGCTCTGTGAGCACGGTCGGACAGAATTTTCGATGGTCACAGACCGCCGCTACAACTTCCAAACTGTTTTCCCGTCAACAATCGTTCGGACCGCGCGGCCTTTCAGTTTCCAGGCCTGGAATGGCGAATTGCGCGAGGCCGATTGAAACTGATCAACTCTGACCGTCCACTCCAACTCCGGATCGATCAGCGTTACGTCAGCGTGCGCGCCAATCGATAGCGTGCCTGCGTTAATCTTCAACAAACGCGCCGGTTCGACGGTGTACATCGCGATCAACTGGGCCATGTCGATCTTGCGATGCTTATGCACGAGTAGGTCGAGAAATAGTCCAAGCTCCGTTTCCAACCCGATGATGCCGAAGGGCGCTGCATCGAATTCCACTTCCTTTTCGAAATCGGCATGGGGCGCGTGATCGGAACATAGGATCGATAATGTTCCGTCGGCGATTCCTTCCAGCAGCGCATTTACATCTGCCTGCGACCGCAGAGGCGGATTCATTTTGGAGTTCGTATCAAAATCTTGGATCGCTTCGTCGGTTAACGCGATGTGATGCGGGCAAACTTCGCCGCTGATTTTTACGCCCCGCGCACGCGCTTCACGAAGGAGTCGCACACTGCCAGCCGTCGTGAGGTGCTGGCAATGAATGTGATGATCGCAAAGTTCCGCCAGCAAAATGTTGCGCATGACCATCGCTTCTTCGCCGGCTGCGGGCCAGCCCGGTAGCCCGAGCAGTGTGCTCCAATAGCCTTCATGCACGACGCCGTTGCCAACCAGATTGTAATCCTGACAATGATCGAACACGGGCAGATCGACCATGCGGGCATACTCGACCGCACGCCGCATCACCTCGTGATTTTGAACACAGTGGCCGTCGTCCGTGATCGCCACAACGCCCGCCTGCGCGAGTGAACCGATCGGCGCGAGTTCTTCGCCGGCCAGATTTCTTGAAATCGTGCCGGTGGGTAAAACATTGACGCATGCGACCGCCGCGGCGCGATCTTTGATCCACGCGATGGTGCTGGGATTATCCGCCGTTGGCGAAGTGTTCGGCATACAAACAACCGTTGTAAATCCGCCGGCTGCAGCCGCGCGCGCGCCCGACTCGATCGTTTCTTTGTGACTGAATCCCGGCTCCCGAAAATGTACATGAATATCGATCAAGCCAGGCGCCACGATCAGACCTTTCGCGTCAATCTCTTCGACGTCTGACTTCTGATTTCTGACTTCTGACTTCTGTGCTATTCGTCCGTCGGCGACGTAAAGATCAGCAATTTCATCGCGCTTGCTCGCGCGGTCGATTACTCGACCGTTGCGAATAATCATAGCGCTCATTGTGTTGAAATTCCTCCGCACAGATAAAGAACGGCCATCCGAACGGCGAGACCGTTGGTGACTTGATCGAGAATGACGCTTTGCACTCCGTCGGCGACGTCGCTGTCGATCTCGACGCCCCGGTTGATCGGGCCGGGATGCATGATCAGGCAATCCGGCTTCAAAAGTTTTGCGCGTTCCTTCGTGAGGCCAAATAAGCGGATGTATTCACCGAGCCCGGGAAAATATTCCCTGCGCTGACGTTCATGCTGAATCCGCAACAGATTTACGACATCGGCTTTCGGCAGCACGTCATCGATCTTGTATGAAACTTCGACCCCCAGTTTTTCAAACTCGCGCGGGACGAGAGTGCTCGGCCCGACCAGCGTCACGTGTGCGCCCAGCTTCAGCAGACCGAAAATGTTCGAGCGCGCGACGCGACTGAACAAGATGTCGCCGATGATCGCCACGCGAAGGCCGGCGATTTCTCCTCTCCGCTCGCGGATCGTGTAAAGATCCAGAAGCGCTTGGGTGGGGTGCTCGTGGGCGCCATCGCCGGCGTTGATCACGCTCGCCTTCAGCCGATTTGCGAGAAACTGTGGCGCGCCCGCGGAGCTGTGGCGCAGCACAAGAATATCGGCATGTAATGCCTCTAGATTGCGCGCGGTGTCCTTGAGCGTTTCACCTTTGGTGAGGCTGGAAGTCGTTGCCGAGATATTGATCACGTCCGCGCTCAAGCGAAATGCAGCCAGCTCAAATGAGGTGCGTGTCCGGGTGCTCGGTTCGACAAAAAAGTTTACCAACGTTTTCCCGCGAAGGGCCGGCACCTTTTTGATCTCGCGAGTTCCGACTTGTTTGAACGCGTCGGTAGTCTCGAGAACGAAATTGATTTCGTCAGCCGATAATTCGCGCAGCCCGAGCAGATCTTTTCGTGCCCAGCGCGTGCTCATATTTCCCTTCCCAGCCATACTGCGTCGGCTTCGTTATCGGTTTCTTGCAGGCGCACCTGAATTTGTTCGCGCGTCGCGGTCGGCAAATTCTTGCCGACGTAATCGGGGCGAATAGGCAGCTCGCGATGGCCCCGATCAATCAGCACCGCCAGTTGGATGCGGGCGGGGCGCCCGAATGAATTGATGGCATCCATCGCCGCGCGAACGGTGCGGCCAGTATAAAGAACGTCATCGACAATGATGATGGTGCGTTCTTCCAGCGGTAGCGGAAGCTTCGACGCATGCACCAGCGGTAACTCTGGGCGCTTCCCAACATCATCCCGGTGCATCGCCACGTCGATGACCCCGGTTTCGACGTCGATCTTTTCAATCTCGTGAATGAAGGCCGCGATGCGTCGCGCGATCTCCACGCCGCGTGAAGGAATTCCCGCAAGCACCACCTGCTCAAGCGGCGCGTTTCGCTCAATGATTTCGTGCGCAATCCGGCGCAGCGCGCGACGGATTGCCTCCGCGTCCATGATGGGGACGGCGGCTTGTGGATTTTGTTTTGTTTGTTTCATGCGTTTCCTTCGGGACCTCGCGGGATCACGTTAAAGGAAAAAAATTAGGAGGCGGACTTTTCGGTGCGCGCCTCCTTTCGTCGTCGCTCTCGCCAATTGGAGCGATGTTTCACGATCCAATCAAGCAAGGCTCTTTCAAAGCCGATGTCTTTGCCGGCTTTTTCGCTTTCAATCCACTTATGCTTCAAAATCTCTGCGCGCTCAGCAAGGAACTCCTTGTAGAGCGCCGAATCCTTAACGAATTGAGCTTGATCTTCTTCCGAAGACGGCATCGCCGGTTCTTCTTTCATAAAATTTGGGATAAGTCAACAAAATCGACGCATTGGAATTTGACGGGGCGGCCACACCATTTATTTGAGGCTTCTTTGCGCGACCGGTTGTGGACGCCTCACTACGCCAACGCCTTACGCAGATTTTCTGCGATCTTTTTAAACTCGGCTGTCACGGGTGATTGTCTATCTTCGCCCACGATGGGAATCCCGCGGTCGCCTGCCTCGCGCGTGGCAATATCGATCGGAATCTGGCCAAGCAGCGGGACCCGCAACCGTTTCGCTTCGCGTTCGCCGCCGCCGCTCCCAAAGATATCGTAGCGTTTGCCGTCGGATGGAGAG
>Ga0209577_10003958_pt1 | contig 13975 bp, 12 predicted proteins | sample GraSoiAngelo_109_FD_185874 | JGI IMG/M metagenome (GOLD analysis project Ga0209577, IMG submission 185874) | Grasslands soil microbial communities from the Angelo Coastal Reserve, California, USA - 14_0903_12_20cm (SPAdes) (version 2) | ecosystem: Environmental > Terrestrial > Soil > Grasslands...
ATTTGACAAATCTCTACGTTTACTGGCTAGGACCCTTGGCCGGGGGTTTAATTGCCGGACTTGCCTTCAGATTCTTAGAGCGATCCAAGCTTGGCAAAGGGTCCCGTGCTGTTTGTCTGTGTTGAGAACGCGGGACGAAGCCAGATGGCCGAGGCCTTCGCTAAGAAGCACGGGATGAACGCGCGGAGCGCAGGTACGATACCCTCTGCGCGGATCAACCCGACCGTCGTAGACGCGATGCGGGAACGCGGGATAGACATCTCCTCCAATCAACCGAAAATCCTTACACCCGAGTTGATCCGAGACGCACGTCTCGTTGCAACAATGGGCTGCTCCATCGAAGAGGCGTGTCCGAAACCGATTGTTGCTCAGATGCAGAAGAAGCTGATCGAATGGCATCTGGAAGATCCAAAAGGTAAACCGTTAGGGGAAGTGAGAAAGATTAGGGACGAAATAGAGAGCAAGGTCCGAGACCTTTCGACGTCAACAGAGGTTCTCCACCTTCTATCTAGCTGAGATCCTCCGTACAGATTTGTGCATGCGATGTGGACAGTCCCTAGACGAGATGGTTGGTTCAGTCTCAAGCTTCTTCGAGCATTCCATAGAAACTGTTAATAATTGAACGACCGCGGTAGAGGCTTTTCTACGGAGAATGGGTCTATGTCAGACATGACAGCCCAGGAAATAGAGAAACCAGAGAAGAAAGTTTCGCGAAGAGAATTTCTAAAATATGGCGCGGTAGCAGCGGCCGTCGCAGCCAGCTCAGCCACAATCTTAGGGTCAATCCCAGAAATTCGACAAGAAACCGTAACGCCCACTAGACTCCCTCAGACTGGGCCCGCATCGAGTATCGAAGAGATAACTATCGCCCAGATCCAGTCAATGTTTGCAGCCGGGACCCTAACAGCCAAGTCATTAGTCAACAGTTACTTGTCCCGTATCACAGCGCTCGACCAGAACGGCCCACAACTCAACTCAATCCTTCAAGTCAACCCAGACGCTCTCACCATCGCCGGCCAAATCGACCAGATGCGTCAATCAGGAACCATCCTAGGTCCGATGATGGGAATACCGATCCTCTTGAAAGACAACGTCGATACGCATGACCAGATGCAGACCGCGGCGGGCTCCCTCGCACTAGTCGGGACCCCAGCACTCCAAGACTCGACGGTCGCGGCGAATCTGAGAAAGGCTGGAGCCATAATTCTCGGGAAGACGAACCTGAGCGAATGGGCCAACTTCCGCTCGTTCTTCTCGTCTAGCGGCTGGTCCGGACGCGGGGGCCAATGCAACATGCCCTACGCTCTCGACCGGAACCCATGCGGATCCAGCTCGGGATCAGGAGCAGCAGCATCGGGCAACCTCGCCACAGTCTCCATAGGAACGGAGACGGACGGGAGCATCGTCTGTCCCGCCAACCATAACGGCGTAGTGGGCATCAAACCTACCGTTGGACTGGTCAGCCGTGCAGGAATCATACCGATATCACACACCCAAGACACAGCGGGTCCACACGCGCGGACGGTGATGGATGCAGCGATTGTCCTTGACGCGATCGCTCAGCGGTCACCCGACCCGCGAGACCCCGCGACAAGCACGAGCCCGATAGGCAAGCAGGGTCAAAAACGACCGAAGCTACCGGCCAGCTATGCTGCCTTCGTCAACCCCAAGGGGCTGAACGGTTCAAGAATCGGCGTTTCCCGGGATTTTGAAGGATTCAGTCCAAAGCTGGATGCAGTGTTCGAGCAGTCATTGACCGCTATGTCGAACGCGGGGGCGACTCTTGTGGACGTGTTCTTCCCGCACTTCTCGGACATTTTCAGTGGACTCAATGAATTCACGGTGCTTCTCTTCGACTTCAAGATCGACATACAGAACTATCTCGCGACCCGAACCGGCGTACCAACGGCAAGTGGAACCCTTGCTGACCTGATTGCCTTCAACAACGCCCACGCAGCTCAGGAGATGCCATTCTTTGGGCAGGAAATCTTCGAGCTTGCCGAGACATTCAGCTCGGACCCCAACGCAACACAACCTTTGGGGATGTCGTACAATCAGGCAATTGCGGCGGACATACTGTTTGGCGCCAAGGAGGGCATCGACATGCTCTTGAGCGAATTCAATCTAGACGCGATAGTGGCCCCAACGGATAACCCGTCGTGGCCCACGGACTTGATCAATGGCGACCACTTTGTCGTAGGCAGCTCGTCACCCCCAGCAATTGTCGGCTATCCAAACATCAATGTACCGATGGGCATGACCTTCGGCGTCCCAGTCGGAATATCGTTTTTCAGCACAGCCTTCAGCGAACCAACATTGATCAAGCTAACGTCTGGCTTCGAGGCGGTGACACACGCAAGGCAAGTGCCCCAGTTCCTCCAGACGCTACCCTTCTCAGAGCCAAGTCCAACTCCAGGCCGTCGCCACCCACGGACCAAACCCACAGCAGGCCCTCTGGTAAGTCACCTGTAGTATAGAACGGGGCGAGCGACTCAGGCGAGTCGTTTTGTCCCCTCCATATTTTTCTCTGCGTAAGCTATTGGAACGAACTTGTAAGTTCGACCAGAGCACGTTGGACAAGATGGGTATGGATGTAGAAGTTTGGCATATGGGAGCGGACTGACGAGATCATAAGCGCAGCTTCCTCTCCCGCCGTTCGCGGGCAGTGAAGTTGACCAAGGGTCCGTTCGCGAGATAGTTGTTGCTTATTATCGCGATATCGCCGCTGTCCGTCTTGACCCAAGTCGCCCTCAAGCCTATCTTTACGACCCTCCCCTTCACCCCGCTATACTCGACCGAATCGTGGAGTCGCAGGACCCCATCAGATAGAATTAGGATACCTGAAATTACGTTGGTCAGAGTATTCTGTAACGCCAAGGAGATGGCTAATCCTACTATTCCAGAGAGCGTCAAGAAAGAAAATATTGACCCCAATCCCAGGACAAAAACAAGCCACGCGGCCACAAAGACGACCCAGAGAATACTCAGTCCCTCGCGAACATTCCTGATTAAGTCGGCGGATGCACCTGCTCTCTTGGCGCCCCTCGTAACGAGCCTGATCAGTAATTCTGAAACGAACCAGGATCCGGCGATGACCGCACCCAATTCGGCAACGAAAACTATTGTTCCATTATCAACCAAAAGCGTTCACCTATCGCAGCCCGTGGCTGCTCATATTCAAATGCCTTCGACCCTCTCCGGCATTATTAGTCTAAGATTCGATAAACCCTAATTAGAACCTTAGAGAGGAATCGCTGGGTCTTGTCTTCAGAGAAGAGGCTGAGATTCAGAATCCGGAAAGGGGATTTTGAAGTCGAGCTTGAAGGAGATCACGATTACGTAAGAGAGCGATTTGAGGATCTGGAAAAATCCCTCGGACCCACAGGCAGCTTCATCGTTCCGCCACAACTCTCCGCAGGTCCAGCACCAACTCCGGAACAGTCAGTGGGTATCGCGGGCATCGTCGAGTTTACTTCCGAAGGGAAACCCCATCTCACGGTTCCAGTAGATACCCTCTCCGCGAAAGAAGCCATATCGCTAGTGATGTTCTCTATGCACCCCAAGCCGTTGGGAGACGATGACCTTAGCTCCCTACTGAGTTCTTCCTGGAAGACTACGGGTGAGAGTATCGTAAGAGCTCGAATCAGTGAATTGCGACGGGAAGGCAAGGTCATAACAGAACGAGGAAACTATGTTCTATCCGGAGCGGGGGTTCAATGGATTCAGAACGACATCCTCCCGCGCCTACAGAAGATCACTTAGCCTTCGACAACCAGATTCTGCGCGCGACCCCTTTCTCAGTCAGTCCATATTGGAATCTTCCAGACCGTCGAGTCCGGGATAGTAGGCCTTGTCTGAAATATCGTAGAAGAGCCATCTCCACAGCCTTGTCAGAGAGTTCGATCTTCATGCCCGAGAGGAGATTACGGACCCTCTGGCTATCCAATTCGCTCGAAGCTTCAAAGAGGCTCAGGAGCCGTATTTTCAGCTCATTATAGTCCATGCCAGGGCGGTTGAAAGAATATTCGAGGGATAGAAGAAGGTTCGGTACGGGGCTTGCACTGCATCTTAGCAGATTTGATCTCCGGCTGTCAGTAACACCTTGTCATCCAGCCCGGCTCTCATCTTGAGCCGAAATACTTTCACTTTCATTCCCAACTCGCAAAGTAACACCTTGTCGGACAACCTTCGGGACCGAAAAGCGTTATATCTCGACTCTACGCACAGAACGGGCAGGAAGAATAATGTCAGGATTAGAGGTCCTCGAACGTAAGCCGAACTCTGGGGAACCCGCGGCAGCCATAGAAGTCGTCCTAAAGCATTCCGGCGTAGAGAACAGAATCATCGGCAGCTCAGAAACAGTTCTCAGAGAACTTCTCTCATACTTCTCGAAAGTCTACCCTTCCATTGAGCTCGTCTCGAAGCTCGTGCTCTCAGTTGACAGCCTCGAATTCCTTCAGGGCTGCACCGGAGTACTCGCAGTTTCACCAGAAGGCTTGGTCGTTCTGAAGGACTTGAAGGAATTGAAAGACAAGGAACTCATAATGATCCATCTCGCAGGTTCACGCTTACAGCACCAGATGGGTAAGAAGGAGATTGACACTCTGTCCCTCGACGAGATTACCAAGACCACGGGACGCTCAACAGGGACCGTGGCGGGCAGACTTAGCGAGCTCTGCAATGAACAACTCGTCGAACGAGTCGGCAAGGGCTCCTACCGTCTTACGACAATGGGTACCAGAGTCGCCATCAAAAACCTGATGCCGAGGGTTGCGCAACTTCCGGAGAAGTAAGAAAAAATGCCAGACCAACCCAAGATCAAAGTTCAGATAGAATGGGGAGACATCAAACACACTGCCGAAGGAGACCTTGAAACCGTTGTTCGTGAAGTCATGCAATTCGCAGCCAAAGTCCTGCCAAACTACTCGCTAGCGTCCAAGCTGACCTTCTCGCCGGACTATTCGTCCATGGTTGACGATCTCTCTAGCGCGGTCCAACTGACCCCTGAAGGGGAGGCGGTCTTACTCAAGACGGAGATGTCAGCTGAGAACTCCATCGCCATGGTACTCCTGGCCGCGCGAGTCGCTCACGCAGTAGGTACACGTCCCAATGTGGAGATGGACCCCGAAGCCATCAGCCGAGCAATCGGAAAAGCAGTCAAGACTGTCCGTAACACTTTGGCAATTATGACAAAGACCGGACTGATCGATAGAACAACCGACGGAGCCTACAAGCTCAGCATGCAAGGGATACGGAAGGCCCACGAGATTGCAAAGGGTCTCACAGCTAGAGCCGCCTCGTCTCCAGCCCAGAAAACGGTGACTGCTTCAGGATGATATGGAAACGGGTGCGGGGACAGACGGGAAAGGGGGGTTTCCCGCCTGAAACTGGGGGAATCTAACCTTGCTCCACCGCACCCAAGAGACTACTGAGCCTCTTCAGCAAATAAAAAGCATACCGGAGATCATTGGACTACCATCCATCCCAGAATCTCTCGTCGAACTTTCGACTCGGTCAATGCAGTCACTCCAAGGCTCAAAGTTCAACCCGCGGCCAGTTTCCCTTGTGGAAATAGGGGTCGACGACGCCGACTCTGAAGAGAGACTCGAAATTGGAGGCTCCATAACCTCATCGGGCTTGAAGCGCTGCCCAATCAACCCCAACAAAGAGTTCACCCCGGTAGTTGCCTGCGACGCGTCCAGCGTAAAGATCGGCGAGACCGAGAACGGAATGATCTTCGCCATCCGAGCAGTCGGAGTCTGGAGACAACAGAGCAAGATTCTCTACACTCGATGGGGCCCGCTACTCTTCCACGTCCCAAACTCCGAAGACGTGAGCCAGTATCGCGAGGACGAGTCCCGCGCCTTCGGCGGATTATCACTAAAGACCCTCAGGGTCCTCACACGACTCCGGAACCATGTCGAACGCTGGGTCCAAGAAATCTTGTCAGAATCACTGCACGACGGAATCTTATTGATCGATGGATCCCTCACCGCAGGTACCCCAGACAACCCTGTTGCCCGGGTCAACAAGATTCTAGCCACAGCCCGCCAAAACAATTCCATTGTAATCGGCATATCAAAAGCAACACAGCTGACGGTTGGAGGAAGAAACATTCTCGGACTCACTAACGACAAAGATAGCCCTCACCAAATCGACATTAGCTCTCTAGTCGAAAGCGAATACCCACCATACCCCGTTAGGTTCCTCGGCAGAGTGTATGTAGCAAAATTATCCAGTGATGGATTCCTCTTCAGAACAGACATTGATCGAGAAGCCAGCAGTGAACAAGCGCAACAAGCGCTCGAACGACTAGCTGGCACCGATGTCATTTTCCACGGCTATCCCGAGACACTCAGGATCGCCCATATATTCAGCACCTTCACTGCCAACGAAATTCTCGCAGTCCAACGATTCGTAGCATCAAACCACCACATCACGCTACAGTCCCGTCCCACCCTACGACGATCACTCTTCGGACCCTTCGGCACAAGCAGATACGTGGCGTAAGCATGCGAATCTACCGAAAGGAAGGCGATCAGGTCCAGCTAATCGCCTTTCCCGACGAGCACGTCCAGCGCGGAGACTATCTGCTGATCGAAGATCCGGGATTAGCAAAGGGACTGCTCGTCCAAATAATCGATCTGCAATACGCCAACGTGCCGGGGATCTTAGAGGACATCCTCCGAGACGTGATGACTGACGGCGAACTCTCGGGACAGGACATGGACCCCCTCAACATTTCCAGCGAAGTAGACGCGCTAAAAGACACAAGGCTGGCAGTCTGCAAGATCAGAGGAACAATCACCGGAGAGAAGGACCTCTCACCTACCACCTCATGGCTTCCGTCTCGAACTTCCTCCCGCATACGTGCCTATCCCATCAACCGGCTGATCATGAACGGCGGAAAGAGACCACTCACCGTCGGTCACAATGACGGTGATCCCGTGCAGATCGATGCTGGCGGACTCGACGGCGGCCTAAACATCATCACCGGCCGCAAAGGAACAGGCAAGTCCCACCTCGCAAAACTCCTGCTCCTATCAATGGCAGGACTTGGAGCACCCTGCATCGTCCTAGATGTGAACGGCGAATACGTCAACCTCCACAAATCCAAGGACGGACGCCTATCCACATCTAGACTCACGGTTATCGCACCACGAAACGGGATCAACTTCGCACTCGCCAAGCTTGGGCTTCGGACAATGGCAGGGGTCCTAAGCAACGCTCTGGATCTCCCAGCAACCTCCTCGAAGGTGTTCAGCACTATCTGGCGGGACCTAGAGTCAAAGGGCGACCTGACCCTACCAAATCTGATTCAGACCGTCCAGTCATGGAGCTGCCACGAGAGCGTCAGAGAAGCGCTCGTCTCAAGACTCCAAGTGCTCTTGGAATCTGGCCTCTTCTACGACGAGACCAACCCTCTAACTGAAGAAAAAATCCTCCACGCCATCGACGGCGGAGGAATCCTCGTTGTAAACCTGAAGAACCAGAGCCACCTAGTCCGGAGAATACTCGTCGAGATCTTCCTTGGCGAGCTGACGAAGATCCTTTCGTCCAACTGGGTGCGAGCCGCCTTCCTCTTCGCCGAAGAAGCCCACCTCTACCTCAGAGACACATACTGGGACGACATCATCACCAGGATGCGCCATATCGGCCTGTTCACTACGTTCATCACCAACCAGCCCGACACAGTCCAAGAAACCATCTACCGACAAGCCGACAACGTCTTCATCTTCAACTTCACCAACGAACACGACATCGAAACAATCGGCAAAGTGGCAAAATCCGATAGCGAGACTATTCGCTCGCTAATCAAGGGAACACCGGCGCGAAGATGCCTACTTCTCGGAAACGTTGTCCACGACCTACCTCTAATGGTCGACATCGAAGCCCTAGATGTTAGAACGATGGGAGAAACTAGACTGTTCTTTTCATGATAGAACCGGCCTCATGCGACCGTCCTCTCAAAGATGCATCAACGTTGTGACCTAGATGGGCGGGTGCCTTTCCCCGTTTTCAACCATGAGCTTCTCGGCATGCCTATACTGCTCTTCGACAGTCTTCATGTTGCGCGGATCGAGATCGGAAGGATGCTTCGAAGACCAGTTTTGATCAGAAACCCGGCTCAAACATGCACGAAACGAACAGTTTCCCCTAGGAAAGCGAGCCTTCCTTCATGAAATCTGTTCGGGGAAGGGGGTAGTGGTATACGGCCCAGACAAGGGAAAAAGGAAGAAACCACACCTCACCCCGAAGACACGTTCCAGGTGACGCTGGTCGAATAGACGGGCTCGGTCTGGAGAGAGGCCAGCGCCTTGGCAAGCGATTTCAGGTGCCCATACCCAACCACGGCAACCACCTGTCCCGCCGTCGAATACATGATATCCCGAATCCTTGCTACCATGAACTCCTCCCGAACATCGAGCAGAATCTTACTCAGTTCAGGATAGCGCAGTCGAAACAGCCGAAGCTGCTCCTCCAAATTCTCCGCCAACTTCGACAAGTTGAACCCGCCAAACGGCAAGAGCGCGATACTAACCAAGGAATCAACGCCCAGCCTCACCTTTTCCCGTAAGGGAAGCTTTCGGAGAGATCCGACCGTCATTCCAATCGGGAGATCGACAAAAGCAACCCTAGCCCCAACAGCCCGAGCAGCCTCAACCGCTCGGAGCATCTCCTGCCCCGGCGGCGAACCAGTCATCTCCCCCGCAAACCTCTCCAACAACATCATCGCCAAGAAAGACCCGCCACCGCCACGCCCTGAGGATTTACCTGGGTTCTCAAGGGCCATAAGCCTCCCCTCGTCCAGTTCCAACGCCACCACCTCCGGCTTCAATCCCAGAATCGTTTCCCGCACAAAGCTGGCGCTCTTAGGGTCCACATGAATCGTCCCAATCAGACTGAGACGATCACCCACCTTCTCAATAGCCGACGAGTCTACAAACCGTCCCCGACTTTCACCTCCAATCCCTATAAGGCGGTCAATCTACCTTTCCATAGATTCCAGTCATCCAGGCACGGCGAGGTCCCAAGAAGTGAGCGAGATCGACAAGCTCGACGACGAAAGACAACAACTGAGAATCGAGCAATCAAAGAGCCTAGACCAGCTCAACGAGACGAAGATCAAGTTACAGAAAGTCCGGGAAGAACTACAGAATCTCCGTAATACCCGGGACGGTCTGAACGACACCATCCGAGCACTCAAGCAGACCCGTGACAAACTTCGAGACACATCCCGCGAAAAACTCGCCACCCTTCGAGAGCTTCTCCAGAAGATGAGTGACCGGCCCCACGCTTCAATCGCCGAGAAGGAGCTAGCAGCGTTGGAATGGCAGGTCCAGACTTCACCGCTTGAGAAGGACGACGAGAAACGCTTGATGACGAAGATTAGGAGCTTGGAGATCCGGGTCACAGGCTACCACAAAGTCCTGAAGCTGAGAGAGGATATCACTAAACAGCGTGAGGAAGCTGATCAGATACACGCGAGAGTCCAGGAATTGGCTGCGGAAAGCCAGAAGCATCACGCTGACATCGTCCAACTGTCGGAAGCCTTCCAAACACTCAGACTCAGACGTGAAGAACAGCAGAAAACACTCGACGACCTCAAACGGAGAACAGCCGACACGAATCAGAAATTCCTACAACTAAGAAATACTCTGACCGATGAGGAGCGAAGAGAGCAACGCCAGAAGGGAGAGGCGCTCAAGGAAGCTCTAAAGGACACGGCTCAGAAGAAGCTCAGCAAAGGCGGAAAGCTAACGCTACAAGAACTCAGCGCACTCTACGAAGGAACAGAAGAGTGAAGCGTCCAATCGGAATCATCGGCGGCTCAGGAGTAAAATCCATCCTCAAAGGCAGCCAGAAAATCCTTGGAACACCCTACGGACCAACTCCCAACCTTACGATCGGCGAAATCGACTCGAGACCCGCAGTCTTCCTACCACGACATGGAGAAAATCACTCCAGCCCACCACACAAGGTGAACTATCGAGCAAACATCTGGGGACTGAAGAGCCTCGGAGTCGAACGCATCATCGCAACAAACGCGGTTGGCGCGATCAATCAACAACTCTTACCCGGCGAAATCGTCATCCCTTCCGACCTAGTCGATATGACAAAGTCCCGAGTCGGAACATTCTATGAGAGTTCACCGGTCACCCACATTGATGTCTCCCAACCCTATTGCCCCAAGGTCAGGGAAGTATTAGCCGCCTCGACAGCGGCAAATGGAAGAAGCTCACCCAAGGAGGCAGTTATGGCATGTACTGAAGGTCCCCGTTACGAGACCCCGGCGGAGATCAGGATGCTTCGGACAATAGGGTGCGACATAGTCGGGATGACTGGAGCTCCGGAAGCCTTCCTGGCCCGCGAACTCGAGATGTGCTATGCCTCGATAAGCTTCGTATCCAACATGGCCGCCGGCCTTCAGAGAACGTTATCTGCAAGAGAAGTGGAAGAGAAGGGCCACGAGACTAGCCAAATGCTCAACAAGATACTAGCTGGAGCGATAGCAAAAATACCCGAGTCTAGGAAAGACTGCACCTGCGCGACCGCGCTCGCACACGCTCAACTGAAGAGAGAGGAAACCCAGGAAATCGCTTAATGATAAACAGCCTCCTCAGATTCGCCGGGGTCTACAAAACCTACGAAAAATACCTGATCGAACAGATCAAGTACGGCCCCATGCCGGAGCACATCGGAATAATTCTAGACGGCAACCGAAGATGGGCGACCGAGAAAGCCCTCAACTCCACCGACGGACACTGGGCAGGGGCAAAGGTCGGCGAAGAAGTTCTTGACTGGTGCCTAGAATACGGCATCAAGACACTCACGCTCTACACGTTCTCGACCGAGAATTTCTCAAGACCTAGCGACGAGGTAAACTCGATTCTCAAGATCGTCGAAGAAGAGACCAGGAAACTTGGAAGGGACAGCAGACTTCACTCTCAGAAAGTACGAGTCAAGGCAATCGGCCGGACTGACCTCTTGCCTGAGACGCTTCAGGACGTGTTCAAACGTCTCGAAGACGAAACGAGCATGTACGACCAGCACTTCCTAAACCTCGCCATTGCATACACAGGAAGAGCCGAGATAGTCGATGCTACGAAGAAGATCGTAGAGGATGTTCACCAGGGCAATCTTTCTCCGCAGCAGATTGACGAAGATACGTTTCACAAATATCTCTACACCGCGCATCTACCAAATCCGAACCCCGATCTAGTCATACGCACATCTGGCGAAGAGCGTCTGAGCGGATTCTTGTTGTGGCAGTCAGCATACAGTGAACTTGTTTTCGAAGATGTTTACTGGCCCGAGTTCCGGAAGATCGATTTTCTCCGAGCTATACGGCTCTATCAGAGGCGCCATCGCAGATTTGGCCGGTAACGATGCACTACGAATGCCTCAGACGATGATGGACGAACTTATCTAACTAGAGTCAGAACAGTTCCAGGGCCCGGGCCTTGGTCTATATCAAGAGAATCGACATCCGAGGCTTCAAGACCTTCAACAAGAAGGTCTCAGTCAACCTCGACCGAGGCTTCACAGTCTTCACCGGCCCCAACGGCTCGGGAAAGTCCAACATCCTCGACGCGCTAAAATTCTCACTCGGCGAACTCAGCCCCCGAGAACTCAGAGGCGGAAGCCTCTCAGACCTAGTCCACAAGTCCGGCACGGGAGACGCCAGAGCAGCATACGTAGCAGTCCAGTTCGACAACTCAGACCGAAAGATCCCAGTAGACTCAGACCTCGTCACCGTGTCACGGGAGTTCTCCAAGGGCGGCGAGGGAATCTATCGAATGAACGGCAGGCGGCTCTCTAGAAAACAAGTACAGGACATTCTCAGCTCCGGTGACATCCAAGTGACTGGTTTCAACCTCATCGCTCAACACTCAATCACCCGTCTCGCGGAGATTAGCACAGAAGAACGGAGACGGATCTTGGAAGATCTTATTGGACTGGGGGTCTTCGAAACCAAGAAGACCGAAGCAAAAGTCCAGCTCTCAGAAGCCGACCTTAACCTGAGGGTGGCAGCAGGCAAGGTCGAAGACGTAAGAAACAGAATAGAGCGGCTTGAGCGCGAGCGAAACGACCTTCTGCGATCCAAGCTTCTCGAGAAGGAGATTGGAAAGCAACAAGCACGAATCTACTCGTCACAAATAGTCGCTCTCGAAAACAAACGCACCAGCGCAATTCTAGAGCTAGAGAACGAGCAGAAGAACCTCGACGCACTCCGCCAACAAAGAGACGATCTCACCAGCCAAAGATCCAAGGTAGAGGCCGAGAGACGCCACTTTGAAGAACTAACCGTCACCCAAGGCAACCAAGAACTCTTCGATGTTGAAAGAAAAATCGCGGAGGCTAGCAATGGAGTGGTCAGAGCAAAAGCAGAAGCCGAAACAGCGAAGAATATTCTGAATACCCGAACCAGGCAAATCGAGTCTCTACAAAATCAAGGAGAACAAATCCAGAACAACTTCAAAGAACTGCCGACTGCCCTCAGAAACCTAACTGCTCAGAGACTCAGCCTAGAGACAAAATTTGAGGCGGCAAACGCGAAGGCCGAGAAGCTCAACACTGCTCTACAAAACGCCCGAGAATCTCTATCGGCCGACGCAAAGACGCACGAATCACTCGATGCTGAAATCGCTGCACTAGAAAGAGAATTGTCGACCTTCATCGCAACAAGCAAGGGCAGCTCAGCGAAACTAGACCTGACTGCGAGTCATTTGCAGACGCTCGAGGCTCGCCACCAGGAATTCTCCAACCTCGCTGAGGAGCTGAAGAAGAGAATCCGGGAAATGGAGAAGCTGGGCAAGGAGGAAGAGAAGAGACTGCAGGATATTGAAGGGAAGGCGAAGGAGTATACTGAACTCAAGGATCAGAGACACAAAGAGATCGACGAGGCTCTCGATGTTGCCAAGAGAGCGCGAGTAACCGTAACCGAGTTCAACACACAGCGAAATATTGCTGATACTCTTCAGGCAGAAGAGAAGGCGCTCCAGAAGCTAGAGGAGATGGCGGAAGAGGGAGCGCTCAAGGGAGTCCTCGGGCGACTACAGGAGCTGATCAAGTACAGTGAGGAGTACAGCAAAGCAATCGAAGCAGCGAGCGCGGGCTGGATGAGGGCCCTTGTCGTAAGAGACCTTGAAGTGGCGATAAAATGCGTAGAGAGTCTAAAGCGGACCAAACTGGGTCGAGCCAAGATAATTCCACTCGATGACCTAGAAATTCCTCCAGGAAACGATGACTATGAACAGACTCCAGGAATAGTGGGTCCGCTCTCAAGCGTCATCAAGTCCGAGAAAGGATTAGCCTCGGCAGTCGAATTCGTCTTCGGTGATACAATGCTCGCAACCAATCAGCGAGCGGCCTTCCTGAGCGCAGCGAAGGGTCTGAGATGCGTTGTGATAAGCGGAGACCTCTACGAGCCGGGCGGAGGTCTCGAAAGCGGTTACTATCGGGCACCCTTCGATGCTTCTACTCTTATCCCGAGGTCCAACGTCCTTGAGGGTCTTGAGCGAACTGTCAAGTCCCTAGAATCCATCGTTCAGCGATCTCGATCCGAACTTGATCGGTTAGAATCAGAGATTGTCAAACTTAGAGAAGACAGGGTTTCCACCAGCAAGACGCGGGAAGCACTCACACGCGATGTCGAGATGGCTCAGAGGAGCCTCGAAAGGACCCGTTTGTCGCTACAACAGACAAAGAAGAGGATCGACAGTCTCCAGAACTCGATGCAGCATGAACAGGAACTACTAGAGGAAATAGCCCAGAAGCAAGGCGAGATAAAACGACGCCTCTCGATGCGCGAGGAAGAGCTAGCCAAGCTGAAGATCGAACAGAGACGGACCGCAATCATGGCGATGGAACGCGAACGAGATCAAGCGGTCGCAGAAGCAGAGGCGCTGCTGCGCGAGAAGCTAGCCTTGGACAGCAAGGTTGCCTCTACCCAGTCCACACTTGACACTCT
>Ga0209577_10003959_pt1 | contig 13973 bp, 11 predicted proteins | sample GraSoiAngelo_109_FD_185874 | JGI IMG/M metagenome (GOLD analysis project Ga0209577, IMG submission 185874) | Grasslands soil microbial communities from the Angelo Coastal Reserve, California, USA - 14_0903_12_20cm (SPAdes) (version 2) | ecosystem: Environmental > Terrestrial > Soil > Grasslands...
ACGCGAGTGTACGACTACATGTAAACTATTGTAAAGAATAACTTTGGCGACCCCGGAGGGACTCGAACCCCCAACCCTCAGATCCGAAGTCTGATGCTCTATCCAGTTGAGCTACGGGGCCGCCGCTAAAGATTACTCTCCTCAGCCGATAAATTCATCCCTGCGCGCAGACACGGATTGCAACTTATAGCCCGCTTCTAGCGAAGCGCAAGCCGCTCAGCTGCCCCACTTTCTCGGAGTCAACGCCTTTGCTGCCGACCAGCACGTGAAAAGTCTCACCCATCCCCGCAGGTGTGGCCAGGTGCTTAAGTTGCAGCGCGACTTTTGCTTTCTCCTGGGGTAGACGGCAGCCCTCGAACGCGTCGGCGAACTGATTGGACTCACCAATTCCCATCAGGAATTGCGCTTGTGTCAGCAGCTTCTCAACCTGCACTCCCCGCGCTTCGGCAGCGGCTGCCAGCGCGGTGAAGTTCACATGCGCGGTTATGTCCTGCTCCCCGGGCGCTTCATAAGGATTCGAGCTGGCCGAATGCTGGCGATAGGCCATGACTGTGCCGCGATGGCGTCCGGCTAACAACTCATCGCGGGTGTAGCCGTAGTCGATCACTACTGTGAAACCGCGGCCCACCGAGCCGGCAACAATGTCCATCGAGTGCTGCCCCACCAGCGGAGCTTCGATGCGCTCTCCAGGCTCCGGATGAACCGCGTAGCGGTCCAGAAACTCCAGACCCGCTGCCGATGGCGGCATGCAGGTCTCGACGAAATGGCTATCGCGGGAGTCGATGTGGAGTTCACCTTCAGAGCTAATTATGTCCACCGGTAAAGCATCGAAAAACTCGTTGGCAAAGACGATCATCGGCACCTGAGGCGCTAAAGACCTCTGAACAGATCCAGAGCTGCTCGTCACCGGATCCAATCCTTTGGCAAGGCCTGCCTTGCCCGTCTCGAAGCGTCTAATTAACGTTGCTTGCAACCGGTCGCGCAAGGCCGACGAACTTTCGACAAGCGTGTAGCGCAAGGCCGCGAAGAACTCAGGAAACTTCTTTTCTGACCAGTCCAGTACGTCCTGCGCGACCAAGCCACGCCCCGGCCCGAGTTCCAGCACTTCCAAACTTTCTGGGCTGCCCAACGCCCGCCACATTTCTTCGAATTGGCGAGCCAGCAAACGTCCAAAGACTGCGTGCACATCGCTTGAGGTATAGAAATCTCCAGCTTTGCCAAACTGCTCCGCATTGCGCGAGTAGTAGCCCAGCTCGGGATGGTAGAGGCATAGCTCCATGTAGCGAGAGAACGGAATGGGCCCGCTCTGACGAATTTCCTGCTCGATCATTTGCCGCAGGCTCACAGACCTTCCCGCTGGCGCTCGGCCCGGTTTTGTGGAGTGCGGGTGAACATCTCGATGAGGTAATCGTGTAGGCAGTCGTAGAGCTGGCGCTGGAAGGTCCACTCGAATTGTGCATGATCGAGGTCGCGGGGATGCAGCTCAAAATAATAGGTGTGCACTGGCAGCGATGGATTCTTGAACTGAATGATGACTTCTACGCCTTCCCCCTTTGCGCGCGCGTCGAAATCGAGCAGCGGGTGTTCGTACAGGCGTAGCTGGTCCAGAACGCGATGCAGGCGGTGGTTCGAGGACTCGGGCACGCTGAGATTGTAGAACAGGGACTGGGCGTCGATCACAAGGCGCTCGGGGGATCAAATCCATGAGGGCTGACTTTACCGGAACGCTGAATGAGTTCGCCGATTGCCTGGCGAAGGCCCTGAATTTTCAGAAAACATGCCCGGCTGCTGGCGCGAAGAATGTCCGAATCCGGGCAAAACGTCCCAAAATCGCGCAATGTGAGGCTTAAGGCATCCTGACCTATCGCGGAAACACGATCACAGGAAAGAGCTTAGATTGATCGCAGGGTGGATTGCCAATTGCATTCCTCTTCGACATCAGTCGCATTAGGGAAAATGGATGCAAAACTGGTGATTTCTTCTATCGCTGGCGAGGCTGACTTCCGGGAAGGAAGAGCAAGATTATGTCATTCATTAATGATCTGAAGGTGGCGTTCCGCTCGCTCGCGCGAACCAAGGGGCTTGCGGTCACGGTGGTGCTGACGCTGGCGCTGGGCATCGGCGCCAACGCGGCTATCTTCACGCTCGTGCGCGGCGTGCTCCTCAAGCCTCTGGTCAACCGTGACGAGGACCGGCTGATCTACATCCGCCAGAGCGCCTTGGGCAACGGCGACCGGAACGCAACGTTCTCCGTGCCCGAAATCCAGGATTTGCGCGCCCGGGTAAAAACTCTGACCGCGTTCGGCGATTTCTCGACCATGGGTTTCACGATGATCGGCCTCGGTGAGCCTCGTTCAATTCAAGGTGGCGTTGTCGGCGGCACCTTTTTCGACGTTATGGGCCTTCATCCCGTGCTCGGCCGGCTTATCGGACCTGAAGACGACGGGCCCAAAGCTGCCGGCGTGGTGGTTCTCACGTATCGTTTCTGGACGAGCACTCTGCATAAGGATCCTTCGGTCATCGGCAAAACTGTTCGCCTGGGTAGCATAGGTGACCGGTCTGCGACCATCATCGGCGTCCTCGAACCCTGCGTCCCATATCCCCAGGATACCGAAATCATCGCGAACGTAGTCACCAGCCCGCATCATCTGTCCGCAACCATGGTCACCGGCCGCATCCATCGCATGACTGAGCTTTTCGGCCGTCTGGCTCCCGGAGTCACCCTCGATCAGGCTCGCGCCGAGTTGCGCTCTGTCTACGCCACCATGAAGAAAGACCACCCCGAAGCGTATGCCGGGGAAGCGGACTTCCAGATCGGGGCCAAGCTGCTTCGCGACCAGATCACTTCAGGGGCCCGGACGGTGCTGCTGGTGCTGCTGGCAGCGGCAGCGCTGGTGTTCATCGTCGCGTGCTCCAACGTCGCCAACCTGATTCTGACGCGGACCGTGCGCCGCGAAGGCGAGTTGGCAATCCGTGCGGCGCTCGGCGCAAGCACAGGCGCACTGCGCCGCATGCTGCTGGCCGAAAGCCTTCTGCTCTGCGGAGCTGGCGCCGCGCTCGGGGTAATGAGCGCGCGTCCGCTGGTAGCCATCCTGGCCCGCTACGCCTCGCGTTTCTCGGTCCGCGCGCTGGATTTAAGGGTTGATTCCAGCCTGCTCTGGGTGGGAGCGGGGCTGGCCATTGTCGCGGCGGGAGTTTTGGCGTTTGTCCCGCGCCTGCCGTCGGCCGACCCGACCCATGGCATTAGTCTATCGAGCGGCAACGTACGCATCACCGGCAGCACGAGTCGCCGCCAGCGGATCTTCGCGGTGACACAAATCGCTGCATCCTTCGTGCTGTTGGCCGGCGCAAGTATGTTGATCACTACCCTCATCGCACTGCAAACGGCGCAGACCGGTCTGGACACGCAGCACGTGCTCGCGATCGACGTTCCTGCTATGTCCTACGGGAAGACACCGCAGGAGGTAGTTGGTTTCTACAAGGATGCGATACGTCGCATTGATTTGCTACCTGGCGTGAGCAAGACCGCCTTCGGCAACGTCGTTCCCTGGCGCGATGGCGGCCCCGGCCCCGGTCTGCAATTCGGCGCCGACGGTCACGTCCATGCCCCCGGCGTACAGGATCCCCGCGCGCAGTGGCGTGTTATCTCTCCCGGATTTTTTGCGGCGCTCGGCGTTCCCATCATCGCCGGCCGCGATTTCAACGCCCTCGATGACCGCCATACTGAAGAGCCCGTCGTAATCGTCAGCGAGACGCTTGCCCAGCGCATGTTTCCCAATCAGGATGCGGTCAATCGGCATGTTTACTGGACGGATCCCGTGTTGCAATTCTTCCCCGGGACCAATCTCGAAAAATCGCGTCTTATCGCGCCGCACCGGATCATCGGCGTCACCGCCGATATTGACGACGGACACGTCATTCCTGAGCCGACGCTCACCGTCTATAGCCCCTTTGAAGAGGGTCCGATCTTTGGCGGTCGCCTTTTCATCCACACCGGCGCAAATCCTTATTCGCTGGTCACGCCGGTCACGCGGGTTATTCGGGAGATGTCCGCCGATCAGCCTATTGAGCATGCGGCCACTCTAGAAGACGTCCGCGCGGAGGTGCTCACGCCGGAACGTCTGAACTCGCTGGTGTTCGGGGTGTTCGCGGCTGTGGCATTGGCGATTGCGGTGGTTGGCGTCGCAAGCGTCCTGGCATTTTCGGTCAGCGCGCGGACGCGCGAATTCGGCGTCCGCCTGGCGCTCGGATCAGAGCCGCGGAATCTGCTGAGAAGCGTTATCGCAGAAGGCGCGGTGATGGCGACGGCGGGCGTCCTCGCCGGCGCGGCCTTGGGCTTTGTGATGGCGCGTTTGGCGGGCAGCTACTTCCCAGACGCGAAGATGCCGGGCGCCTTGCCCGTAGTCCTATCCGCGTTCGTGCTGCTGATGGCCGCGGTCCTCGCCTCGTCGCTTCCGGCCGCCCGTGTCGCGCGGATCGACGTCATGGAAGCTCTTCGCGCCGAGTGAAATGCAGGGGGATGCATTTGTAAGATGAATATGAGTTCTAGCTCACTCATAGCGCAGCGCCTCGATCGGATCCAGGCGCGCCGCCTTAATGGCCGGCAGCATGCCGCTCACGATTCCCACCAAGCTCAGGATAGCCGTGGAAACTATCAGGGTTTTTGAATCGATGATCAAGTGAATATCCCCTTCACTGGCATTCTCGATAAACGCGCTCCACAAAGTCAGGGAACCGACCGACCAGGAAACGATATAGGCCAGAACCACTCCCGCCAGACCTCCGAGCAACGTAATCGCGAGCGCTTCCGTGAGGAATTGGAACAGAATATGCCATTTGCGCGCGCCCAAGGCCTTTTCGATGCCAATCTCACGCGTGCGCTGCGTAACTGAGACCAGCATGATATTCATCAGCCCCACACCGCCAATGCCCAGCGTCAGCATCCCGATGAAGCCCAGCAGTACTTTGATGCCGACCGTGATAACCGTCAGATCGGCCAGATCTTTCACGGCGTCAAAAATAAAGACGGCGCGCTCATCCTTGGGATTAAAACTGTGGTGGAACGCCACGCAGTCACGCACTGCTTTGACTACCTTGGCGTGCTCTCCTTCGTAGTCCAGCGTAATCGCGTCCAAATAGTAGGTTTTCTTCAGGTCGCCCATGGCGCTGAATGGAACATAAACCATGCCATTCATGTTGTCGTCACTGTCAGAGATCATGTGCTTGAGCACGCCGATGACCTGGTAGGAAATGCCGTCAATGCGCACCGTCTCGCCGATCGCATTCTGGCCGGAAAAAAGTTTCTTCTTCACATCGTAGCCGAGCAGCGCCACCCGGCTATGGCTGAAATCTTCCTGCTCGCCAAAGAAGCTGCCTTCAGCCACATCCACGTTGCGAATCTTTTGATAGCTCGAGTAGGTCCCGCGAACATTGAAGCTGGCGCTACGGGTCCCGTAGGCGATCACGCTCTGCTTGTTCACCTCTGGTGACATGCGCTTGATGAGCGGAACCTCGGCCCGCAGGTAATCGAGGTCTTCGGTCGTAAGGCGAATCTGCGTACCCGCTTTGCTGCCCCCGGCTTGCAACGAGGTGCGTCCAGGAAAAATCGCGATCAGATTGCCCCCGAACGTGCGGAAGGCGACCATTAATCCACGCTGGAACCCGGTCCCGTAGGCCAACAGCAGCACAACCGTTGCGATGCCCCAAGCCATTCCCAACATGGTGAGTAAGGACCGGCGCCGGTTATAGCGCAGCGCGTTGTATGCCTGTTTTGACAGATCGCTAAACATGAGTCACTCCTGCCGTAGCGCTTCCACCGGCGGAAGCAATGCCGCTTTGCGCGCGGGATACAGACCCGCAACGATGCCCGCGATCGCCAAAGACAAAATTGCGCCTACGGCCGATACCGGCACGATGCGCGGCGTATCAAAACCCTCTGGCGCCGGCAACTGCGCAAGCACCGTCACGAAAGCGACAGAGATTGCCAAGCCGATCCCGCCACTTAACGCCGTGAGAAATGCACCTTCAATAAAGAACTGCGTCAGTATGTTGCGATAAGTAGCACCCAGTGCCTTGCGCAGCCCAATCTCCTTAGTGCGCTCGGTCACCGAGACCAGCATGATGTTGATAATGCCGATCGCGCCCAAAGCAAGCGTCACCAATCCGACCACGCCGAGAAACCAGTCCATCGCGTCGAAGATCTTTGCTACACGCATAGCGTTCTCGATGGTGTCCCAGTCGGTGAAGGCATCTTCCAGTTTGGGATCAAAGCTGTGCCGCCGCGCAATAATTTCATGTACTTCTTGCTTGGCGCGGAGGTGCTGTTCTTTGGTGAGCGGACGATAATTGATAAACGAAATGGCGTTCTCGCCGTGTTCCCCCTTCAACGGAAAAAGCATGCGCATGGTTTCGACAGGCACGAAGATTCGGCCATTAGTACCGTTATTGCCTTCTTTGCCAACCTTTTCGACCACGCCGATGACGTCGAAGTCGATCCCGTTGAGCAGAATTGTGTTGCCCACGGCGGGCCGTCCCGGAAAGACGTTCCTGAGTAGCTCCCAGCCCACAATCGCAACCCGACGGTGCTCAGTATTGTCTTCTTCGTTGAACCAGCGGCCCGGGTTAACGGGTACGGTGCGAATGTGGCCGTAATCCGGCGCAACGCCGAAAACCTGGCCATTGGTGCTGCCATACTCGCTGACCGCGCGGATATCTTCCCGGTTCAGCACCGGCGAGAGAGCCCGCAGGAACTTGGCTTCATTGCGGATCGCAACATAATCATCATAGGTGAAGTTGTAGGGCCGGCCTGACTGCAGACTGCCTTCGACCGCCGGAATCCGTCCCGGAAACACAAACATTATGTCCTGTCCCAGATTGGCCAGGTTCTTGTCCTGTCCGCTTCGAAATCCCTCCCCGAGCCCCACTAGAAGCAGTAGTGAACCTACGCCCCATGCGATTCCAAACATAGTAAGAAAGGAGCGCAGCTTATGCGCCCAAAGGGTGGACAACGACTGCCGGACGATGTCGAGAAGTGCGCCCATGAAGACATGCCCCCAGCGCCTGGGAAGGCGGATGGGGGCTCCGGATTGCCTCAAGTCATTTGACTCGAGCGACAATCAAGCATAGCTTGGCGGTGGTCTCAGGTCCCGCCTTGCCATCTTTAAGATGAGATACGGAAGCGGCGACAGAAGAGTTCCCAGGATCTATCTGCAGGGCCGACTGTCCTCTGCACGCGGTGAGTACTGCCCGGGGGACCTTCCGCAAGGGTTTATCTGCTCACCCAAACAGCTGGCCTTCGTCTAAGTAGCGACTCCCGAGCTTGGGGCGCAGCACCGCCTGCTCGGATCCCTTTCCCTGATAGGAGCGTTCTATGACCATACGTGTGATTTTTCGCGCCCTCGCGCCGCTGGTAGTAATGAGCGGCTTCATGGCCGGCGTTCTCAGCCACGCGCAATCCACCATTCTTGACCTTCCCCGACAAAGCCAGCACGCCGTGCTGACGCAGCGCATCGGCATCACCGACGTCACGATTTCCTATCACCGTCCTCTGGCGGGCAGCCGCAAAATCTGGGGCGGAGTGGTCCCTTATGGACAGCCATGGCGGGCCGGAGCCAATGAGAACACCACGATTCAATTCACCGATCCCGTGCTCGTCGAAGGCAAGCCGCTGGATAGAGGAACCTACGGCCTGCACATGATCCCCACTGCGGACGAGTGGACGGTAATATTCTCGAAAAATTCCACTTCCTGGGGCAGCTTCACTTACGATCCCAAGGAAGACGCCTTGCGTGTGAACGTGAAACCGCAACCGGCAGAGTTTCACGACGCGCTGACCTACGACTTCGATCAACTCAAACCCGATTCCGCCGTGGTTAGCTTGCGCTGGGAAAAACTCGCGGTGCCGTTCAATGTCTCGGTCAAAGTGAATGACATGGTCGAGGCCAGCCTGCACAACCAGCTTCGTGGCCTGGCCCAGTACACCTGGTTTGGATGGGATGATGCTGCCAATTATCTTGTCGATAACAAGATGAATCTGGAAGAAGCCCTGAAGTACACCGACAAGTCGATCGAGAATGAAGAGCGCTTCGACAACCTGGCAACGAAATCGAAAGTACTCGCCGCCATGGGCCACAAAGACGAAGCGGCGGCAGCCCAGAACAAGGCATTAGAAAAGGCAAGCCCGCTGCAGATCCACATGTTTGCTCGCGGCCTGCAGGGGCAAAATCGCCAGGACGAGGCCTTTGCAATCTTCCGCACCAATGCAAAAAAATATCCTGACCAGTGGTTTGTGCATTCTGGACTGGCCAGGGTTTACTGCGCGCAAGGCGACTTTAGCAATGCCGCCAAAGAAATGAAGGTTGCGCTCGCGAGCGCGCCGGACGCGCAAAAGTCATACGTGGAAGGACTGGTGAAGCGTCTGGAATCCAAAGACGACATTAACAAGTAAGATTCGTCGTTTTTCAGCGTAATCTGAACTGACTGTAGAGACGCGGCTGCCGCGTCTCTACAGCTACGACGGAGCTTGCAGCGTCTCGCTTAGCCTCTTTTGCCAACTGGAACGGGCTTTTCGTCCACCTTGGAAGGTTCCTTCGCCTTTTGCTCGGGATACTCATAAACGCCGCGGCCCGACTTCCGGCCCAATCGTCCGGCCTTTACGTACTGCACCAGCAGAGGCGCGGGGCGGAACTTTTCGCCCAGCGTCCTGTGCAGGTACTCCAAAATGTGCAGTCGCGTGTCCAGGCCTACCAGATCGACGAGCTCAAACGGCCCCATAGGATGATTCAATCCCAGCTTTAAAGCCTTGTCGATGTCCGCCGCCGACGCGATTCCCTCTTGCAGCATGTAGAACGCCTCGTTTCCGATCATCGCGTTGATGCGGCTGGTGATGAACCCGGGCGATTCCTTGATGACCACCACGTCCTTCCCCATGCGCCTGCCCACTTCCGCCGCAGCCGCAAGTGTCTCGTCATCGGTCTCCAGTGCGCGCACCACTTCCACCAGCTTCATTTTGTGCACTGGATTAAAGAAATGCATTCCGAGGCACTTCTTGGCGCGATATGTGACACTGGCAATCTCGGTAATGCTGAGCGAAGAAGTGTTAGAGGCAAGAATGGTGGTTGGGCGGCAGATTTTGTCCAGCAGAGTGAAAATTTCGATCTTCGAATCCATCTCTTCCGGAACTGCTTCGATCACCACGTCGGCCTCGCGCGCAGCCTGCTCCACGGAAGTGGCGTACTCCACTCGCGTAAGCGCGGCGTCAGCATCGTGGGGAGTTAATTTTCCGAGTTCCACCGCTTTGGTGAGGTTGGCGCGGATTTCACTTTCGGCACGCCGCAGAGCGTTGGGGAGCAAGTCTTCCAGGATCGTACGGTACCCGCCCATAGCCGCGATCTGCGCGATACCGCGGCCCATAATGCCGGCGCCGATGACGGCGACGGTTTTTATCTCGCCCACTACTGGCCTCCCTTTTCCAGCGATTCCAGCACGGCGATGAAGTTGGGATCGGACTTGCGCATATACTCGGCCAGGCGCTTGCGCTCTTCCGGGGTGAGAGTAGGAACGGAAACACTGATACGACGTAGAGTGGCGGCAATGTCGTCCACATAATTCAACAAACGAATGACTTCTCCGGTCGCTAGCATGAAGGCTCCTGTTAACTGTGATCAGCCATATGAAGAGAAGCGGCTCGCCGCGTCTCCGAACCAACCATTCTCAACGGTGCCGACGATTTAGTAAAGCGGCGTGGCTTTATAGTGGCCAGCACTCACGATTTTGCGCTAAGGACAGAAGCTGGCAGCTGAAAATTTGCGGTTACGAAAGTTCTACACATCATCTAACCAGCAGAAATCACGATATTCTCCAATGACATCCATTAATTCTTTTTATTATGATCCGCAATTTTTTAATCTGTCATTTACAACCCCCACCTAATCTAATACGCATATGAGCGAAAAGCCTTTAAAGCGGTACATTTTTGCGAGCGATTTCGACCAGACCCTCACCTTCAACGACTCCGGTTACGTCCTGAGCGAAATGCTCGGCATTTCGACAGAGGAATTTGAGCGCAAAGCGCGTGGCATGGCGAAACTCAACCTGGTGCAGCAGGGCGCCGAGCTGGCGTACCTGTTGCTGCACGATCCCGAATTTCACAGCAAAGTTCGCCGCGAGCACCTCTACGAGGCGGGCAAACGGGTGCGCCTGAAAGAGAAGATTGATCTCCTTTACAAGATTCTCGATAGCGGGATCGAGGGCTACCACTTCGATTTCTACGTCCTCTCCGCCGCGCCGGTCGAGGTGATTCAATCGGCGCTCGAAGGCATTGTGCCCAAAGAGAATATTTTTGGGACGCGCTTCTCCTACACCAGTTCCGGCCATGTGGAGCGAATCGAGCAGGCCACCGCAGGTTACGGTAAGGTCGCCGTCTTGGACGAATTGCAGACCAGCCGGCAAGTCGGCCCCGACAACATTGTCTACGTGGGCGACGGCAGCTCCGATATTCACGTGATGCTGCACGTGAACGTTCGCGATGGTTTCACAATCGCCGTCTCCGAAGCAAAGCATGTCGCGCAGATTGCAAAGCGCACCATTCTCAGCACCAATGCCCTGGCTGTGCTCGCGCCCATTCTCGAGGAAATCGCGGGATGGCCACGCATCCGTATCCGCGAACTATTCGAATCGCATGGCCTCCTGATACAGGAGTGGGACCGCATGCGCACTGACTGGCTGACTCTCCGGCCGGCGGAAGGCAGTTGGTCGCAGGCAGCCACCACAGCCGACTAAGCGTTAATCCAGAATGCTGCGTAATAAAAACCTGATCCCGCTATCGCATCAGCACCACCGTGCCCTCGCGCTCTGCGTCCGCATCGAGCGTGCGGTGCAGGCGGGCGACGTAGAACTGGAGGCGTGGCAGCGGGAGATTCAGCAGATTTACGAGCAGGAGATTGGAGCGCACTTTGCGGCGGAAGAGCAAGTTTTGTTCCCCGCCGCACAGAAGTTCTCCGAATTGCGGCCGCTGGTAAGCGAACTACTCATCGAGCACGCCACTTTGCAGGCTTTCTTTAATCGCGCTAGTGCCCGGACCGTGACCGAAAATGATCTGCGGGAGTTTGCCAAAGCCCTCTCGGACCATATCCGCAAAGAGGAGCGCCAATTATTTGAAGAAATGCAGCAGTTGATGAAACCGGAGGATCTGGCAACGTTGGGACAAGCGCTGGATAAGGCCCTGGAGAGCGCATCGGAATCCTGCATCCTCCCCAACGCCGCGACGCGGCTGCGGCCGCTGCCCAAATCTTGATTTACACCTCAGGCAGGTCTCAGGCAACGAAATCATCGAAAGGCTGCGCTGCACAGGGCTGGGGCACTCGGTCAGTCACTTCCGCCAGCTGCGCCAGCTTTTCCGCAAGTTGCTCGGCCAGCATCCCGCGCTCGAAGCGCCATCTCCAGTTCCCGTCATTCTGGCTCGGAGTATTCATGCGGGCCTCGCTATTTAAGCCAAGCACGTCCTGCAGCGGAACCACGCACAAATTAGCAACCGAGGCTTGCGCAGCGCGAATGAATGCCCAGTGAATGCCATCTTGCGCCGGGCCCAGATACGCGATCGCATGGCAGCGTTCTTGCTCAGTAGCAGCGGAGTTCCACCAGCCAACCACGGTATCGTTGTCATGCGTTCCAGTGTAGATGACCTTGTCGGGAGTCAAGCGATGCGGCAAATAGATGTGCGCACCCGAATCTCCAAAACCAAACTGAAGGACGGCCATCCCCGGAATTTGCAGGCGATCGCGCAAGGCATGGACTTCCGGCGTGATGTATCCCAGATCTTCCGCAAAAAACGGCAGCCCACCCAGTGCTTCACGCACTTTGTGGAAAATATCGTCCTTAGGCCCGTCCACCCAGCGTCCCCGGATGGCGGTTGGCTCGCTGGCGGGAATTTCCCAAAATTGTTCGAAGCCGCGAAAATGATCGAGACGGATGTAATCGCAATTCTGCGTGGCCCAGCGCAGCCGGTGAACCCACCATTCATAACCCCGCGAACGCATGACGTCCCAGCGGTACAGGGGGTTGCCCCAGCGCTGGCCCGTCTCACTGAAAAAGTCCGGCGGCACTCCCGAAACTACTTCGGGCTCCAGGTTTTCATCGAGGCGAAATAGTTGGGGATTGGTCCAGACATCCACGCTGTCAAAATTCACGAAAATCGCGATATCGCCAGCCACCCGAATGCAGCGTTGCGTGCAATACCGCCGCAGAGCACGCCACTGCTCGTGAAAAGCGAACTGGACCGCCCGGCGCATGTTGAGATCGTCGCGCAGTTCCTGGCGGGCTGCATCCAGCGCAGCCGGCTCCCGCCGGACGATCTCCCGCGGCCATTGGTTCCAGCTCTCCAGGTGAGAGCGGGCGCGCAGCGCGTCAAACAGTACAAAATCTTCCAGCCACCAGTTGTTCTCGGAACAAAACGCTTCAAACCGGGCTCGCGCCTGTCCGGAGGCGGTCGCGATAAAATTGCGCGCGGCGATCGCCAATAGTGGCATCTTGCGCGCGAAGACTTGCGGATAATCTACCGGCTTCACCTCGTCCGAAAGCTCCGCCAGGCGTGATCGCTCAAGCCAGCCATGTTCCGCCAGCCGCTCCAAGCTGATGAGGAGGGGATTCCCGGCGAAGGCAGAGGTAGAAGAATAAGGCGAGTATCCGTAGCCGAGGGGTCCTAGCGGCAGCACCTGCCACAGCCCCTGGCGGGCCGCAGCCAGGAAATCTACAAACTCGTACGCGGCGGGACCGAAATCACCAATGCCGCCCCGCGAAGGCAGCGACGTTGGATGCAGCAAAATGCCTGTGGCGCGCGGGAACGACATGGATACTCTATTTGGTCCGCCTCAAGAAAAATGAATTGCCGATTGGCGAAAAGCTGCGGAAAACCTCGGCTTCCTGACCCTTACCGCAACGGCAGCGAGCGAGTTGTGCTCCCGTGCCGCTTAAGCGCGGGCTTTTCAGCTACCTTTACTCGCCCTCTTCGGTGTTCTGAGCCTTGGTCAAGGCTTTGAGTTCCTGCTGATTGATCTTGATCTTCCCCGTTTTTTCCATCTGCTGGCGAAGATTCGAAAGGAAGAGGCCGAACGTCTCGTTCTGCTTGGCCTGCAGCAGTGAATCCCGGACCTGGTCTTTCTTCTGGGCAAACTCCGTGTCGCTCGGCAGTTGCTTGTCGAGCACTTTCGCCACCACCCCATGCCCGCTTCCATTAATGGGGCCCGTGATCTCGCCCGGCTTCAGGCTGAATACTACGGAAGCAGCTCCGGACATCGAGCCGACGTCGGGAACCTGGCCATCGGGAGAAACGAAGTCGCTCGTCTTGACCACGGCGCTGAGTTCCTTGGCCGCTTTTTTCAGGTCGTGGGCCGCCTTAGCTCGGTCAGAAAGCTCCTGTGTCTTCTGCGTGAGCAGCACCCCGGCACGCTCATTCTTGAATTCTTCTTCCACGCGCGAACGAATTTCCTGAAAGCTGGGAGTAGCAGGAGGCTTCACGCCCAGCAATTCATAAATGGCATAGCCTTGCGGAAGCCCTGCCATGTCTGGCGGCGACTTCTCGCGCGCACCGAAAACGGCGTCCATAAACTGCGGCGACGGGCCAACCCCTGGCAGGCTGGCATTGCGCGCGAAGAAGTCAGTCGTGACTACCTGCAACCCCCTAGCCGCTGCCGCTTTGTCCAGACCGTCAGCACGTGCCTGGTTCACTAAAGTGTTAGCTGTATTCTCGGCGGCACGCGCCGCCTTGTCTTTCTTTAGAATTGGCTCGATCTGCGCCTTCACTTCGTCGAGCGTCTTGAAATGCGCCGTCTGCGTGTCGTCAATGTGTAGAATATCGAATCCATAACCCGCATTGATGACCTCGCTGGTCGTTCCCTTGGGCAGTGAGAATGCCGCTTTGGCGACCTCAGGAGCGGGGATGCTGGATCGTTGCACCCATCCCAGGGAGCCCCCGTTCT
>Ga0209577_10003960_pt1 | contig 13972 bp, 14 predicted proteins | sample GraSoiAngelo_109_FD_185874 | JGI IMG/M metagenome (GOLD analysis project Ga0209577, IMG submission 185874) | Grasslands soil microbial communities from the Angelo Coastal Reserve, California, USA - 14_0903_12_20cm (SPAdes) (version 2) | ecosystem: Environmental > Terrestrial > Soil > Grasslands...
GAGCTACAGCTTCGCCTTGCGGGTCCGGCTGCGCTCTTCCTGGCGGTCGACGACGTTGACGATCAGCTTGAGCACCTGCTCGATCCCGGTCGCCTTCGCCTCCCCATGTGCGAACGCCTCGCGCCAGTCACGGACATGACCCTTGGTTGCGAGCTCGTTGAAGCGCGAGCGTTGCACCTCGATCCGCACCTTCGCGTCGGCCGCGATGTCCTTCGTCACCTTTGTCCCCGGCAGCTCCACGCGGTACTGCTGGATGTCGCCGCGGCCGCGTAGCTCGAGTCCTGCGACCAGCTTCAGCGACTGGAGCGCCGGGACCTCGTCCAGGAACCGCCTTACCGCGGTCTCGATCAGCGACTTGGTGTCGGATGGAGACGACAGGCCGCTGAGTCTAGTTCAGCGCTTTCACCGGACCCGGAAGGTCGCGGCCACCTGCTTCCCGGTCTTACCGGCGGCCCGCGGCCTGACCTGCAGACGGTAGCTTCCGGGAACCAGCGCGCGGCGGCCGAAGCGCCGCTTGATCTTGACCTTGTTCCGTCCCGCCACGTCGCGGTGGGTGAAACTCCCGAGCTTCGAGTATCGCGTGCACCTGCCGCGCCTGGTCTTGACGCACCGGAACGCGGTGAGCGTCGTGGTCGCGGCCCTGGAGTCGATGTAGGCAATCGTCGCGCCGCGCGAAGCGCGGAACGACTTCGGGGTGATCGAAAGCCGCGTGACTGTGGGGGTCACCGATGTCCTGAACGTGCGGTCGCTGCCGGTCGCACTGCCGTCCATCGCCACGACGAGCGCGCGGTAGTGGTATGTCGTGTTCGGCCTCAGGCCGGTGACCTTCGCCGTCACCGGCGTGGCGGTCGCGCCTGCGAGCTTCTGGACCGGAGTCGTCTTGCCGTACTTCGTGCTCGTCCCGTACTGGAACGTGATCGCGGCTGCTCCCGCGTTCGGAGTCACGGTTGCCGTCAGCGTCGCCCCGCTCAGCGAGATGTTGGTGGCGGCGCCGGTCGTCGCGGCCGGCCCGGTCACCTCGTAGGCGCCGATGTCGCACTTCGAGGAGCTCGATCCGTTGGGGATCTGGTTGATCGCCGCGCTCCCCGTCTGCAGCGAGATCGTCGGAGCGGGGCCGCCGTTGTCCTGCAGCGGTCCCAAGTTCGGATCTCCGCTCGAGAACGTCGACGGGCACGTGCTGTCGCCGAAGCTCAGGTTGAAGCCGCCGTCCAGCACGGAGCTCGAGCAGTTTCCCCCGCCATTCACCGATAGCAGCGAGTTGCGCACGGTGATCGCGGCGCCCTGCACGAACACCCCGCCCGCGTTGCCGCTGAGGCCGGTCTGGCCCTGGTTGCCGTTGGGGGAGCCGGCGCCTCCGCCGGTTCCGCCCGCGCCCGAGTTGTTCCCGGCTGCCGTCACCTGGAGCAGCGTCGCGCTGGACGGGCTGGCGGCGCCGACCCCGCCGCCATTCCCGCCAGGACCGCCCTTGCCACCGTTGCCTCCGGTGGTTCCCCCCGGCGCAGCGCTACCGCCGGTGCCTCCCGCGCCACCGGAGTTCGAGGCGAACGTGGAGTTGGTGACGGACACCGTGCCACCGTCGCTCCAGATCCCTCCGCCGTTCGCTCCGGCGGCGCCGTCGCCGCCGTTCCCGCCCGTTCCCGTGTTGCCGGTGCCGCCGTTACCCCCGAGGCCGCCGTTGCCCGCGGTGTTGCCCCGGATCGTGCTGTTGTTCACGGTCAGCGCGCCGCCCGCGTTCTCGATGCCGCCGCCGACGCCGCCTGCGCCTCCATTCCCACCGTTCGTGCCGCTGTCGCCCTGGGCACCGGCCCCACCGGTGCCGCCGCTGCCGGCCGAGTTGTTGCCGATCGTGGCGCCGTCGAGGGTCAGGGCACCTGTGTTGTAGATCGCGCCCCCGGAGCCCCCAGCCCCACCGTCGCCGCCAGGCCCGGCCGAGCCCGCTCCGCCGCTGCCGCCACTGCCGGCCTTCGAGTTGGTGATCGCGGTCGCCGTCAGCGTGAGCGTGCCCTGATTCAGGATCGCGCCGCCGTTTTCGCCTGGCCCGCCCGGAGCGCTTCCGCTGCCGGCGGCCCCTCCGGGCGCGCTGGCGTTGATGATCGAGATGTTGAGCATCGTCACGCTCGCCCCGTTCGAGATCTGGAACGCCCGGTTGCCGAGCGCGCCGGCGTCGATGATCGTGTCGGTGTGTCCGGCTCCGGCAATCGTCAGGTTCTTGACCGTCGAGGCGATGACGAGCGGCCCGGCCCCCGGTGGGAACGAGCCGCCGAGCTGGTAGTGCTGTGAGGACGCACCCAGCACGATCGTGTTCGCGCCGAACGCCGCCGGGGCGCAGTCGCTCTGGCTGGACCCGGGTGAGTTGACGTCCTGAATCGCCTTGCGCAGCGAACACTGACCGTCGCCGGCGGACTGGTCGTCGAACGTGGTCGTGACCGGGATCGTGGCCGCGGACGCGGTTCCCGCGCTCGCACCGACCATGAGCAGCACTACGAGAGCAAGCAGACGCCCACGCACCATCTCGCCTCCTATCCGTTGCGCGCCGGCCCGATCGGCGCAGAGATGGGAGCTTTAACGGACGTCCCTGGATGAAGTTTCTGATCTGCGCCCGACGCCTGGCGGCGATCGCGGGCGGCGGCTCAGATCTTGTGCCGCTGCAGGAGCTTGCGGCCGATCACCATCCGCTGGATCTCGCTCGTGCCCTCACCGATCAACAGCAGCGGCGCGTCGCGGTAGATCCGCTCGATCTCGTACTCCTTGGAGTAGCCGTAGCCGCCGTGGATCCGAAGTGACTCCTCGGCGCAGTAGCGGCCGGCCTCCGACGCGAACAGCTTCGCCATCCCGGCCTCGATGTCGCTGCGCTCCCCGGAGTCCTTCATCCGCGCGGCGCGGTAGACAAGCAGCCGGGCCGCGTCCACCTGCGTGGCCATGTCCGCGAGCTTGAACTGGATCACCTGGTGCTCGGCGATCGGCTTGCCGAAGGTCCTGCGCTCCTGGGAGTACTTGAGGGCCAGCTCGAGCGCCCGTTGCGCGAGGCCGACGCCGCGCGCGGCGACGTTGACGCGGCCGAGCTCGAGCGCGTCCATCATCTGCGGGAAGCCCTTGTTCAGCCCGTGATCCTCCCCGCCGAGGATCTGGCCGGCGGGGATCTTGTAGCCGTCGAACACGAGCTCCGTGGACTCGACGCCCTTGTAGCCCATCTTCTTGATCTTCGGCGGAACGTTGAAGCCCTCGTACTCACCGGTGTTCTCGGCCACCCCCGGCTCCTTCTCGGCGATGAAGCAGGTCAGGCCCCGGTGCTTGGGCTCGGCTGATGGGTCCGTGCGAACGAGCACGAACACCAGCCCGGCGAGCAGGCCGTTGGTCACCCACATCTTGGTGCCGTTGATCTCGTACGTGTCGTCGTCGAGCTTCTTGGCGGACGTCTTGATCGCGGCGACATCGGAGCCGAGCTCAGGCTCTGACAGGGAGAAGGCGGCTCTTACCTCCCCGGTCGCCATCCGGGGCAGGTACTTCTGCTTCTGCTCGTCGGTCCCGAACTTCATCAGCAGGTAGGAGCCGATGAAGTGGGTGTTGAGGATGCCGGAGATGGAGATCCAGCCTCTGGAGAGCTCCTCGACGATCATCGCGTAGGTCGTCAGGTCGAGTCCCATCCCCCCGTACTCCTCGGGGATCGTGACGCCGAACAGCCCGAGCTCCTTCATCTGCTCGACGATCGGCTCCGGGAACTCGTCCTCGTGGTCGTAGTGCTCGGCGTTGGGGATGATCTGCTCGTCGGCGAACTGGCGAACCATCTCGGTGATCGCCTTCTGTTCGTCGGTGAGGTCGGTTTGGGTGGTCGCGGTGGCCATGGGGAGGACTTTACGCGGCTCGCGGCTATTTAGGTCGTGGGAAGAAACCCGGACGTAGACCGAGTAATCGCCCAGATCGCCGCTCGGCAGCAGGGCAATATCACCCGTGCACAGCTGCTCGTTATCGGGCTCGATGACGATGCGATCCGCTACCGCGTGCGTATCGGCCGTCTCTACCGCGTCTACCGCGGCGTCTACTCCGTCGGCCGCCCCCCCATAAGCCCGCTCGAGAAGGCCGCGGCCGCCGTCCTCGCCTGCGGCGACCGCGCGGCGCTCGGCTTCGGCTCGGCGCTGAGCCTGTATGGCTTCTGGAAGCGCTGGGACACCCCGTTCGAGGTCGTCGTTGCGGGCGACCGCCGGCCGGCCGGCATCCGCGTCCACCGCATGACCGGACTGTTTCGTCGCGACATCGATGTCGAGCAGGGGATCAGGATCACCAGCCCCGAGCTCACGCTGCTCCACTGCGCACCACGAATGCCACCGAAGTCCCTGACGCGCGCCGTCAACGACTGGCGCCGCGCGAAGCTCATCACTTGCGAAGCGCTCGCGGATGTCGTCGCCCGCTTCCCGCTCCAGCCCGGAGCCCCGCTGCTCCGGCCGCACGCCGGGACCGACCACAACCCCACCCGCTCCCCCTTCGAAGATGAGTTCCTGGACTTCTGCGAGCGCTTCGGCCTGCCGACGCCGCGCGTCAACATCACGCTCCACGGAATCGAGGTCGACGCGTACTTCGAGGCCGAGCGGCTGATCGTCGAGTGCGACGGCTGGCCCTTTCACAACGACCGCGTGGCCTTCGAAGATGACCGGGAGCGGGACGCCACCATGCTCATGCACGGGATCGCGACGGTCCGGATCACCAAGCGCCGACTGCGAGCCGCGCCTGAGCGCGAGGCCGCCCGCTTGCACGCGATCCTCGAGGCGCGGCGGCGCGGAGCCGCCTGACCCCCATACACTGCCGCGGCACATGTCCTCCCTTCCCGCCGGGCACGCAAAACTCACGGTCGAGCACCTGATCGGTGGCCTGAAGGGCTCCTTCCCCGGCGAGCTCGGGATCGAGCCGATCGAGGCGACGGAGCACAGCGTCCGCGGCCGCCTCGTCGTCGACCGCCGGCATCTTCATCCGGGCGGCTACGTCCACGGCGGCGTCTGGGTCGCGTTCGCCGACACCGTCGCGGCGTGGGGGACGATGCTCCGCCTCGCGCCGGGCGAGAGCTTCACCACCTCCGAGCTCAAGGTCAACGTGTTCGCCGCCGCGACCGTGGGGGACGAGCTGGTTGCGACAGGCGAGCCGCTCCACGTCGGACGCCGAACGCAGGTCTGGGAGGTCCGGGTCGAGAAGGCCGATCGCCTCGCGGCGAACTTCGTCTGCACCCAGATGGTGCTGGCGCCAAGCTCCTAGCCGCGGGTCTTGGCCGGCGGCGCGTTCTGCGCCTCGCTGCGAACGCCGTGACTCCATGGGGAAGCGGGCCGCGTCTGGAGCTCGCCGTCGAGCTCGAGGTCGACGCGCTCGTTGAAGAAGCACAGCATCCCGGCGATCCGGCGCACCTCGTCGAACGGCTCGTCGTAGAACCAGATCAGGTCCTGCTCCGCCTCGCCGCCGTCTGGCCGGATCGAGAAGTACCCCGCCTGGCCCTTGTACGGGCAGCGCGTCACCGTATCCGACGGCTCGAGCTCGGCGACGATGTCCTCCCTCGGGAGGTACCACCGCGGGGGGAGGTTCGACTCGAACAGCGCCATCGCGCGCGTCGACTCGGCGAGCAGCTCGCCGTGGAGGGACACCCGCACATGCCGATCGGTGGGGATCACGTCCACGCGGTGATACGGATCGCGGGGGTGGACGCGGATCTCCTCGTCCTCCTCGAACCAGTGGTCCATGCGGTTGAAATAGAACGCGATCAGGTCCTTGATCGGCGGCGCGTCGGGCAGCGGGTCCGGGTAGTACCAGGCACCCGCCTCCACGACGGTGTCGCCGGTCCGGATCGTGTAGTAGGACGCCTCGCCCTTCTTCGGGCAGCGGGTGTGGCGGTCGCTCGGCTCGAGCAGCTCAGACCGCACGTCCTCCGGCGGGAAGTAGTAGATCGGCTGGTGGCCTGACTCGTGCAGCAGCATGGCCCGGCGGCTGTCGGCGATCGTCTCACCCCCGACGACGACTCGAATCCGCTTCGGAGTCGGCTCCAGGTACAGCGCCCGGCCGGGGGGTGGCGGCTCGAAGTTGAAGGTCCCCGCGGGCTCGCGGCCGAACGGGCCGGTGCCGGTCATCAAACCCATGTCTCGAGCTTACTCCGCCACCACGATCCCGAGCCACACAATCGCCAGCGAGACGATGAAGATCGCCGCCTCGAGCACGTGCCACTCGGGCCGGCGCATGTGCGCGTGGATCAGGAACGCCACCACGACGACGAGCCCGAGCTTCACCTGGAGATTCGTGTTGCTCCACTTGTGATAGTGGCTGGCCATCGCGACGCCGGTGGCCAGCAGCACCCCGATCGCCGCCAGCGTCCCGAATCCGAACCGCCGGGCCGCCGCGCGCAGCGCCAGCCGATCTCCCGAGGCGCCGCGCAGCACCGGCACCACCACGGCCGCCAGCATCAGCTGCCCGCCGACGAAGAACGCCATCGCGATCAGGTGGAGCCACAGGATCCCGTTCCACAGCGTCACGGCGGGCCATCGTGGCAGACTCGCCGCCGATGAACTTCGCCCGCGACGTGGTCGATGCGGCCCCGGCCGAGCGCCGCGCGCTGCTCGAGCTGGACCGCGACGGGCGCCGTCGTGAATGGTCGTTCGGCGAAGTCTCGGACCGGAGCGCGCGGCTGGCGGGAGCGCTCGCGTCCCGAGGCATCCGCAAGGGCGACGTGGTGATGACCCTGATCGGCAACCGCCCGGAGTGGGTGTTCACGATGGTGGCGTGCTTCCGGATCGGAGCGGTCGCGCTGGCCTGTAACGAGCAGCTTCGCGCCAAGGACCTCCTGATCCGCCTCGACTCCGCGCAACCCGCGCTGATCGTCTCCGACGAGCGCGACCTCGGCGAGCTGTCTGCAGCCAATCCGGTCTGTTCGGTTCTCGTCATCCCCGACAAGACGCTCTTCGAGCACGAGCCGGTGCCGGCCGCCGACCTCGATGCCATCGATCCCTGCCTGATCACGTTCACGAGCGGCACCACCGGGGAGCCCAAGGGCGTCGTCCACGGACAGCGCTACCTGCCCGGCCAGCAACTGCAGGCGACGCACTGGATGGACGCGCGCGAGGGGGACCTCGTGTGGTGCACCGCCGCGACCGGCTGGTCGAAGTCGGCCCGCAACGCGTTCATCGCGCCATGGCTCAACGGCGCCACCGCCCTGCTGCACGACGCGCGCTTCGATCCCGTCCAGCGCCTCGAGATCATCGCCGCCGAGCGGGTCAACGTGCTGTGCATGGCGCCGACGGAGTACCGGGTGATCGCGAAGCGCACGGCGCTGAGCCCGCGTCCCTCGCTGCGGACTCTTGTCGCGGCGGGAGAGGCCCTCAACCCGGAGGTGATCCGGGCGTTCAAGGAGGTCCTTGGGATCGAGATCCGGGATGGCTACGGTCAGACCGAGACCGGACAGCTCACCGGCAATCCGGTGGGCGAACCGGTTCGCCCGGGATCGATGGGGCGCCCGCTTCCTGGCGTCGAGCTGGAGGTCATCGACGGAGAGCTGGTACTCACCGATCCGCGAACCGACCCGACCTTCTTCGTCGGGCATCTCGGCGGCGGGGCGGCGCCCGATGACCGTCCCTGGCACACCGGCGATCGGGTCATCCAGGACGACGGTTACCTGTACTTCGAGGGTCGTACCGACGATCTGATCATCTCCGCGGGGTACCGGATCGGACCGTTCGAGGTCGAGTCGGCGCTGGTGTCGCATCCGGCGGTCGCGGAGGCCGCGGTCGTCGCGGCCCCCGACGATGAACGGGGCTCGGTGGTTCGCGCGGTGGTCGTCCTGCGCGACGGGTTCGATCCCACCGACACCCTCAAGACCGACCTCCAGCAGCACGTCCGCGATCAGACCGCGCCGTACAAGTACCCGAGGATCGTCGACTTCGCCCCGGAGCTGCCCAAGACCTCCAGCGGCAAGGTTCGACGGGCGCTGCTGCGGGCTACCCGTTGAGAATCACCCCGATGGCTAAGGCGCGAACGCGGCCTCTCCGATTGAACCGGCGTGCCCGATCAGAGGGAGTCCCGCGGCTACACGGTGGCCGTGCTCGGCGCCGCGGCCCTGAGCGCGAGCCTGTGGCTGCCGTGGTACAGCTTGCGGATTCCCGCCTCCGCGGTCGACTCGGCGGAGCAGGCCGCGCACCAACTCGGAGCGCTCGGGCCGCTCGTCACCGCGACCGCCCAGCTGGTCAGAGCGCTCGGACCGGTCCACGCGACCGCCTGGCAGGCGATGAGCACGACCCCCGGCGTGCTGCTCGCCCTCGCGGCCATGGGGGGCGGGTTGTCGGTGCTGGCGCTCACCGGTCGGGCATCGAGCGTCGAGCGCATGGTGGCGGGCGTCGGGATCGTCGCGCTCCTGCTGGTCGGATACCGGCTGGTCATCCTCCCCGGGCCCGGCCCCTTCGTGCATCTGGCCTGGGGCATCTTCCTCGCCCTTGGCGGAGCGGTGGCAATTCTCGCCGGGGCTGTCCTCGCCGGCGACAAGCGCGCTGAGCGCATGGCGGACGTGACGCTTCCCGGGGTGCCGCTCGACATCGCACCGAGCGCGGAATCCGCGGGCTGGTCGACATCGCGGTCGGTCCCGCCGCCTTCCCGTTAGGCCCGCGCACCCCCGCGTCGCCGGTTCGCGCCGCGCGGGTGATTACGCTCAACAGATGGACGAACGTCCGGTAATAGGCATCTGCACCAGCGTCACCGATGCTTCGTGGAGCGTGTGGGAGCGGCGCGCCGCGCTGACGCCGTACGACTACATCGCCGCGATCCAGCGCGCCGGCGCCTTGGCGATGATGATCCCGCCCGATCGCGAGTACGTACACGACCCCGACCACGTGCTCGACCTCATCGACGGACTGATCCTGGCGGGTGGGAACGACATCGATCCCGCGACGTACGGCGCGGTTCCCCACCCCACGGTCACCGAGACCGTCCCCGAGCGCGACGCCAGCGAGCTGGCTCTGGTGAGCCGGGCGTGGGAGCGCGACATGCCGGTGCTGGGGATCTGCCGCGGGATGCAGCTGCTCAACGTCGCCAGGGGAGGAACGCTGATCCAGCACCTTCCCGACGAGGTCGGGCACGGCGATCACCGCATCAACCCGGGCAGCTTCGACGGCGCTGACCACGACGTGCAACTCGACCCGGAATCGCTCGCGGCGCGGGCGGCCGGGGAGGAGGTGCACGTAACGAAGTCTCATCACCACCAGGGCGTGGACTTGGTCGGGAGGGGGCTCGAGGTCACAGGGCACTCGGCCCTGGGGGACGACCTTCCCGAGGCGTTGGAGGCGCCTGACCGGCGGTTCGTGCTCGGGGTCCAGTGGCACCCCGAGGCGGACGAGACGAGCACCGTGATCCGCGCGCTCGTCGAGGAGGCGCGCGCCTACCGCAGTACTCGCGGCTCGGCGTAGCCCGCATCGCGCACTGCCCGCTTGACCTCCTCCGCGTGCGCCTGGCCTCGCGTCTCGAGGACGAGCTGCACCCCTGTCTCGCGGACGTGAAGGTCGAAGCCCTCGCGGATGTGGATCACGTCCAGCAGGTTCGCTCCGTGCTCGGCGACGAGCGTCAGCAGCCGCGCGAGCGAGCCAGGACGATCCGACACGCGCGCGAGGACGACCAGCCGCCGGCCGATCTGGCTCTCGTGCCGGCGGACGATCTCCCCTAGCAGCCCGGCGTCGACATTTCCCCCTGACAGGACCACCGCGATCGTCCCGGCGCCCTCAAGGCGCAGGCGACCGGCCAGCAGCGCGGCGACGCCGACCGCGCCCGCGCCCTCGACCACCAGCTTGGCCCGCTCGAGCAGGAACACCATCGCCTCGGCGACCTCGTCCTCGCCGACGGTCACCAGGTCGTCGAGCCAGCGCTCGATCAACGGCAGCGTGACGCGGCCCGGGCGCTTGACGGCAATCCCGTCCGCGATCGTCAGCGCCGTGTCGACCGCCACCGACCGGCCCGCTTCGAGCGACGCCACGAACGGAGCGCAGTTCTCGACCTGGACGCCCACCACGCGGACATCCGGCTTCACCGACTTGAGCGCGATCGCCACGCCGCTGGCGAGGCCGCCGCCCCCCACCGGCACGATCACCGTCAGCGCGCCCTCGGGAGCCTGCTCGAGCATCTCCAGCCCGAGGCTCCCCTGACCCGCGATCACGACCGGGTCGTCGAAGGGGTGGACGAACGCGAGCCCCTCGGATTCGGCCGCCGCGCGCGCGGCGGCCAGAGACTCCTCGATGGTCACGCCGGTCATGTGCACCGTGGCCCCGAGCGCCCTCGCCGCCTCGACCTTCGAAATCGCCGCCTGCTCGGGCATGAACACGACACAGCGGATGCCGCGGGCTCGCGCGGCGTACGCGAGCGCCTGCCCGTGGTTGCCGGCGCTGGCGGTGACCACGCCCTGCGCGCACCCCTCGCCGAGCGCGGCGATCTTCGCCAGCGCGCCCCGAAGCTTGAACGACCCCGTTCGCTGCAGGTTCTCTGCCTTGAGCACAACGGGCGCACCGGCCACCTCGCTCAGCGCGCCGGAGGTGAGCACCGGCGTCTGGCGGACGATCCCCGCGCCGGCCGCGGCGGCATGACCGATGTCGCCGAGGGAGATGGCGACCGGCGCCTCCGGGCGTTCTCCGACCACGTCAGTCAGGGATGGCCACCACCGCGTCGATCTCGACCTTCGCGCCGCGGGGAAGCGCAGCCACCCCGACGGCCACCCGGGCCGGCGGATCCGATTCGAAGAACGACTCGTACACCTCGTTGATCGCGCCGAACGAACCCATCTCGGTCGTGTAGACCGTGAGCCGCACGGCGTCGCCGAGGCTCGCACCGGCAGCGGCGCATACCGCCGCCAGGTTCTCCAGGCACCTTCCGGTCTCGTCCCCCACGGAGCCGGCTACCAGCTCGCCGGTTCGCGGGTCGATCGGGATCTGACCAGAACAGAAGAGCAGGTCGCCGCTGCGGATCGCGTGGACGTAGGGACCGATGGCCTCCGGGGCGTCCGAGGCGTCGATCGGCTGGCGGCGCGGTGCCATCGCTTGAAGCGTATTCCCCGTATCTCCGCAGGGGTAGCCTGGACCGATGGCCAACCGTCTGGCCCAGGAGAGCTCGCCCTACCTCCGGCAGCACGCGGAGAACCCGGTCGACTGGTACCCCTGGGGAGACGAGGCGCTTGCCCTCGCGCGCCAAGAGGACCGGCCGCTGCTCGTCTCGATCGGCTACTCCGCCTGCCACTGGTGCCACGTGATGGCGCACGAGTCCTTCGAGGACCCCGACACCGCGGAAGCGATGAACGAGCACTTCGTGTGCGTCAAGGTCGACCGCGAGGAGCGTCCCGACGTTGACGCCATGTGCATGGAGGCCGTGCAGGCGATGACGGGGCGCGGAGGATGGCCGCTGAATGCGTTCCTGACTCCGGAGCTGGTCCCGTTCTACGCCGGCACGTACTTCCCCCCGGAGTCCCGCCACGGAATGCCGGCCTGGCGGATGGTGCTCGACGCGGTGGCGGAGGCGTGGGGGAACCGGCGCGAGGAGATCCGCGGGCAGGGCGGCGAGGTCCTCCGTTCGCTGTCGGCGACCGACAGGCTCGAGCCCTCCTCCCAGCCGATTCGCGACGAGCTCGTGGCGGGCGCAGTCACCAGCCTGCGCTCTAGCTTCGACTCCGTCAACGGAGGGTTCGGCGGGCCTCCCAAGTTTCCCCAGTCCTCGCTGATCGAGCTCCTGCTGGCGCGCGGCGAGAACGCGATGGCACTCCAGACCCTCGAGGCGATGGCGCGTGGAGGGGTCTACGACCAGGTCGGGGGCGGATTTGCCCGCTACGCGGTCGACGCGACCTGGACGGTGCCGCACTTCGAGAAGATGCTCTACGACAACGCCCTGCTCGCGCGCGCCTATCTCCACGGTTGGCTGGTCTCAGGCCAGGACCGCATGCTCGAGGTGTGCACCGAGACGCTCGACTGGGCGCTGCGCGAGATGCGAGGGCCCGAGGGCGGGTTCTGCTCCGCGCTCGACGCGGACTCCGACGGCGAGGAGGGGAAGTTCTACGTCTGGAGCCTGGCGAAGCTCCGCGAGGTCCTGGGAGCAGAGCTCGCCGATCCGGCAATCGCCTACTTCGGCGCCAGCGAGAGCGGGAACTTCGAGCGCGGATTGAACGTGCTCGAGGCACGCGGTCCCCGGCCGGAGCGCCTACCCGAGATCCGGTGCAAGTTGTTCGGCGCGCGGTCCGAGCGCGTGCGGCCGGGTCTCGACGACAAGCGGCTCACGGCCTGGAACGCGATGATGATCTCCGCGCTGGCCGAAGCCGGCGCGACCCTCGAACGCGGCGACTACCTCGAGGCTGCCTCGGCATGCGCTTCGTTCCTGCTCGCCGAGTTGCGCGACGCCACGGGGAGGCTCCTGCGGACGTGGAAGGACGGGCAGGCGCGGATCGACGGGTACCTCGAGGACCACGCGTATCTGCTCGACGGCCTCCTCACGCTGTACGAGTCGACGTTCGACGCCCGTTGGTACCGCGAGGCACTCGCGCTCGCCGACACGCTGATCGAGCGCTTCGAGGATCGGGAGAAGGGCGGGTTCTTCACCACGCCGGTGGACCGCAGCGAGCTCCCGATCCGGCGCAAGGACCTCGAGGACTCGCCCATCCCGTCCGGCAACTCCGCCGCGGCGTTTGCCCTGCTGCGCCTCGCCCTCCTCTCCGGCGAGGGCAAGTACGAGCGGCACGCGCTCGGGGTGCTCCGGCTGCTGTTCCCGCTGGCCACGCGCCATCCGATCGCGTTCGGGCACCTCCTGAGGGCCGCCGACTTCTATGTCTCGCCCGTTCGCGAGGTGGCGATCGTCGGCCCGGAGCCCGGAGCGCAGATCCTCGTGCGGGCGGTCCGCGAGCGGTTCCGGCCGCACATCGTCATCGCCGGCGGCGATTCGGCCGCCGTCCCGTTGCTCGAAGGCCGGACCCCGGTGAACGGGAGCGCGGCGGCGTACGTGTGCGAGCACTTCTCCTGCCAGGCCCCGGTGACCGACCCAGAGGAGCTGGCCGCGGCTCTCTAGCTCTGGGCGGAAGCCGACTCGAGTTGCTGCTTGAGGCGCTCGAGCGCCTTCTCGTTGCCCTTGCGCATGCCGGCGGCCATGAACGGAGCCAGCAGCTTGAACAGCCCGCCGGGGGTCGGCGCCATCACCAGCTTGACCCGGCTGCCCGTGGCCGCGGGGGTGATCTCCCAGCGGCCGGCGGGCTCCATCGACCCGGGCCCCGCCTTGACCGCCGGCCCGTGCCACGCCAGCCGCGAGGTAGGCTCGAACTCGGTCCACTGGAAGGTGCCCCGGGCACCGCGCTTCATCTCGTAGCTGTACCGGGTCCCGACGCCCGGCTCGCCCTCTGACTCCTGGCTGACCGACTCGAAGTCGGTCACGTACTGGGGCAGCTCCTCGGCCCGCGCGATGTACGCGAACACCTCGGCGGCGGGTCGGGCGATCGTGATCTCGGACTCAATCTCCATCACAGCACCGGCAGATACCGCTCGAGCTCCCAGGGGGTGACCTGCACGCGGTACTCCTCCCACTCCTGGCGCTTGATTTCGATGTAGCGGTTGAACACGTGCTCGCCCAGCGTCCGCAGCACGAGCTCGGACTCGGCCGTCAGCTCGATCGCCTCCCCGAGCGTCTCGGGAAGCTGCTCGATCCCCAGGCGCCGCCGCTCGTCGGGCGACAGGTGGTAGAGGTTCGTCTCCATGGGCTCGGGGAGCTCGTAGCCGTGCTCGATCCCCTCGAGCCCGGCCTGAAGCAGCGCCGCAAACGTCAGGTACGGGTTGCAGGCCGGGTCCGGGCAGCGAAGCTCCATCCGGGTGGCCCGCTCCTTCCCCGGGTGGTAAAGCGGGACGCGGACCAGGGCGGACCGGTTGCGCCGCGACCAGGCCACGTACACCGGCGCCTCGTACCCGGGGACGAGCCGCTTGTACGAGTTCACCCACTGGGCGAAGATCGAGCAGAT
>Ga0209577_10003961_pt1 | contig 13972 bp, 7 predicted proteins | sample GraSoiAngelo_109_FD_185874 | JGI IMG/M metagenome (GOLD analysis project Ga0209577, IMG submission 185874) | Grasslands soil microbial communities from the Angelo Coastal Reserve, California, USA - 14_0903_12_20cm (SPAdes) (version 2) | ecosystem: Environmental > Terrestrial > Soil > Grasslands ...
GCCACTAAAATTCCTTAAAAGTGTATTAAACGGGCTGGCTCTCTCAGGAAACAGCCCCTTCAATATACTCCAAATGAGGGCAAAAAAAAGCCCGACATGATATCATAAAAGGAAAAAGGAGTGTCTTCTTAACTTTATGTCAAATACAATACAAGCAGTTATCTGGGACCTGGACGGCGTAATCATCGACAGCGCCGACGAACACCGCCGCGCCTGGGAGCGTCTCGCGCGTGAAGAAGGGATAAAATTCACTGACGAAGACTTCTGGGCCACCTTTGGCAAACGCAACGACGATATTATCGCCATCCTCTGGGGGCCTCTATCGCCAGAACAGGTGCAACTCCTTAGGGACCGCAAAGAGATCTATTTCCGGGATCTCATCCGACAAACGGCAGCCCCTTTACCTGGTTCCATGGAATTAATGCGTTCATTGCACGAAGCAGGGTATCTCCAGGCGCTGGCATCTTCCGCGCCCATCGAGAATATTCAACTTATTAGCGAAGTGCTGGGGCTGGAACGCTACCTGACCGCCCTTGTATCAGGTGAAACAGTGCCTCACGGCAAGCCCGCGCCCGACATCTTCCTAAAAGCCGCCCAGCAATTGCATATCGAGCCCTCACGCTCTCTCGTCATTGAAGACGCGGTTGCCGGCGTCGAAGCGGCCCACGCTGCCGGTATGCGTTGCATCGCTGTGGCAGGTAACCGCGACCTGCCTGGCCTGCGCAAAGCCGAGCTCATGGTGAAAACACTGCTCGAGGTAGATGTAAAGCGAGTACAAACGCTGTCTTGACAAGTAATATAACCAATGGCACAATAAGCCATATTTCTCGTTTGTTCAGTTGTGCGAAACATGGAGGTGTAGGGGCCCCGGTGGGTCTCACCGTCTTCAAAACGGCTGAGGGGTCGCTCGGCGCGGTCCCTGGTGGGTTCGACTCCCATACGCCTCTGCCAATATTATTTGAGATGTGTGTTGTGACGTCTATTGTCATCGTGGAATTACTGTGAATTCTCTTCTTAGCGTGGAAAAGGTACACTAGCAAGTTTGAAGGTGTCTACGTCCAACGTGGAATTATTTGTTCGCCATCACCACATGCGACCGCTTGAGAGCTAGAGAGCCTTCAAGTGACACACTGGATCTTTCAGGGGAAAAGAGCTGAGGATATTATAGTGGATTTTTAGGCGTCTCTTCCATAATTTCTAGCAGTAGGTTTCGCCGCCTCAATGTTCTCACAGATATGCCTGTTAGCTCACTGACTGTTCGGTAATTCACAGGCTCACCTGATGATCTTAATCTCTCTACAGAGGATTTTACTAGGGCAACTAATCTCGCCTCCCGGGACTGAACTCCCCTTTCGGCCTGTTCACTCAAAATCTGCTTCACGACTACCCATGTCCTTGGATAATACTTTAATGAATTCCAAGGTATGTGAAGCAGTTCAGCTATTGAGCGAGCAATAACCGATTTTCCTTGGGCTTCCAGTTGCTGGACTGCTAACTCGATTCGGATCAGCAGTCCTTCTTCTCGCCGGTTGAATTGTTTCTCCTTGGCATCTTTCACAGTTTGATCCAGGTGCGCCCTGACTCGAGGATATAGTTTCAACTTTCCTATAGAGACCTTGAGGAAACCGGCCAGAGCCTCTTTGGTCACACGCACATCCCGAGCTTGCAATTCCTCTGCCGCAGCACTAATTTGCTGGATCAGAGTCTCCTCACGCTGTTGAACCTGTCGCATCTTCTTATCATAAGCCTCTTCTTGTACGCAGGGAGACAGCTCCCACTCTTCTCCTTGTGTTCGTTTTCCATGCCATGCCAGCACCAGCTGATCGAGAAAGACCCAGGCGCGAGGGCAAAGCTTGAGATCCTTCAACCCCACATGAATTTCTCTGCTAACAGATGTTCGTGTTACAGTTTCACCGTTCGATTTTAATGTGTGTATAGCCTCCCGAATGCCGTTTATTAATTTTTCCTCCCGCTGCTCCAGTTGCCTCGCTCGGTATTCCTCAACCGCCCGGTCTATTATCGCTCTTGCACTTGAGTAATGCCTCAATTTTCCCTCATTCATACAGGCCGCCCTGGCAACCGCCTTTTGTGATATCGGACTTCCTTTCAACTTCAGGTGTTCTACGGCCAATTTCACTTTGCTGAGAAGCTCCTCCTCAGCACAATTACTGTTATAGCGAACGGGAGTCCCAATGGCTTGTTCGAGAAACGCCTTAACACTGTCGAAACGATACATAGCCTTTGGATAGGTTTGAAGAATTCTGGCAACGGATGTTTTTGTGACAGGCTCGCCCCGGCGTTTAATAATTTCCACTGCTTCGCGCACTTTCGCAAGGAGTTCATCCTCATCCTCTCCTATCTCCTGGGGTTTCACCCGATTGCTGCTCCCCTCATCCCATACTGTTACTGCTTCATCATTGCTTCCTATGCTGACTAAACGGAACAATGGCGTTTGGAGATATTGCGCGTACTTTATATAGGTTTGAAGTGTTACTCCGGAACGCCGCATTGTATCTCCCGACTCTACAATCTCCAACTTATATAAAGGTTCCTTAATAGTCTGTGCAATGTCTTGCCGCGACTCCTGTCTCGTTTTGCGCAAATATGCCAACTGTTGCCCCAGGAGCTGAAGTACCTTTTCACCCTGCATATCGCATGGATGGGAAGATAGAAGGAACTCAAGCTCCTGATGCCGCTCAAACACATACCTTCGCTCTATCGCCGTTAGTAAAGAAGTCGGGCAGGTGCGCAGATCACCGTTGCATCGGGGACAGATACCGAGCTTAGGCGGCCATACAATTAACGGCACCATCTGTCCACAATGTCCACACTTTTCAAGAAGATGACACAGGTGATAGATACACCCAGTTAACATAGTGAATCGCCAGCACAATGAATAGTCGCCGAATTCTATGAGGCACACTGGACAATAACGCAACCTCTGTGCAACACTCGCCGCCAAAAATCGACTCGCCGGTTGGGGAAATGGAGACCGATTGAACTTCCTTATCAGGTGGTAAAATGTCGTTTCTAGCAACCTGGCATCAGAACATATTGCTACTTCCGGCAAAGCGCCAAAAGACACAGGAGGAAGATCCACAAAAAATCCCACGGTGGATGAATGGATGCGGTCCTCCAAAGAAAGAAGAGCCACTAGACCACTCATAGACTGGATATCATTCGCTTGAGCTAGCCGAGTTATGTAACTTGCCAAAGATTCTAAGGGCATGGGCGGCGGGTGACTAGGTAGTATGTCAAAGTAATCTATAGGCATAGCATTTAGCACTTTCACTGTCTTAGGAAATTCATTCCCAGTGACGGTATCCCCGGTGGCAAAACCTCGAATTGAAGGTTAACTCCCATGGCAGTAAAGTACATCCTAAGGGCGAGGTGTGAAATATTGAGCACAACGCTGACACCGAAACCGCCGCGATCCACTGTGATTGTGACCACAGCGGATCACCAGGTCGGCCTGGTTGCACTTTGGACAATGGGGATGACGCTGAAGCAGCCTCTCTTCGTAACTCGCATTTGAGTGCTCCAGCAGCACCTCTGTACATACCTGTCGCAATGAAAGGCCCAGGAACCTAGCATAGTAGATATAGTTCTGAAACTTCGCGCCTCTTCCTTGAACATTGCCCTGTTCTATCTGTACTGGCTACTTAGCATATCTGTTCCAAAAAGGAACATCGAAGATGGCTGTATCAGTTCTTTCTCTTCGCCGACTATTCATTGGATAGATGGCGATACATTTCTCTACAACGATTTCTTTCCCGATAATGGAACGGATACCTAAGTAGCCAGCACATGGAGGTTTAGCAGTAGCTGGTATGACCAGGGCGCGATAGATTATATTCAGAAGGTCAAAACCACTCTCGCTGACAAAACCTGGATGCAGGCAGGATTTTCATTATACCGGTAGATCTTTGTGAAACCCTGCGACGGCTTGCTCAGGTGTCATCGCTCGTCCCTCTGCCCGTGCTGAGATAAAAGTCTTCTCGCCTAATGTGCCGCGTACTGCAACTATTGCGTCGTTGTAAAAACTTCTCTCAAAAGGAGAGAGAGGAGTTCCCATTCCCTCACGGAGCTGCTCTGCACAGCCCCAGAGCCGCGCAGCCCACATTTTCTCTTGTGAACTCTCTCCAGGCAACGTCTCTCCTGCAATCACGCTCGCTAGCCCCTCCAGACTTATGGCAATGCTCAATCTGTTATCGGATGCTCTCGCTACCGTCAGGCTCTCTTCGTACAGATTCCGTGCTTCTTTGAGACTACCCTGCCTGGTTGCCACCTTTGCCAGAAAGGAGAGAGACGTCGTTGTACCGTGTTGCTGGCCCATCTCTTTAAAGAGTTCGACCGCTGCTTCAATCTTCGAGCGTGCTTCTGGCAGGTCATCCTGGCTAAGAGCGAGGAGACCGAATTGGCAGAAGCAGTACGCTATGCTTTCCTTGTCTCCCATTTCATTGAAGAGCGCATAGCCTTCCTCAAGAAATGGCCGTACTTGAGTGGGATCTCCCGCCAGGAAGTGTGCTCTGGCTACATTCGTTAATGCCTCAGCAATCCCACTCTTGTCGTGAAGCTCCCGGCATATATTCAGGTTCTCTTCAAGCAGACTACACCCCTTCGTGTAGTCTCCCTGATCGATGGCGAGTGTCGCTAGATGAAGTTGCATGTAGGCGACACTCGCGATGTCATTCATTTTGCTAAAGATCTCAAAGGCTTCTTCACCCTGGACACGTGCAGTTTCAAGGTCCCCTCTCGTCCAGGCAATATCTGCCAGGTGATGCAGTGCTAGCGCAATTCCCGAGGCGTCGTTAAGCTCCTGGTACAGCGCCAGGCTCTCTTTGCAAAGCTGTTCTGCTCGATCGTTATTGCCCTGTGTATGAGCTATTCTTGCTGCGTAGTAGAGTGCTTTTGATCGTATCGAGGCTCCCGCTCCTTCACTTACCGCAATCGCCTGTTCCAGGAAGCTACGAGCTTCGCTGTAATTCCCACGCAGCCCCCAGAATGGCCAGAGCACGGTACTCAAACGTAGCGCCATTTCTACGTGGCGAGCGCCTTTAGTAGTCCTTCCTGGCTCTAACAGCCATGATAAAGCTGCTCGTACATTGTCCTGCTCGCGTTCGAGCCGTTTGAGCCATGCGCTTTGTTGGACTCCGTCAAATTCGTGATATGCCTGCTCTGCCAGCGAGAGATAGTACTCAGCATGCGCTTGTCGAACCTTTTCTGCTTCTTTGCCGTTGCTAAGTACTTGTATCCCATACTCACGGATTGTCTCTAGCATGAAAAACCGCGTCTCTTCTTCTTGTCCTACGGCTTGAAGAAGGCTTTTATCTAAAAGCGATGCTGCTCCATCCAGCGCTACTCCTTCGCTCATTTTTAGAGCAGCACTGATCGCTTCAATCGCCTCCAACGTACCACCACCGACGAATACGGAGAGCATGCGAAAGAACTGTTGTTGTTGAGAGCCTAGCAAGTGGTAGCTCCACTCAAGCGTGTTGCGCAGAGTTTGCTGTCTTTCCGGTATATCTTGTGTTCCGCTCGTCAGGACGTTCAAACGGTTTCCGAGTCGTGCGAGCAGGGCCTGCGGAGAGAGGAGTTTACTGCGTGCTGCTGCCAGTTCTATCGCCAGCGGTAACCCATCGAGGCGAACGCAAATTTCGGCAATGGCTTGCGCGTTTGCAGCGGTCAGGCAGAATTCAGGTCTGACTGCCTGTGCCCGTTTGACGAAAAGTTCCACGGCCTCGTTCTGTGAGAGTGCTGCCAGATCTGCTACATGTGCAAAGTCAGGCTGTGGCAGTGGCGGTACTCTAAACTCATGCTCAATCTGAAGATGCAAGATTTCACGGCTAGTGACCAAGACCCTCAGCTTTGGACAAGCTGCAAGCAGGTCCGCTACATAGGAGGCCGCTGCTATTACTTGCTCAAAGTTGTCCAGTAACAGTAAGATCTGTTTCTGCCGTACAGCTTCTTTCAGGCGTTCTAGCAAGGGTTGATTCGTTTCATCTCGTACACCAAGTGCCTGCGCAATGGTAGGGATAACGAGTGCAGAGTCACTAATGGGTGCCAGAGACACAAAAAAGACTCCATCAGCACATTCATCGCTTAGTTCTGCTGCTGCCTGTACTCCTAGCCGAGTTTTGCCTACTCCTCCTATGCCGGTGAGTGTAAGCAATCGTACATCCTGCTGTCGCATCAGGTCGAGAATGCTTGCCAGTTCGTTCTTGCGTCCAATGAGTGGTGATGGGTGTACAGGAAGAGTATTCGCATACGTATCCAGCGTGCTGAGTTTTGGAAAATCAAAGGGGAGATTCGCAATAACAAGTTGAAAAAGATGTTGAGGGTATGAGAGATCCTTGAGACGGTGTTCCCCTAGATCGCGTATAGTTACGTCGTCTGGTAGGTTGTGTATGATAAGATCGCGAGTTGTTTGGGAGAGCAGGACCTGCCCACCATGACCAGCATTCATGAGCCGTGCAGCGAAATGGATATCTATGCCTACGTATCCTTCGGCAGCCAACTCCGGTTCACCTGTATGTATGCCCACACGAACACGTATGGTTATCCCCTCTCCCCATGAATGCCTGGCTAAGGTACGCTGGGTGGCAACTGCCGCAGCCACAGCATCTCTCGTTCGTGCGAAGGCTGTGAAAAATGCATCTCCTTGTGTATCCACCTCGTACCCATGATACTCGCGGAAGATCGCTCGTTGGAGATGTCTGTACTCCGTCAAGACATCGGTATAGCGATTACCTAATTGTTGAAGCAGGTGTGTCGATCCCTCCATATCGGTAAACAGCAGTGTGACAGTACCTGCAGGTAAATCACGTCGTCCAGACCTCTGCCTTGAATGAGCCGATCTAGAATCTTGCGGATTGTGCTTCTCGTCTTCTTCAGGAGAAAGATAGCTCTGTGTCATCAGATCCTCTTGAGTATCGTTCATGGTATAGCATTTGAGTAGGTTGCACATTTCAGTGTATCATGCGCCCGGTCAGGCTGTCGATGACCTTACTCCACTTTTGTAGCGCTATCCTTCTCATGTGAACCTGTACTGGCTACCTAGCATGTCTGTTCCAAAACCAGAGAGGAATCAATCATGCTGGAAATCTTTTCGCCAACTGTTCGTTAAATAGATGCTAAAACAAGGAACGGAAAGAGCCAGCATTGATGCGCTTTTTGAAAGGGATATACTATGTAGCCAGTACAGGTAACGTGGGGACCACTTAACAAGCCGTGGGATGTTCTTCTCGCCTATCTTTCCCAATGTTTCCATCGTTCTTCTATGAGAAAACACCAGTGCTCTCTTATCGAATATCCTGGGCCATATACCTGATAGGAACGCCCAGATCATTGATCCACTCGATCCATGCAACAGGCTGTATCCATTCGTCACGCGCAGCTGTTCTGACTTCCAAGATGCCACTTCGCCTGCGAGCTCGCGTAATCTTCCGTCTCCTGGCTATGCCTTCAATCTGTGCATAGGTTTTGTAAGAGTGACAGATCAGGTTGATATCCCTGACATTGACCAAAGCATGCGCTTCTTCCATCATGCATCTCCCCTCATTGCTCACCCATAGCATACCACGCCAGCATCCTTTGGAAGCAATTGTCTAGCTGTAATAGCTACTTGGGATATCCGTTCGCAATAGTGACACCGTGGTCTTTTACCACCTTCCTATTTTTCTTTGGCAGGTGGTACTCAACCGTGGAAGGAGTAGGGAAATTTTTCTAAAGCTCTGAGGCCGCATTTCTGCTGATTCTTGGAGTCCGCGCCGCGAAATTCTGAAAAAGCTCCAGCCTCATCAGGAATCATTTCAACTGTAAGTGAAGTTTCTCTGCAAAACCATGCTTCCCTATAAAGGCTGCCCACGACCCGAAAATCCAAAAATGCACTGAACTGACTTTTTCCTCAAGTTCAACTCTCTGCAAAACCATGGTATTATGAATCTGCAAAACCATCGGTTAAATGACAGTGAGAATGTCATTTTACCCATAGGTTTTGGAGATTTCCAAAACCTATGCTTCCCATTTGGCCCTCCAAAACTATGCTTCCCATCCCTGTACAGAAAGAATGTATTTTACTATTGTGCGACTTTCATCAGAGGTCATATAAGATATCAAAAGGAGGGGATTCTTTGTGCTCTGTCTATTTTTTCAGGTGATCTGTTGGATATCCTAATTCGTCAAGCGCCAAAATCCAAGCCTCACGTGCTTTCTTTGGCCGTAGTATATGCGAATTGTTCAGTTGTTTCCCAACCTGGATAGAGCTAGGATACATACCTTGTTGATGCAAGATCATCACTGTCTGATGAATCTCCAGAGAGATTCGTGTCATCCGCTCTTCATGCTGTTTTCTCAGTTCAATACGACGACGTAATGCAATCTCCTTACAGAGGTCGGGAAAGTTTCTCTCCAGAATAGCGAGCCTATACCCCCGTTGCCGCGCAATTTCCCTAATGCTTGGCATCTTCTCACTGCTCCTTAGCATATCTTGCAACTGTTGTCGGATCTGCTCCTTGTCAATCCGTTCTCCTCGATATCGCGTAACGACAGCCTGAGAGAGATCGGGAAATCGCTTATATAATACGGCGGTGGTGCAGCCAAGCTGCTGCGCAATTGCTTTCAAGGACATTCGTTTGTCGCTCACCAGAGCATCTTCCAAAGCCTGCTTCATACGTATCAGGGCGTCCTTTCCGGTCGATGACCATCTGTATCGCATTACTATAGCCTGACAAAGATCAGGGCAGTACTTATGTAAAGTCGCTGTACTGTGGCCAAGACGTTGAGCGATTTGCCGCAAGGCAGGGAATGGAAATGGATTTTCTTCGTCGATATCTAGTACTGCTTCTAGTGCTTGGCTGCGCTACCAGGTGCATCCGCCGTTCCTGTACAATATCCGGCGTGACACACAGGAGCCTTGGCAGCTCTAAGCCGGAGTGCTGATCAATTCTTTCTTGTTCTCTTCACTGAACAGGGTCGTCGTCACCCGACGAAGCAGGGCGACCAGCTCGGCTTCCTGTCCGGGCGACCAGCCGTCAAGCAACTCGGCCAGGCTGTCATGGCAGGCGATCGCTACTGTAGCGGCGGTCTCCTGCCCGGCAGCAGTCAGTTGGAGTTGGCCATCTGCTTGATCCTCCACGGCTGATATCTTGGTGATCAGCCCGCTCTCCCGCAGCGCTTCAATGGAAGGCATCAGCCTGGCGGCCGGCACGTGGAATCGCTTCGCCAGAGTCGCCCCAGCAATTGGGGCCTGCTCCTGGAAACGGAACAGGAGCCAGGTAGAGAGCGGGTCGAGCACAATGCCAGCGCGAGCTGCGAGCCGGTGGTAGAGCTGGTCCAGGCTGTCGCGGCTGGTCAGCACGTGAAGTGCCCGCTCGATCTCCTGCTGGGAAGTGCGAGTGGTTGGCATGGCGAAGGTATGGCCCATGTCGGTCGCCTGGGTGGTGGTGCGCAGTCGCACCTCAGGTAGCAGCCAGGACAATATGAAGGCCACAGCAACAATGGGCACCGTCACCAGGAAGACTGTCGACAGCGATTGGGCGTAGGCATGCACCACCTCCGCACGCACGGATGTTGGCAGATGCTGGATCGCCGCAACGCTCTCTGTCATGCTGAGACTGATCCCGGACGGAAGTGAGGGAGCCAGGGAAGCGAGATGTGATGCCAGTTGATTGGAGAAGATGGCCCCAAAGATAGCCGTGCCGAACGCGCCGCCAATAGAGCGGAAGAAGATCACCCCAGAGGTCGCCGCGCCCAGGTTGCGGTAATCTACAGCGTTCTGCACGGCCATCACCAGCACTTGCGTTACCAGTCCCACTCCCAGTCCCAGGACCGCCATCGACAGCGATTCCACCAGCACGCTCGTGTGCTCGCTCAGACGTGAGAGCAGGAACATGCCCAGCGTCATCACGGCTGTGCCGGCAATCGGGAAGGCTTTGTAGCGCCCCCAGCGGCTGATGAGCTGTCCGCTGGTGATGGACGTGAGCAGCAACCCCAGGATCATGGGTAACAGGCGCAGGCCGGAACTGGCGGGGGAGGCACCATTTACGACCTGCAGAAAGAGCGGCAGATAGGTGGTCGCCCCATAAAGCGCGAAGACGACCACAAAGCCAATCGCACTGGAGAGGGAGAACACGGCGTTGCGGAAGAGGGGCAGCGGAAGCACCGGTTCGACAGCGCGTTGTTCCACCAGGACAAAGCCCAGCGTGAACACGCTGGCGACAATGGCGAGCAGGATGATCGGCGCCGATCCCCAGGGAGCGATGCTCCCGCCCAGGGAAGTCAGCAGGATCAGGCTGCTGGCCGCGACCGTCAGCAGCACGGTGCCCAGGTAGTCAATCCTATGCTGACCCGGCTCACCACTGGCAGCCAAGGCCAGCGCCAGCACGAGCAAGGCAGCCGCGCCAAGAGGCAGATTGATGTAGAAAATCCAGCGCCAGGACAGGGTCTCGACAAAAAAACCGCCCAGCAGGGGTCCGGCCACGCTGCTCACCCCAAAGACGGCGCCGAACACACCCTGATAGCGTCCGAGCTGACGTGGAGGCACGACATCGGCGATGATAGCCTGGGAGAGTACGAAGATGCCCCCACCTCCCAGCCCTTGCAGGCCGCGGAAGAGAATGAGTTCGGCCAGGTTCTGGCTGAGGCCGCACAGCGCAGATCCGAGGAGAAAGAGCACAATCGCCGCCTGGAAGAGCCGCTTACGCCCGTAAAGATCACCGAGCTTACCCCACAGTGGGGTGGAGACCGTTGAGGTCAGCAAATAGGCAGTGACGACCCACGAGAGCTGGCTGAGTCCCCCGAGATCGCTCACGACAGTCGGCAACGCCGTCGCCACGATCGTCTGATCGAGGGAGGCGATCAGCAAAGCCAGCATCAGCCCGCTGAAGATGACCCAGACTCTGCGCTGGTCTGCTGTTTGCGCGAGTCCAGATTGCGTCTGCTCTAGAGCCATGGGAGTATTCCTTTACTTCTTTTCGCGCCAGCCATTGGTTAACCGAAGCGGCGGGGGCAACCCCGCCGCTTCGGTTAATCAGGTTATGGGCCAAACGACATCTGGCCGCTTCCCGGCCCAGGAAGGAAGCGTGAGCTGTCTGCCATGAGACAGGGAGGACCAACTCTTCGCCCACAGAGGTCTCATGGCAGCAGCTTGTCGAGCGTGATCGGCAGATCGCGGACGCGGGTCCCGGTCGCGTGATAGACGGCATTGGCGATGGCAGCGGCGGTGCCGACGATGCCCAGTTCCCCGATCCCCTTCACTCCCATTGGGTTGACGTGGGGGTCGTCCTCCTCGATCCAGCTCACGTCGATCTCCCCGACGTCGGCGTTGGTGGCGATGTGGTACTCGGCGAAGTCGTGGTTGACGTAATCGCCAAAGCGCGGGTCCAGCACGCTTTCCTCGTGCAGGGCCATCGACAGCCCCCACGTCATGCCGCCCAGGAACTGCGAGCGGGCGGTCTTCGGGTTGACGATGTGTCCGGCGGCGAAGACGCCCAGCAGCCGCGGGACGCGCACCTCGCCGGTGTCTTCGTTGACGCGCACCTCGGCGAACTGGGCGCCGAAGGCGTGCATCGAGAACTGCTGCGCCTCGGGGTTCCCGTTGAAGGCGCCGTCCGCCTCTAACCCCGCGGCGGGCACCACGCCCCCAAACTCGTCGCGCAGCCGTGTGCGCAGCTTCTGCGCGCCATCGACGATCGCCCACCCCCAGGAGGCGGTGCCCGTCGAGCCCCAGGCCGGGAACGCCTGCGGCAGGGCGCTGTCGCCGATGTCCAGCTGCACCTGCTCCACGGGCACCTCCAGCGCGTCGGCCGCGATCTGGGTCAGCACGGTCCAGGCGCCCTGGCCGACGTCCTCCGCCGCGATGCGGACGCGATACCGTCCCGCTGCGTCAACAGCAACGTGCGCGCTTGCAGGCAACTGCACGGCCGGATAGGTCGAGGCGGCCACCCCGGTCCCGACGAGCCAGCGCCCCGCCCTGTGCGTCCGCGGCTGCAGGTCGCGCTTCGCCCAGCCAAAGCGCTGGGCCCCTTCGCGCAGGCAGGCGACGAGGCCGCGACTGCTGAAGGGACGGCCGGTCTCGGGATCGACCGCGGGCTCGTTGCGGACGCGCAGTTCGATGGGATCGAGGCCGCAGGCCACCGCCAGCTCATCCATCGCCGACTCGAGCGCGAACATGCCCGGGCTCTCGCCCGGCGCGCGCATCCACGAGTTCGCCGGCAGGTCGAGCCGCGCCAGCCGGTGGGTGGTGCGGCGGTTGGGCGCCGCGTACATCGTCCGTGTGGCGACGGCGGCTGGTTCGGTCATCTCGTAGAGCGCGTTGGTCTGCGCCACCACCTCGTGCGCGATCGCCGTGAGCTGACCGTCGCCACCGGCGCCCAGACGGACGCGCTGGATGGTCGGCGAGCGGTACCCCACCGGTCCGAACATCTGCTGCCGCGTCTGCGCGAGCTTTGCCGGCCGTCCTGCAACGCGCGCTGCCATGACGGCGAGGATGGCATACGGATGGGTAAATCCCCTGGACCCAAACCCGCCACCGACGTAGGGCGCGATGACCCGTACGCGCTCGGGCGAGAGCCCAAACGCGGTGGCGATGTCATTCAGTCTGATGTCCACCCCCTGGCACGTGTCGTAGACGGTCACGCTCTCGCCGTTGCCGTCGTCACTCCAGATCGCCAGGGTCGTGTGCGGCTCGAGTGGGTTATGGTGCTCGGTGGGCGTTGTGTAGGTGTGGTCGAGTGAGACCGGCGCGGCCGCCAGCGCTGCCTCGACATCACCCTGAGCGCTATCCGCCGCATAGAATGGGGCAGCCTTTTGCGGCACATACTCTGGCTTGTAGAGATCGCTGCGGTCGGCGCGCAGCTCGACGTCGTGCGGCTGATCCTCATAGCGCACGGCGACCATACTCGCTGCCTGACGCGCGATCTCCAGCGTCTCGGCGACGACGGCCGCGACGAACTGCCCGCGATAGGCGACGGCATCAGATTGGAAGACTGCCAGATCCTGGTCGTCCAGCGGAGCGATCCGCGGGGCATTCTCGTGCGTGAGCACGGCAATGACACCGGGCAACGCACGCGCAGCGCTCGTTTCAATTGAGCTGATTCGGCCCCTGGCGATCGTGCTCTGCACCGGGAAGACATAGGTCACTCCTTCGACCGGATATTCGTAGGCATATGTTGCCGCGCCGGTAACCTTCTGCACCCCGTCGAGACGGTTGAGAGGCGCGCCGGTGGCGCGTATAGTAGATGGCATCGTCATGGTTGCACTTCCTCCTCTGTCAGGTCAAGCAGCGTTCGCACCAGGACGTTCCTGGCAAGCGGGACCTTGAACGCGTTGCCGGGCAGGGGCTGCGCCTCGGCCAGCTCGGCCTCGGCGGCACGCCCAAACATCTCCTCAGTTGCCGGGGCGCCGCGCAGCACCGCCTCCGCTTTCGTCGCACGCCAGGGCCTGGGTGCCAGCCCGCCGAGCGCAATGCGCACCTCGCGGACAACACCGTCGGTGACGTCGAGGGCGGCGGCCACCGAGACGAGCGCGAAGGCATAGGAGGCGCGGTCACGCACCTTGCGATAGTGCGAGCGTGTCGCAAATGGAAGTGGTGGCAGGTCGACGGCGGTAATCAACTCGCCATGTTCCAGCACGGTCTCACGCTGCGGCTCCTCGCCCGGCAGGCGATAGAAGTCTACGAGCGGGATCGCCCGTTCCCCCTGCGGCCCCAGCACGCGCACCACGGCATCAAGGGCGGCCAGCGCGACGGCCATGTCCGAGGGATGCGTGGCGATACACGCCTCCGATGCTCCCAGGATGGCGAGTTCGCGATGATAGCCCTCCCGCGCAGGGCAGCCGCTGCCCGGCATCCGCTTGTTGCAGGGTTTAGAGATGTCCTGGAAGTAGACGCAGCGCGTGCGCTGCAGCAGGTTCCCGCCGGTGGTGGCCAGGTTGCGCAACTGGCCCGAAGCGCCGGCGAGCAGGGCCTGGGCGA
>Ga0209577_10003962_pt1 | contig 13971 bp, 10 predicted proteins | sample GraSoiAngelo_109_FD_185874 | JGI IMG/M metagenome (GOLD analysis project Ga0209577, IMG submission 185874) | Grasslands soil microbial communities from the Angelo Coastal Reserve, California, USA - 14_0903_12_20cm (SPAdes) (version 2) | ecosystem: Environmental > Terrestrial > Soil > Grasslands...
CCGCCGCGGCGCGGGCACCAGCCGCCAGCGCTCAAACGCCCGCTTGGCGGCATCCACGGCCGCATTCACATCGTCTTTTCCGGATTTTTCAAAGATTCCGACCACCTCCCGCGTATCCGCGGGATTCCGGTCTTCGAATGTCTCCCCCGTCGAGGACTCGACCCACTCGCCGTCAATAAAGTTCTTATAAACCTTGGTATTCCCACTCGCTATGATTTCCGGGCTGCTCGCAGTCTCGGTCGCCATAATGCCTCCTGATCCAATAATCCAAACAATCCATGCTACAGGCCGAACTCAGGCATGGGCAAGTGAGGCCGAACCGCGTTTTTTCGGATTGTCCTGGGAAATCAGGATGTGAGGTGAGGCGCGCCGATCGAACAGAATCATTTGCGCCGCAGGCGGGCCACGACGATGGTGGCGTAGCGGTTCAACCCGGGCCATCCCTGCAGGATGCGGTAATCGGTTTTCCAGGCCAGCCTCTCCATGGAAGGCACGATCCGCCGTACCAGCGGGACGAACGGAAGTCGGAAATAACGCAGTCCTTCGATCTGGAACGGCTCCGTCATGGCAGCAAATTCCTCCTCGGTGAGGGGATGTTCGTATTCGGAGACGTTCTCATGTTCGGGCAGCATGTGACGAAGCCGCGCGTAGGTTGACGAAACCCGGATCGGCTCCTTGAGGATGACGACGCCCTGGGGTGCGAGGATTCGTAGCATCTCATCACGCACCCGCGGGATCTCCAGATGATGAATGAGGGCCATACAAAAGATGACGTCCACCGAGCCGCTTTCCATGCCGGTCTCGTAGGCCGACCCGACCTGCACGTGCGACGGCAACCCCTCGTTCTCGAGTCGCGTCTGGGCCAGCGCGATCAGGTCGGGGGAAATGTCGATGCCCATGGTCTGTGCGCCAAGCTTCCCGATCGGAACCAGCTTTTCGCCAGTCCCGCAGCCTAGATCCAGCACGAATTTCTCGCGTACGTCGCCCAGCAGGTGATGCGCGTATTCCAGGGGGAACGGCGTGTCGCCGGGCGGCGCGAGGTAGCGCTCCACTTCGACCGGCTTCAGCACCGTGTGGCGGGCTTCCGCCGCACTACGCTCGACTTCAGCAAGATCTCGCTCGGCCGGGATGCTGGTATGCACGCCGCTTCTTTGACGCAAAGCTTGGTCTCCGAGGATTCCTACGCGTGACGCAGCATATCGCAATCCCTTGCAGGCCAGAAGAGATTCAACACGATGGGGGTCCCGCAAATGTCACACCAAGGTGCAGGCGCCGTTTGTCAGAATGTTTCGCCTCCGGGGGGAGGCACGAAAGAATCCACTTGACCCTGGATCATCCTCCGGGGTCTAAATTGAATCCGTGAAATCACCATCTGCTCTACGTTCGGGGGCTCTGGCGAAACTCGTCGGCATCAGCACTGACACGCTGCGCCTTTACGAGCGCAAAGGCCTGCTCCGTTCGCCCATGCGTACCGACAATGGCTATCGCTGCTACTCCCCCGATTGCGTCGCCAGGGTGCGCCTTATCCGCGCCGCGCTCTCGATCGGCTTCACGCTCGACGAACTCGCCAAAATCCTGAAAATCCGCGACGCGGGAGGCGCTCCCTGCCACAAGGTCCGCGACTTGGCCATCTCGAAGCTGGCGGGACTCGAGCAGCACATCCGGCAACTGGCATTGTTGCGCGACCAGCTTCGCAACCTGCTCAAGAGCTGGGATCGTCTGCTTGAAGAAACTCCGCAACACCAGCCAGCCGGCTTGCTGGAGATGCTGGCCGCTGCGCCCGCAAAGGCCCGTATCCTGCCCGCTCACCTTTACGCCGCAGTCACCAGGGAGACTCGACGATGACTCCGAAAATTCTCTTCACCATATTGTTATCGGGAGTGGTGTACACCTCTACCTCTGCCAACCGCGCCGCGCAATCGGAAACGCCACACGAAAAATGCACTCAACAATCTTCCCAGCCAGAAGCTTCTCATTCTGGCCACGAATCCATGATGAATCGGGGTGAGAAGGGAATGGGCTTCTCGCAGACCACGACCACCCATCACTTCCTGCTCAAACCCGACGGCGGCGTTATCGCCGTCTCTGCGAACGACCAAAAAGACGCCGCCACCCGCGACCAGATCCGCATGCACCTCGCGCACATCGCCAAAGCATTTGCCGAGGGCGATTTCGATATTCCGATGTTTGTGCACGATCAGACGCCGCCCGGTGTTCCTGTCATGAAACGCCTTGCTAAGGAGATTCACTTCAACTCCCACGACACCGAGCGTGGTGGCGAAGTGACCATCACGAGCACGTCACCAGAGGCGATTCGCGCAATCCACGATTTTCTCGTCTTCCAAATCCGCGAGCACAAAACTGGCGACCCTACGGCCCTGCGGTAGAGTTGCGATTCCGAGTCGCTCGCAAGAAGCTCGCCACAGAGGTACACAGAGTTACTCAGGGGGGAACGATTAAGCCCTCAGCGTCGAGGCCCTGGTGCGACCTTGCGTCCTTCGTGGTTCAAGCTTTTGCCTTTCTTCGTGCCTCGGTGCCTCCGTGGTAAAAAGCCTCAGGAACTCGCCACTCACTGCACGACCGGACATGTTCCAACGGACCTGAACCCAGCTCGTTACCCCGTATCGACTCCTTCAGGCTTGTGGTAGTGTTGAAGTTACCCCATATTCTCTAGGTTTGGCTGGTTCTTAGTGGCCTCGGTGTCGTCGAAACGCAAGCCGGGTGTTTACATTGCCTGGACGACCGTTACCTACCGCAGCGTATTGCTGATGCTGCTCGTGGTGGCGCTCGTCTTCGGGGCGGCGATGCACTTCGTCTTCCCGCAGTTCACCGACAGCACGGTCAAAGCAGCTGGCACGGCCACCACGAACCTGCTCGAGCGCATCGCCGGGATGGCTCCCCCACCGGATAAGTCTTCCGGTGGCACCGAAAAGCAGGCTCGGTTCACCGCGCTCGACGGCACTGTCAAGGTCAAGAAATCCTCGAGCAACACCTGGATTACGGCCGACTACAACATCCCGCTCGAGAAGGGCGACGTCGTGCAGACCGGCTCCGAGGGCATGGCGAAGGTCGTCTTCAACGACGGCACCAACTACACCGTCAAGCAGGACTCCCTGATCGTGATCGAAGAGAACTCTGCCAACGACCAGCAGCAGACCCACGTGGCCGTGGCCGTTAGCACCGGAACGGTTGATCTGTCGACCGCCACCTACTCCCAAGGTTCGAAATCGCAAGTTATCGTCGCGGGCGCGACCGCCTCGCTGGCTCCCGAAAGCGCCGCCATGGTGCACAACGATCCCAAGAGCGACCAGCACGAAATTCTCGTGAAGAAGGGCAGCGGCGAAGTCGCACGCAATGGCGAGACTGTCCGCCTGTCGGATTGGGAGCGTGCCACCTTCAAGGCGCGGTCCGAGAAGATTGCGAAGGTAAAGGAAATCGGCCCGCCGACCTCCATCTCCCCGGCCAACATGATGCCCATCTTCACCACCGGAGGCGCAAAGACCAAGGACGTCCAGTTCTCCTGGACGCCGATGACGAACGCTGTCGCCTACCGTCTCCGCATCTCCCGCAACCCGTACTTCTCCTCCACCATCGTCGACAAGTCCGTCAGCACCGCCGACGTGACCGTCACCGGCCTCGGCCTGGGCGCCTATTACTGGATGGTGCAGTCCCTGGATGCAGCTGGCAAAGAATCAGTCGAGAGCGAAAAAAACCGTTTCACGATTATCCCCAAAGGCAAGGACGCGGTCGCCATCGACCTCGAAATCGATCCCCTGATCCAGCATGGCCACGTCATTGAAGTGACCGGCAAGACCGAAACCAATGCTCGCGTCATGGTCAACGGGCGGGAAGTGCCGATCGTGACCACCGACGGCACATTTCACTATTTCACGCCTCCGCTGCCCACTGGCGAGAGCCTGATTACCGTCACTGCGCAGAACGCGCAGGGTGGTGTAAACACGAAGCAGCAGAAGGTCGTCATTCAGTGAAAACTCCGGCGGCGATTTCCGGAGTGCAAGACCTTTCGTGTCCGGACAGGGATGGCAGATATCCCATAGAATCAGGGAAGAAATCCTAACCGGACAGGTAAAACGCGGCTCTACCGGACCGGTACGTCCATTTGAGCGAGAGAGAAGTCAACCGTATGTCATCTAACGGATTCCATTCCAGCGCAGGGCGCTTTCACAATCTGCGGTCGCTCTTCAGCATTTTCTCCAGCGACCTGGCCATCGATCTCGGGACCGCCAACACGCTCGTATACGCGCGTGGCAAAGGCATCGTCGTCAACGAGCCTTCCATCGTGGCCATCAACAAGAACACCGCCGAGGTCGAAGCGGTCGGCAAAGAGGCGAAAGAAATGCTTGGCCGCACGCCCGGCAACATCGTCGCCATCAAGCCCATGAAGGACGGCGTGATCGCCGACTTCAAAGTCACCGAGAAAATGCTGAACTACTTCATCCAGAAAGCGCACAACCGCAAGATGCTGGTGCATCCGCGTATCGTGATCGGGGTTCCGTCGGAGATCACGCAAGTGGAAAAGCGCGCTGTGATGGACTCCGCGTACCGCGCCAAGGCGAGCGAAGTTTACCTCGTCGAACAGGCCATGGTGGCCGCCATCGGCGCCGGTCTCCCCATCACTGAGCCCAGCGGAAACATGGTGGTTGACATCGGCGGAGGCACCACCGACATCGCCGTGATCTCGCTCAGCGGTATCGTGTATTCGCGTTCCGTGCGCATGGCCGGCAACCAGATGGATGAGGCCATCATGAACTACCTCAAGCGGAAATATAACCTGCTTATCGGCGAGCGCACCGCCGAGCAGATCAAGATTGAAATCGGCAGCGCCTACCCGCTCGACAAGCCCCTGACAATGGAGATCAAAGGGCGTAACCTGATAGAAGGCGTGCCCAAGACCATCACGGTCGATGACAGCGAAATCCGCGAAGCTCTCAGCGAGTGCGTTTCCACCATCATGAATGCGGTGCGCGTAGCTTTGGAGCGCACGCCCCCGGAATTGTCAGCCGATATCAGCGATCGCGGCATTGTCCTCACCGGTGGTGGCGCCCTGCTGAAGAATCTGGACAAGCGTATCCGCGAAGAAACCGGCTTGCCGGTCTCGATCGCTGATGATCCTCTCTGCAGCGTGGTGCTGGGCACTGGAAAAATGCTCAGCGACTTCAAGTTGCTGCGCAAGATTTCGATTGAGTAAAGCGTCGAGCTTCGAGCCACGAGCCAGACCGTCAATGTAGTGTTCCACTCCTTAGAGTGCCCTCTGGATTGGGATCACCTTCAGCAGTGTACGATTCGCTGATGACTGGCGACTGAAGACTGACGACTAACTTGGCCACTGGCAACTGGCCACTGGGAACTGTAGTAATGGAATCCGTCCTCGGCCGTTACAAGAACCTGATCGTCCTCGTCTGTGTCCTGTTCGCTCAGGTCCTGGGCCTTGCTGTGCAGGTCAAACGCACCACCGACACGGAGTCCTCCCGCCTCATCCGCATCTGGGCAGTCGACTCGGTCACGCCTTTTGAGAAGGTCTTAAACTGGATGCATAACTCCAGTTGGAACATCTGGCACAACTACTTCTACCTGCGCGGCGTGCGTGCTGAGAATCGCGGCCTTAAGGCGGAGATTGAGCGACTGCGCCTCGAACAAATTCGCCTCAATGAGGATGCTGCCCAGGCTCGTCGCCTGCAGGCCCTGTTCGCTTTCAAAGAGCAATTCATCTCGCAGACCAAGCCCGCCCAGGTCATCGGTTCAAGCGGCAGCGAACAGTCGCGCGCGATTTACATCGATAAAGGAGAATCTGACGGCCTCAAGCCTGACATGGCGGTCATCACCGCCGATGGGATCGTGGGCAAGGTTCTCAAGGTCTTTCACTCGACCTCGCAAGTTCTCTTAATTGACGACCAGAGCAGTGGTGTCGGAGGCATTCTCGAAAAATCCCGCCTCCAGGGCATCGTGCGCGGAACACGCTCCGGCGAAGTGGTGCTCGAACACATCATGAGCGACAACCCTGTGCAGCCCGGCGAAGTCGTGCGCACCAGTGGCGGAGATCGCATCTTCCCGAAAGGCTTGCCGGTGGGCGCAGTCTCGCAGGTCGCTAGCGGTCCCGATCTGTTCCTGACCATTCGTGTCCGGCCAGCCGCGAACCTCAGCAAGCTTGAGGAGGTGCTCGTCGTTACCAAGCTGGTCGAGCAGGAGCCAACACAACTCGAATCCGGCTCTGTCCGAGCAGCCGATATTCTGGCCCAGCGGTTGCCATCCGTTCCGGATAAGCCGCCCGCCGCCGATCCATCGAAAGCGGGGGCCGGTGAGGCCGCGAAGCCTTCCGCTCCTGCCGCCAGCAAGCCTGCCAAGCCCGCGGGCGTCTCCAACGCTCCCAATACGAATGCGGCGAATCCGCCGAAACCGGATGAAAAAGTTCCGCCAAGACCCCAAGCGCAGGCTTCGCCCGCGAGGGCCGCATCACCGAGTTCACTAGGTGTCGGTCCGACTGCGACGGCGCCCAGTGCCCTGAAGCCCGCAACCGAGAAGGGTCCTGCGCCGCCGCCCGTGAAGGTAGTCGACCCGACTCCGTCCGCGCCCAAACCGAAGCCTGCCGCTCCTCTCGCAAACGCTCCGACCCCAACCCAGGACGGTCCGCAATAACGTGCCTATTACTTACACATCCGGGGAACAGGTCGAGGTTTATCGGTTTAACTGGCCGATCACCATCGGCGTGCCCGCGACGGCTTTGTTTCTGCAGGCCTGGCTGCCACGCCATCTTTCGTTTTTCGCGATGCTCGATCTCCCACTCCTGGTGACGATCTTCTTCGGAATTTCGCGCCGCAATCCAGTCTCGGGACTTCTCACTGGCAGCATCATCGGTGTTTTTCAAGATGCGCTAACTTCGCTTCCGATTGGCATTAATGGCATCGCCAAGACGGTAGTGGGCTACGGCGCCTCTTCGCTGGGGGTGAAGCTGGACGTCGAAAACGCAGGCGCGCGCCTCCTGGTCACCCTGGTGTTCTGTGTCGCGCACAAGATCGTCTACTTCATGGTGGCAAGAGGACTGGTGAACCTGAGTATGCAGTGGAGCTGGCCCCACGAGCTGTGGGCTGCCTTCATCAATGCGATCGTCGGAGTCTTCCTGTTCTTTGCCCTGGACCGTTTCAAGCAGAGAACATAAAGGCAGTCATTGGTCGTTGGTCCTTGGTCGTTGGCGTCTATGCCCGGCTTAGGTACAAAATAGGAGCAGGTCTGGAAGTATTTAGGTCTGGTTGACCGATGTCGATGGCAACATCGCCAGCCAGGCTAAAAGCTAACAGCCAATAGCTAACAGCTTTTTCCATGTTTGGTCGCGACGAAAAAGTATCGTCCATTCGCCTGACGGCGGTGCAGTACATCATCCTCGTCATATTCATGATCCTCGCCTACGGGCTGTGGCGGCTACAGGTCATGCAGAGCGACTTCTACGCGCAGCTGGCCGAGAAAAACCGTATTCGCAATGTGCCCATCCTCGCGCCCAGGGGGAAGATTCTCGACCGCGAGGGCCGCACGATCGTCGACAACTATCCTTCTTTCTCCGCTCTCCTGTTACGCGATTCGAGTCGCGACCTGAACGCGGACGCCGACGTCATCGCCCAGGGGCTGCACCTTGACGCCCGTGAGGTTCGCGAACGCATTCGCAAGTTCATGTCGATGCCGCAGTACCAGCCCATTTTCCTCAAAGATGACATCACCCCCGACGAACTCGCCTTCGTAGAGGCTCACAAGAACGAGCTTCCGGAACTCGACACCATCATGGCGCACCGCCGCCTGTATCCGCGCAACGGCTTTATGGCGCATCTGGTCGGCTACGTCGGCGAAGTTACCGAGACCATGCTCAACCAGCCCCAGTTCGAGTTCTACAACCCGGGCGACGTGGTGGGCGTCTCTGGAGTGGAAAAGCAATATAACCAGGTCCTGATGGGACAGAATGGCTCGCGCCGAGCCCTCGTCGACAGCCGCGGCAAGGAAGTCGGTCGGCTCGATGAAACGCCCGCAATTCCGGGCAAGCAGCTTAAGCTCACGGTTGACGTGGACCTGCAAATTGCAGCGGAGGAAGCCCTGGAAGGGAAGAACGGCGCCATTGTCGCAATCGATCCCCGCAATGGCGAAATCCTTGCCATGGTGAGCCGTCCCACGTTCGATCCGAATGACTTCGCGGTCCGCATCTCCCGCGATGAGTGGAGCAAACTCGTCAACGACGACGAGCATCCGCTCCTGAACAAAGCGATCCAGGCGCAGCTCGCCCCCGGTTCGACTTTCAAGATCATCATGTCTACCGCTGGTCTGCAGGAAGGCATCGCCCAGGACATGCACGTTACCTGCAATGGCGGCGCCAGCTTTTATGGCCGCTACTTCAAATGCTGGGTGGTTGCCCAGCATCGCACTCACGGCGTGGTCGGCATCTCGAAAGCTATCTACCAGTCCTGCGACGTCTTCTTCTACACGCTCGCCGAGAAACTCGGCATCGACCGCATCGCGAAATATGCCACCGCTTTTGGCCTTGGGCAGAAGACCGGGGTCGATCTGCCGCAGGAAGTTTCGGGCGTGATGCCCTCGGAAGAATGGAAAATTCGCAATTTCAAGCAAAAGTGGTATGCCGGGGAAACCATCTCGGTTGGGATCGGGCAAGGCGCAGTTGCGGCGACTCCCATTCAACTGGCTCGCGCCATTGGAGGCATTGCCAGCGACGGTGTGCTGCATCGGCCGCACGTGGCTTTTCCCACCGATCTTCCTCCCAGCATCAAGCCGGCCTCGGCGCCTGAGGATGAAGTGCACGTGCCCATCGATCCGCAGAATTGGGAACTGATCACCGACGCCATGACGGTGGTCACCTCGCCGGAAGGTACGGCCGGCAGCGCCCATCTACAAGGCATCGACTTCGGCGGAAAGACGGGCAGCGCGCAGACCATCAGCAACAGTCTCAAAGCCAAGCTGGGCAATTTCGGCAAAGCCAATTACAAGGACAACGCCTGGTTCGTTGGAGTCACCCCGCGCCGCAATCCCGAACTCGTGGTATGCGTGCTGTTCGAAGGTGGCGAGCACGGCCAGTTCGCCGCCCGCGTGGCCGCGCAGGTCGTCAAAGCGTACGTAGAAAAACAACGTCGCCAGCCCACGAAGATGGCCAAGGACGCAGGCAAAGTTGATGTAGGAGCGATCTGGAGCGCCCCCGACGACGATGGCGACAAAAATAACGGGCTCCAGGCGGGCCACTTTTTCCTGGACGTCCCAAAGAAACCGCTGCCGCTAGCCGCCTCAGCTCCGGGGCTGCAATGATTTCTGCAACAAGTTTTTGCTACCAGCCACGAGCTATCAGCCACAAGCTAGCTGAAGGCTGGCGACTGGCGACTGAAGACTAATGTCCCGCTACGTCTCATACCGCGACTTCGACTGGCTGCTGATCGTCTTTGTGCTGATGCTCTGCGGTCTTGGCGTCATGGAGATTCGCAGCGCTACTGTGCACACGAAGTTTGCGGGCGCGCACATCAAGCAGTTGTATTGGATCGGCGGCGGTCTCATGGGCATGTTTCTCATCAGCCTGCTGAATTACCAGGCGCTGCTCGACAAGGTCCACTGGATGTACATCGCCGCCATCGCCTCGCTGATGTCGGTCATGGTCTTCGGCCAGAAATATCTGGGCGCGCGCCGCTGGATCAAAATGCCCGGCGGGCAGCACTTTCAGCCATCCGAGTGGGTGAAGCTCATCCTGATCCTGGCGGTCGCCAAGTATTTTGCCGACCTCCATCACCGCGAACTCTCTTGGTCGGACTTCATCAAGGCTGGCGCCATGGTGGGAGTGCCCATGCTCATGGTCCTCGCCCAACCTGACCTGGGAACTGCGCTCACCTACATTCCAATCGCGATCATGGGCCTCTTTTTAGGTGGAGTTCGCGCCAAGCAGGCGCTCGCCGTCTTGCTCTTGGCAGGGCTTATCATGCCCCTCGCGTGGCACAAGCTGAAGCCCTACCAGAAGGACCGCCTGATCAGCTTCATGGAACCGGAGGCCGACAAGCAGGGCTCCGGCTACCAGGTCATCCAGTCGAAGATCGCCGTGGGGTCTGGAGGAATCTGGGGAGGCACGGGCACGCAGACCCATCTTTCCTATCTCCCGGTGCCGCAGACGGATTTCATTTTCGCTGCTTTTGCCGAGGAACACGGATTCGTAGGAGCTTTGGGGGTGCTCCTGCTATACTTCATTGTGCTGATGCGTTTGACCCAGAACGCTCAAACGGCGCCCGACCGCGCTGGGACGTTCGTGGTGATGGGCGTGGTAGCTGTGCTTAGCTTCCACATTCTGGTCAACGTTGGCATGGTGGTTGGCTTTATGCCGGTCACCGGAATACCATTACCTTTAATGAGTTACGGCGGATCGTCCGTCCTGTTTATGTTTCTGGCGCTGGGCATGGTAATGAATGTCCGCATGCGCCGTTTCGTGAACTGATGCAGGCGGAAACCCGCCAGTGAGCAGTACCCGCGCCTCATCGCGCGGCCAAAAAGATTACGATCGCCCTCGCGTAAAGAGGGCAACTCACCGGCCAGAAAGAGAGTTGAGGCCGGGCAGGATTGCAGCCAGCGCTGCCCAGGCGGGTAACGGCCCCCTCCCCATCGAGGAGAGAGCGGCCACCTCCTCGAAGCCAGCGCACATTGCGATAAGTGCAAAAGATTCCCAAGCTTCCGCTAAGGATTCGCTTCTGGAGTGCTTTCCAGGAGGCAGGTCCACTTCTGTGTGGACTCGTACCCATCGCGACGCTCATTCCTCCCCTGCTCCCGCTGTCTTCGCCCCGGTGATCCTGTCGGCCTTCGCGCCCACAGAACCCGGAGTATGAATGACCAAAGAATTGTTTGTGACCTCCACCCCCCACGAAACCAAAGTGGGCCTGGTCGAGGACGACCAGCTCGCTGAAATCTACCTCGAACGCGAAAACGAATACACCTTAGCCGGATCCATCTACAAAGGACGCGTCACCCGCGTGCTCCCCGGCATGCAGTCCGCTTTCGTGGACATTGGCCTGGAACGCGATGCCTTCCTCTACGTTTCCGATTTCATGGACCTCGAAGACCAGGACGAGGATCTCAACGAAGTCGTCCCCACCAATCGCCCGCCATTGCAGGAAAGCCGCTCGCAAGAGAGTCGCCCGCAACCGCAGCGCTCCGAAGCGCCAGCGCCCGCTGCCACTGAAAACGCCTCCTATGTAATCGAGTCCGAGCCGTTTGAAGAGGAATCTTCCACCGCGCCGGCTGCCGAGACTTCTACGCCCGAGACCAGCAGCCACGAGGCGCCGTCCCGCGAGGCTCAATCCCGTGACCGCGGAAGCTTTCGCGGCCGCCGTCGTCGTCGTGGCCGCCGCTTTGAGGAGGATGATCGCAACGATCGTGACCGTTCCGAGAATCGCTTCAACCGTACCGAGACCGCCGAGTCCCAACCCTCGGCTTCCCAGGTTCAAAGCAAGTTCCGCTCGCGCGCTTCCGAATACGGCCCGCCTCCCGGCTATCAACCGATGATCCTGCCGGGCGAGTCGATCTCGAAGTATCGCGGTCGCGCCGGTCAGCCGCCCGCCCCGGCAAATCAGGCCGATATCCAGTCCTCTCCGCCCGTTCTCGAAGCCCAAGCCGCCAGTGTGGCCGGCAATTTTCCCGACGACGAGCCGCTCTTTGCAACCGGCCTGACCGAACCCCTGCACGAGCAGCATGGCGACTTCGATCAACACGATGAAGCCGCCCACCAGGAGTGGGAACGCGAACACGCTCTGCAGGAACGCATGAACCTGACCGCGGCCTTCTCGCCCGAACCAGTTCACGATCACGAAGAACTTGCTCCAGATGTGATTCACGCTGCCGAACCGCAGGCTGAGTCCAAGCCCGAGCCCCAGGCCTTCGCCTCCGCCCACGTCGAGTCGCCTGCAGAACCCGCTACCTCCTTCGGAGGACCGGCAGGCACGGTCGAAGAGCAAGTCATCGAAGAGGAAGAAGCGGACCTCACGCACTACGTCGAAGACCTCGAAGAAGACGCCGTTTTCGAGGAGATGGAAGAAGAGACCAGCGCCGCGGAGGACTACCAGTCTCCGCGCACGCTCGAAATCGCCGCGACCGGCGAACCTCCGTCTTCTCCGTCAGCTGGCTCCGAAGCTGCACCCGTCGCGGAAGAAGTGGCAACCGCGGTTTCCGGCGAGAGCTTTACTGCCGACGGCGAGGCCGAAGAAGCGGAAGAGGAAAATGTCGAAGCCGAAATCGAAGACGCCCAGGCCGAAGCCGAAGCTCTTCTCGATGCCGAAGCCCGCGGCAACGGCACCGTCGATGCGCGCGTCGAAGTTCGCGCGCCTGCCACCACCGCCGCATATACCCAGCGCGCCCAACGTCCTTCCTTCGATCGTCGTCGCGGACGCCGTGGTGGACGCCGCTTTCGCTCCGGTGGCGGCGGCGCGCCGCGTCGCGAGAACACCTCCGTGCCCCTGATCAGCGATCTTCTGAAAGAAGGTCAGGAAGTTCTCATCCAAATCGCGAAAGAACCCATAGGCAAAAAGGGCGCTCGCATCACCAGCCACATCGCACTGCCGGGCCGCTTCCTCGTCTACATGCCGACCGTCAACCACACCGGCGTCTCTCGCAAGATCTCTTCCGACGAAGAGCGCCAGCGCCTGAAGCGCATCATTATCAGCGAACGCGAAAACGGCCAGGGCGGTTTCATCGTGCGCACCGCCGCTGCCGGCGCCTCCGAAGAAGACCTCCGCGCCGACATCCGCTTCCTGAAGAATCTCTGGCACGAAATCAAGACTCGTTCCGAAGAAGCGAAAGCTCCGGCCCTGATCTACCACGACCTGAACGTCGTCGAGCGTGTCTTGCGCGACCAGGTCACGTCCGACTTCTCCGCCATCTGGGTCGACACCGAGCAGGAATACGAGCGCATTCTCCGCTTCGCCAATCGTTTCCAGCCCGCGCTGGTGCGCCGCGTCAAGCTCTACACGAAAGAAACGCCGCTCTTCGAACAGTTCGGCCTGAAGGAAGAAATTGACAAGGCGCTCAAATCGAAAGTCTGGCTGAAGAGTGGCGGCTACATCGTCATCAACCAGACCGAAGCGCTGGTCGCCATCGACATCAATACCGGAAAGTATGTCGGAAAGACCGCGCGCCTCGAAGACACCATCGTCAAAACCAACGTGGACGCGATCAAGGAGATCGTTCGCCAGATCCGCCTCCGCGATCTCGGCGGCATCATCGTCATCGATTTCATCGACATGGACGAGCGCCGCAACCGCCAGCGCGTCATGCAAGCCCTCGAAGAGGAACTGCGCAACGATCGCGCTCCTTCGAAGGTCCTCCAATTCAATGATTTCGGACTGGTCGCCATCACTCGCAAGCGCGTCAAGCAATCGCTCGAGCGCACCATCGGCTCTCCCTGCCCGCATTGCGAAGCGACTGGCTACGTAAAATCGGTCACGACCATCTGCAACGAAATTTATGTCGAGATGCGCAAGATGGCCAAGCACATGGAGCGCCAGGACATCCTCCTGCGTGTTCACCCGGAAGTCGGCAAGGCCCTCAAAGCCCAAAACGGCCGCTGGTTGAGCGAAATGGAAGAACTCACCAAGCGCACCATCATCATCAAGTCCGATGCCAGCCTTCACGAGGAGCAATTTGACATTAACTAAGTAGCGCCGGCGTCTCGCCGGCAAGTCTAAGTAGCGCGGGCGCCCCGCCCGCGCCGCTCCTTGACTAAACGAAAAGGCCTGCCCCCGAGACTAGTAGGCCGAATCCTATAGCCCGGCGTCCATCCAGAGGCCATTAAAACGATTCTGTAATTCTGCAGCTGTTCGAAAAACGTTTGCGCAACGAACCTCGGACCCGCTTGCTTCGTAGTGTTCGCTACCCAGCCTGTCTGCGGAAAGCCACCCGTCGCGCCGCAAATCGCCCCGTGACGCTTTTTGGCGCTCGTCTTCCGCA
>Ga0209577_10003966_pt1 | contig 13964 bp, 9 predicted proteins | sample GraSoiAngelo_109_FD_185874 | JGI IMG/M metagenome (GOLD analysis project Ga0209577, IMG submission 185874) | Grasslands soil microbial communities from the Angelo Coastal Reserve, California, USA - 14_0903_12_20cm (SPAdes) (version 2) | ecosystem: Environmental > Terrestrial > Soil > Grasslands ...
CATTGCCGAGGTCGTAGAACAGATTTGGGTTCCATTGGCCTGCGCTAACCAGCGCCTCGTAGCCGGCTATAGCTTCCTTAAAATGTCCCTGCGCAAATTCCTCGTTCGCCTTTGTGAAATCAGCGTCTGACTGCGCGAAGACGGTTGGGGCAACGAAAAGCGTGACTATCGCAGCGACAAAACTAGCATAGGCTGATCGCGACCTCCGGGAGCGATGACAAATACTTCGCGGCTGTACCGCTGGAATTTCATCGAACTCGGAGAGCTCGATCCACGTTGTGCTTCGTTTCATTTCAAGTTCTCAATCAGCTCAAGCACATCGCGGCGGTTTTCCGGCGAGACTCTCCCGGCGCCGTTGTGCGTTCCGCTGTATTGCCACTCGTCGTTTTGCTCGAATAAACGGCGAAGCCGGTCGCGACCTCCAGTATCAAGCTTGAATGTCTCCGCTGCCTTCTCCGCGTCTACGGCATTTGGATCGATCCCGCGGTTGCCAGAGGCAAGAGCGGCTTTTAATTGAACAATTCTCGAGGCTTCAGAGTAATATTCTCGCGGAGACGCATCGTCATGGCGCAACTTATGCATCAACTGGGCTGCTTCATGTTGTAGCGCAGAGATGCGTCGCGCCTCACGATCGTCCAACCTTGCACGTCGAATCTTCCAACCCGCGAAGATAAGCAGCGCCGCAAATGGTAACGATTGCGCCGCCCAAAAACCGCGACGCGCGTAAAGCGGCTTGAATTCCGCAGTGCGCGAAGGTTCTGTGAGCTGATAGAGAATGTCCTGGGGCTTCGTGGCATTGGGGACTGGCGGCCGGCCCCGGGCTACTGTAACCGGCGACGAAGAAGGTTGCTGGACGGCCACGTTCGGTGCAGTTGCACCGCCCTGGACAGTGATTGCCGTCGGCTCGCTGTGCAACATCATATATTGCTCTTTTGCTGGATCGAAATAGGAAAATGCTAGCAGTGGCAGACTTTGCTTGTTCTCGTTAGGCGAAACCACTATCTCGAAGGTCTTTGTGCCGCTGATGCCAACTTCATCGTCCTGTTTGAACTTGGAAGACGGCGGGTATTTATGCCATCCGCGCTCATCCTCGAGCAATGGCGCGTTTACCCGATCGAAATTTCCGCGCCCAGAGATTGTCGTTGTGACGGTGATCGGATCCCCTACCTGTACGCTCTTCGGCTTCGCGTCAGTGGTCATCGTAAAGCTGCCAATCGCTCCTGAAAAGCTGGGCGGCGCATTTGGCGGCAACGGTTTTACTTCGAGCCCCACAGGGTCACTGCTGATCGATATGTCACGACGTTCACCGAATTGGGCGAATGGGTTGGAGAAGAACGGATCCGAAAAGGGGTCGTCCTGGTCGAATAAATCGAACGGCGAGCGCGAGCGTGGCGCGCTCCGCCTTCGCGGAACAACCACCTGCGCTTTCGCTTTTACTGGTCCGATTTCAAATTTACCTGCCCGAGCAGCGGTGATGGCGGTCTTAAATGTTACTACGTCGAAAGGTTTTCCATTGATCGTTTCCAGATTTTGTGATGACTGCTGTAGTTTCTGCGAGGTAAATCCCTGCCCGGCAATTTCCGGCGGCTCCACGAGTCTGGGATGAATGCGCGCGTCAAATCCCATACGGATCTGAACAGGAACGATCTCGCCCACGTAGGCAGTTTTTTTCGGCACGATTAATTCAGCGAAAACCAAATCGCCTGCGGTAGTTGACTGGCGCTGATTCGCGCGCCCTGGCCGGCTGCTGGTGGCTTGACCGGCGGTATCGGCCACGTTTAACATCAGTTCCGGTGTCTTCAGTACCTGACGACCGGCCCGAATAATTTGCGGCGGAATCGTGAATCGACCGGCTCTGAGAGGCAGGATGGTATAGTTGTAAGTCACGCTCGAGCTGGTCGCGAAGTTGTGTATTTCGAATTGTCGCGAGGTGCCGGTGGAATGGATCTCGAGCCCATCGATTGAAATTTCTTCCGGCGGCCGCGCATCGCCGGGACCGGTTACCTTGATTTGCAGCTCGACAGTTTCGCCTACAGTCGCTTGCGAGCTACCCAATACGGCAGTCACGCTCGGCGCATCCGCGTGCGCGAGAGCCGCGCCGACAATTACAGCGAATCCGGCAAGTAAGATTCGCCAACACATTGAAATCTTCGTTACCATGAACTACCAGCGCTTGATCTACCAATCGTTATAGACATGGCGCTTGACTTTGCGTTCATCAAGTCGGACTCGCGCTTCTTCGTCTTTCATAGATTCCAATAGGGCCAACGCCTGCCGCTCGCTCATCTGGCCCTCTTTCTCCTGTTCCGCCTCCGCCGCTTTCTCTGTTTTATCGGCGGGTTTCTGCGAGGCATCGCCTGCAGCGCCTTTCACTTCGCCCGCAAATTTCTTTCCCGGCGACTCCGCCGGGGTAGGGGAGGCGTCTTCATTTTCCCCTTCGCCCGGTGACGGCGACGGTTCTTCATTTTCCCCTTCGCCCGGGCTGGGCGATTCTTCAGCCTGCCGTTGCCCCGGCGATGGCGAAGGCTGATTGTCCTGCTGGTTTTGTTCGCCTGGCGAGGGAGATGGACTCTCACCGGGTTGTTGTTGCTGCTTCTTTTGGGGCTCGTTTTTCGCCTGCGCCTGATCTTTCTGCTGCTGTTCCTTCTGTTGTTTGTCGCTGTCCGATCCGTTTTGCGACTGTTGGTTTTGCGCCTGCTGCTGCTGGTCCTTTTGATCTTGTTGTTGCTGTTGCTGCTGTTGTTGCTGGTTTTTCTGCTGCTGATCTTTCTGTTGTTGCTGGTGATCCTGGTTCTGCTGGTCCTGTTGTTGTTGCTGTTGCTGCTGATCTTGCTTGTTCTGCTTATTTTTTTGCGGCGGCGTTGGGGAAGGAGAAGGCTGTTGCTCTTGCTTTTTGTTTTTTAACTCGTCGATCTTCTTCTTGACGTATTCGTAGTTCTCTTTGGCTTCCTTGTTTTGCGGGTCGAGTTTCAAAGTTTGCTCATAATGATCGAGCGCATTCGTCCAGTCGCTGAGCTTCTTGTCGTCGCCTTTCTCCATCTCGCCGCGTTGATAGAGCGTGTTTCCGAGGTTGTAGTGACCTTTGCTCTGGAAACCGGTATCAGGCGTGAGCAACGCCTGACTGAATGATTCGAGTGCCTTGTTGTAATCCTTCAGTCTGTAAGCGGCCGTACCTGAATCGAACTGGAGCTTGTCTTCGACGCGGGATTGCGGATGCGACTTCAGCGTCTCCTGAAATTCTTTGTAGGCATCTTCGAATTTGCCTTGCTGATACGCATCAATTCCCGGTGCCGTCGCGAATGCAGATGAACACAACAATAACAGAAGCGCTACGGCAGCTCCGGCAGCCTTTGCTGGCCCGCCTCCAATGTTTGTCGCGGCACTGCGGGAAGGCGCAGGGACATAGGCTCGCTGACGCACGCGTTTCCGTTCGCGAACCAGGATCGACAACGCAAGGGCAACCAGCGCGCCGCCTAGCGGCCACTCGTAACGTTCAATTGGCCGGCGCGACAAACGCACATCCATCTCGGCCGCCTGCATTTTTGCCAGACCTTCATTTTCAATTTGCTGCATGGAGCGCGGTCCGTTTTCCAAATGCAAATAGAAGCCGCCTGTAGCCTCCGCGACTTCGCGCAAACGTTTCTCGTCCAGTTTCGATTTATGCACTTGCCCTGCTGAATCCTTCACAAAGCTTGTTTGGCCGTCGTCACTACTGATCGGAATTAGTGAACCCTGCGGCGTTCCCACGCCCACGGTGAAGATTCGCACGCCCGCGTCGGCAGCAGCCTTAGCCGTTTTCAGCGCCTCGCTGGTCAATTCGTTGCTTTCTTCGCCGTCGGTGAATATGACGAGCGCGCGATTTCCCATGGCGCTTTTACCGAAGCTCTGCGTGGCGAGTGTAATGGCGCTGGAGATCTGGGTGCCGCCTTCGGGAATCGTTTTTGTGTCGAGATCGTTGACTGCTTCGATTACGGCGTCGTAATCAATCGTAAGCGGTGCTTGCAAGAAAGCGCGCCCGGCAAAGGCGATCAGACCAACGCGGTCGCCTTGCAATTCGTTAATCAGATCCTGGATCGCGAGTTTGACGCGCTCGAGTCGATCCGGCTGGACGTCGTTGGAGAGCATGCTCCGCGACGTATCCACAGCGATTAGCAAATCCAGTCCTTTACGCTTTACGTCCTCGAACGTGTAGCCCCATCGCGGTTGCCCCAGACTCACGATTGCCAGCGAAAGTCCGAACAACTGCAACCCAAATCTCATGATGCGCCGCGGCCGGTTCACTGTGCCTGCCAGCTGCGGCAGCAGGCGGGCCGAAACGAATTGCTGCAGCCGCTCGAGTCCGCGATTCTCCGCGTGGAAAAACAAGGCAACTAGCAGCGGGACGAGCAACAATGCCCAAAGCCATTCTGGTGCGCCGAAGCTCATGGGTTCGTTGAAGGGTTGAAGGGTTGAAGCGTTAAAGCGTTTCCAGCCTGGGCGAGTTCCCGCTTCACGACTTCAACTGTTAAACGCTTCAGCCTCGTTCTCACGGTAACTTCTTCCAGATGGTCTGTGACAACAGCATTTGCGCTAGCAGTACACCGCAGCCGCCCATCAGGCATAACGGAAACAGATCGCGGTATTGCTGATACTTTTTCACGCTCACGGTGGATTTCTCCAGCTTGTCGATGTCGTTAAAAATTTGTTCGAGCGATTGGGTGTCAGTCGCTCGAAAGAATTTGCCGTCGGCGATTTTCGCGACATCCCTCAAACCGGTTTCGTTAAACTCGACGGGCTGATTTTCGTAAAGAATATTGCCTAGCGCATCGGTCAATGGCCCGCGACTGGTGAAGATCGGCGCCGGCGCAATGCCATTGATCCCTGCGCCAATAGCGTAGAAATGAATCTTCAAGGCTTTTACCGCCTCGGCGGCGGTGTTCGGCGGAATTTTGCCGGCGTTATTTTCGCCATCGGTGAGCAATACGAGCACGCGGCTTTTGGATTTCTTATCATTTAACCGATTAGCGGCCGCGGCCATCGCGGATCCAATCGCGGTGCCGTCTTCGACGAGGCCAATCTTTACCCGATCCAAATTCTGCAAAAGCCAATCGTGATCAAGCGTCATCGGGCTCACGACATACGGACGACCGGCAAACGCAATGATGCCGATACGATCGTTCGGCCGGCCCTCGATAAACTTGCGCGTGACTTCGCGAATCGCATCTACGCGCGTCGCTTCCTGGCCGCCGATTGTAAAATCTTTGGTCAACATCGAGCCGGAGACATCCAGCACGAGCATGATGTCGATACCGCTGGCTTCGATTTGCGTGAGGCTTTTGCCGAGTTGAGGACGCGCAAGACCAATCACGAAAAAAGCCAGGGATAAAAGCAGTAGCGTCCGCAGGATTTTACCAGCTCGCGCGGCGCTCTGTTTTCCGATCGCTCGCAGACTGGCCGTAGACGAATACGTGAGCGACGCCGCCGGCCCGCGTTTTCCGCGCAACCACGCAAGCAACGGTATCGCCAGCAATAAGAGTAGCAGCCACGGACGCGCAAACGTTAATGCGCTGTTGCCGGACAACCAATCAAACAGCCGCAAGCTGACCTCCTTTCACAAAACGGATCGCTTCTTCCAATAACAATTCGCTGTCCGACATTGTCGCTTCGTACTTGGCGAACTTAATGAGATCGCAGCGGTTCAAAAAATCTTCGAGCAACGATTTGTCATCAGTGGAAAACGACGGAGCCTTCGCCGCCGCAGTGAGAAACTCTATGGAAGTTTGTCGCGTTGCGGGCAGCCCGTACTGCTGCGTCACGTAACGCCGTAGAATATCGGACACACGGATGCTGAACTGATAAGGGCTCATTTTATCAATTTCGCCTCGAATTTGTTCGAGTTCTCCGAGCGCGATTTCCCGTGGCACTTTTGGTGGCAATTCTGTTTTTCGGCGCTGCACAAACCACCACACAATCAGACCGAGCATTGACAAGACGACAAATGCGATCACGAAAACAAGCCACGACGGAATCAGCGAATAATCCACCGGTGGCGCGATATCATGGAACTCTTCAGCGGCGAACATTATGGTAGCGCAAGCGCCCCCGCTTGCGAACTTCAGCGGATGCGCAAGCGAGGACGCTCGCGCTACCTCACTCCAGCACTCCATTACTTCCATGACTCTTTCACCCCCTCATCGAACTCCCAGCCGGCGTTCGCGTTGTTTGAAAAACGATCGCAATGCCGGCAGGTAGTCTCTGCCGGTTTGCAGCGTGATCGCATCAATATTGTTCCGCCGGAGCGTGCGCGAAAGCTCCGTTTCAAATCCAGTCACAAGGTCTGTAAAGACAGTTCGCGTTCTGCGATCTGCCGTGTTGATTTCGATCTGTTCGCCCGTCTCGGCGTCCTCCAGTGTGATGATGCCGACGTTCGGCAAAGATCTTTCGCGTTCGTCTTGGATCTGAATCGCTACGAAATCGTGCCGGCGTCCGCTTACTGCGAGCGCTTGCGAAAAATCCGGCGCTTGGAAATCCGAGATGAAAAATACAACCGCGCGTCGGGTCACAATTTTGTTCAGGTAATCCAGTGCCAGGCCGGGTTCGGTGCCGCGGCCCTGTGGTTCAAAAAACAGAATCTCGCGAATAATACGCAGTGTGTGCGAACGTCCTTTCTTTGGAGGAATGAAAAGTTCAACTCGATCGGTGAAGAGCAGCAGGCCCACCTTGTCGTTGTTTCTAATTGCGCTGAAGGCCAGCAGGCAGGCCACTTCGGCAGCCAACTCTCGTTTCGATTGTGTCGTGCTGCCAAAATTTCCAGACGCGCTCACGTCCACAACCAGCATGGCGGTCAGCTCGCGTTCTTCGGTGAATTTTTTTACAAATGCAGTACCCATTCGCGCAGTGACATTCCAATCAATCGTACGAATTTCATCGCCCGGCTGATACTCACGCACATCTTCAAAATTCATTCCGCGTCCTTTGAAAACGCTGTGGTAGTCGCCTGCGAACGCGGTTTCGACCAGGCCGCGTGTCTTGATCTCCAGTGCGCGGATTTTCTTTAGAATCTCTGTTGTGGTCTTCGCACGCTCGTCATCCCGAGCGGAGCGAAGCGCGGTCGAGCGGTTGGACGGCATCACGGCACAGGCAGTCCGGCAAAGATTCGCTCGATAATGGTTTCACTGGTGACCGTTTCCGCCTCGGCTTCGTAGCTGACGATGATGCGATGCCGCAGCACGTCGGGGCCGATGCTCTTTACGTCCTGCGGTGTAACGTAACCGCGCCCGTTCAGGAACGCGTGTGCGCGGGCACCCAGAGCAAGATAAATGGTCGCGCGGGGCGAAGCGCCGTACCGAATAAGACCTTCCAGCCGCAGATTGTACGCGGCCGGTTCCCGCGTCGCCCAAACCACGTCCACGATGTAATCTTTCACGCGGTCATCGATGTAAATGTTGTTGACCACGTCGCGCGCGGCGATGATTTGCTTCGGGTCAACGACCGAATCCACGCGCAGGTCCGGCGCTGAGGTCGCCATTAAATCCAGGATGCTTCGTTCCTCGCGCTTTTGCGGATAACCAATGTTCAACTTGAACATGAAACGATCCAGTTGCGCCTCTGGCAGTTGGTACGTGCCTTCCTGTTCGATCGGATTTTGTGTTGCAAGAACGAGGAACGGATCGGGCAGGGGATACGTTTGCGCGCCGATGGTCACCTGCCGTTCCTGCATTGCTTCCAGCAGCGCGCTCTGGACCTTCGCCGGCGCGCGGTTGATTTCGTCGGCCAAAATCAAATTGGAAAAGATCGGCCCAAGCTTGGTCGTGAACTCGCCGGTGCGCGGATTATAGATGAGCGTGCCGATTAAATCTGCCGGCAACAAGTCGGGTGTGAATTGCAACCGTTGGAAGCCCGTTTGAATGGCCGCGGCCATTGTTTTGACGGTCAGCGTTTTGGCCAGACCAGGAACGCCCTCGAGCAGGAGATGACCATTGGCGAGCAGCCCGAGCAAAAGCCTGTCCACTAAATATTTCTGGCCCACGACAACGTGGCCGACCTGCTGACGGAGGGCCGGAATCCATTGGCCCAACTCACGTACCTCTTGCGTAATTTCCTGCGTAGATTTCATACGGTGTGGTGAGACACGCAATAGTCGGAGAATGTTCGATCAAACGTGCTCGCAAGTAGTCCGTACAGAACACTAGTCATTCGAAGCGCCAACCCGATCCCAGTCGCGGATATAACTTCAGCGACAGAACGTGCTAAAAGTTGAACCCGCAATGTTAGCTCTCCACAAACCCCGCAGCCGAGCGATTTTGATCATCGTATTTGTGGCCGTGGTGCCGTCGATCCTGGCGTGGTTGGCGCGGAGCGATCCTGGGATCAATTTTCTATCACGCGATGCACGCGCAGAGTGGATCGTCTTCCCGACAGCTGTTAATTCGCGGGCACGTGGGTCGGCTAGCTTCGATGCAACATTTCGACGTGAGTTCGTTTTGCCAGACCCGCCGCCAACAGCACGTTTGAGCTTTCGTGCAATGCGACGCGCCAACATAAAAATCAACGGCGCTCCCATCTTGTCTCAGTCGACCCGCAACTGGAAGGAAATTGCGAGCGTCGATCTCGCCCAGCAATTGCGTGCTGGCACGAATGTGATCGAGGCGCGTGTGTTCAATCACAATGGACCACCTGCGCTCTGGCTGAATTTGGCTACTGACCAGCTGAACTTGCGCACTGATCAAAGTTGGGAAGTCTCATACGCCGGTTCTTCATGGCGTCCAGCGGCGCTGGCCACCGCAGCTAAAACTCCCGGGCCTGGTAACTTGCTTGCCGGGAATCAACACACATTTGGTGCAGTTAAAAAAAATTGGCCACTCTGGATAATTCTTTTTGCAATCGCTTCTGTAGTAACCTTGCTGTGGAACATCGCCTCTAAGCAGTCCACAGCGCGATGGCGCGAGCGAATCCTGCTGCTTGTTCTCGCCGGCCTCTGGTTGGCGTTATGCTGGAATAATGCACGCCTATTGCCATTCCACGCAGGCTTCGATGCGCCAGAACATCTCGAGTACATCACTTACATCCAGGAACATCGAGCGTTTCCGTTGCCGACAGACGGCTTGGAAATGTATCAGCCGCCGCTCTATTACTTTATCGGCGCGGCAGCTCTTTCAGCATGCAAGCTGTCGATCAACGATCCCCAGTCGGTAGTCGTCTTGCGTTTGCTGGGAGTATTTTTAGGCATCGCACAATTCGTTTTGGTCTTTTTGAGTTTGCGCCTCCTGCTCCCGGTGCGAGCGGCGTTCATCGGACTTTTACTGGCGGCGTTTCTGCCGATGCATTTGTATCTGGCGCAGTACGTGACGAACGAAATGCTGGCGGCGACTCTGGCCACAGCGGCGCTCTATCTCTGCTTGCGTCTGCTGAAGAGCGGGGCACCTCGCGCATCGCAGTTTGCTTGGCTTGGAGTAGCCCTTGGCGCGACGATCCTGACGAAGGTGACCGGTATTTTGCTGCTGCCAATCGTCATTGCTGCGCTCGCCGGCAGGCTCCGTGGCGCACGAGCGTCGACGGCGATCGCGGTGCGTAATCTCGGGCTGTTGGTTGCGATGTGTTTCGTTGTGTGCGGATGGCAGTATGCGCGCATCTGGATCAGATTTGGCACCCCGCTGGTTGGCAATTGGGACGTGATCAGTGGTTTCTCATGGTGGCAGGACCCCGGTTATCACACTGCAGTTGATTATCTTCGTTTTGGCCGATCGTTGATCCATCCGCTCTTCAGCGGTTTCGCCGGATTTGCCGATGGGATCTACTCGACCTTATGGGGCGATGCGTTGTGCGGTGGCGCATCAAGTTTGACTGTTGCGTGGAACCACCAACCATTGCTCGCCGGTTATTTGTGGGCCCTGATTCCCACGGCGCTGATCGTCATAGGCGCGGTCGTCGCGATCGTTCAATTTGTTCAAAAACCCTCGAGTGAATTGTTCTTATTAATTGGTTTCTCCGCCCTGCTGATGCTCGGCTTGATCTTTATGACCCTAAAAATTCCCTCCTATGCGCAAGCGAAAGCGTTTTACGCATTGTCGGCCATCATGCCGCTTTGTTTCTTTGGCGCGCTCGGTTGGGAAACGTTGACACACGGCAGTGAGCGTCTGCGATTCGTTGTTGGCACGCTCGTCCTGGTTTGGGTACTGAATAGTTTCGCTACTTACTGGATTACTCCGTCGGCCGCACAATACCTGTATGCTGCAAAAGCTTTGGCTACCCATGACCAGATCGACCGGGCAAGTGCTGAAGCAGCGAGGGCAGTACAAGTCGATCCCTTGAATGCGACCGCACGAGGTTCGCACGCGTTAAGCTTGAGCGAACTCGGCAATGACGCGGAAGCCGTGAAGGAAGCAGAGCGCGCGATTGAGTTAAGTCCGAATGATTCCGAGACTCATTTAGACCTTGCCATTTCGATAAAAAGGAGCAACCCAGCACGCGCTAACGCGGAAGCTCGCCGCGCAATCGAGCTGGGGCCCGAAAATTCTTCGGCCTACCAATTCCTGATGACTTGCCTTTTAGAAGAGCACGGCTTCACCGAAGGGGCCGCAGTCGGGCGAGAATGGCTGACTGTGTCTCCCTATGATGTGGCTGCTCATTCCACTCTAGCTATGGCCGTGGCGAAGAACGGTGACCTGTCTGCAGCCGCGCGACAACTCGGTTATGTGATGATGCTGCGGCCGAACGCAGAAGAAGCGCTTGCTCAACTGCACCAGATAGTGTTGTCGCTGGCGAAAGCGCCTGATGGATTGCCACGACTCCGCGATATCGCAACGAACGCGCCAGATTCACCACGAATGCTCGACGAACTTGCGTGGTTGCTTGCGACCTATCCCGATTCGAACTCGCGGGACGGTGCCGAGGCAGTTCGTCTTGCCGAGCGTGCCTGCGGGCTTACCGACCGGCGCGTTCCGGCTCTTCTCGCCACGCTGGCTGCGGCTTACGCTGAAACTGCAGATTTTTCGCGTGCCGTCGCTGCCGGGGAAGAAGCGCTGAGGAAAGCGCAGGCCATTGGCGATACTGACAGCGTGAAACTGAGCGAAAACATTCTGATGGCGGTTCGCGCAGATCTTCCATATCGCCACCAGCCGGAGGAGTAGCGGATCTCTCTCGCTTGCAAAATTAGCGTCGGCTAACGTTCCTGGCGCGGGCACGCAGGGTTAAAATGATCGGCAGCCCGGGATATGGTTCTGCTTCGCGGATGCGAGCCTCGAGATAACGGCGATATGATTCGGTTATCAATGGAGGGTCATTCACAAACAGAACGAATTCAGGCGGTGCGACATCGCCTCGAGATTTTTCGGAGGCGGACCCCTTTCCAACCGATGCTTCAACCGGGTGAAGACCGCTGTTCGTTGCTTGGGTCGCGTAAAACAGCTTGAGCCGACGCCCTTTGACCAACGGCGGTGGATTCGCTTCAAAAGCGTGGCGTAGTAAGCGATTGAGAACTCCTGTGCCGATGCGCTTCCGCGCCGCGCGTTGGACTTTTTGGATCAACGCAAACAGTCGATCGACGTTTTCGCCAGTCGATGCAGATGTGATTAACACCGGCACGTAATCGAGGAAGAAAAGCCTCGAGCGCGCTTCCTCGATCAGTTCTCTGCCCCGCTGTTTTTCGCTGCGCCTTGGCTTGACCAAGTCCCATTTGTTCAAAACGGCGATGGCTGGTTTTCGGGCCTCTTGGATTAGTCCGGCAATCCGTTTGTCTTGGGCCGTCACGCCCATAATGAGATCGATAATGAGAACGCAAAGATCCGCCCGGCGAATGCTCCGTTCGGCGCGCATCACGCTGAAAACCTCAGCCGAGCTAGAAACTTTTCCACGACGGCGGATTCCGGCGGTATCGATGAAAACGAACCTCACGTCGTCACGCTCGTAAACAATGTCGATGGCGTCGCGTGTTGTGCCGGGCAACTGGCTTACAATCGCGCGTTCGCTGCGCACGATGGCGTTGATGAGCGAAGATTTGCCAACGTTGGGCCGACCGACGATCGCGATCGCGGTCGGACCTTCCTCAAGGAGCGGCGACTTTCGAGCCCCCGATTGCGACGCTTTCGGTACTAAGGAGCGTTGGGTCAGTGCTCTATCGATCATCTCAACGAGTCGCGTGATCCCGCGATTGTGTTCTGCGCTGACAGAGACTACTTTTTCAAAGCCTAACGAGTCGAACTCTGCGGCCAGCGGGTCGTGCTTCTCATTGTCTATTTTGTTTATCACCAGCACGACGGGTTTCTGCCTTTTGCGCAACATTCGCGCCAGTTCCCCGTCGATTGGCGACAATCCTTCTCTTGCGTCGACAACGAAAAGGAGAAGATCGCTCTCCCGTAGCGCGTTTTCGGCTGCGCGCTCTACCTGCTGCGTCAGTTCGGATTCACCTGCGCCAAAAATCCCGCCGGTGTCCCACAAGGTGAACGGGCGCTCGCCGCGAGTGCAGGTTGCTGAAAGGCGGTCGCGAGTGATCCCCGGCCGATCATGAACAATCGCAATCTTTCGGCCGACAAGACGATTGAACAATGCGGACTTGCCTACGTTCGGCCGTCCGAAAATGGCTACGTTGGGCAGCGTGTTGGTCTCATTCACCAAAGCAGCACGGATCTAAGGTTTTGTGGGATGCGCGTGGCCTTCTGCCTGCAACTGACGCACCCCGTCTGTGACGTAAACGATTCCTGAAACCAATGTAAACGCGCCGGCTGCAAGTACAACGTAGAGCAGGGGAATGATATGCAGTTGCAGCATCACCCATCCGATGGCGAGCATCTGTAGAACAGTCGCGATCTTTCCCGTCCAGTGTGGCTTTACCTGCACTTTTCCATTGAGCAAATACAGGACAAGGGTCCCGACAAGAAGAATAGCGTCGCGCGAAATTACCAGTACGGGGAACCAGGCGGGGAATTTTCCGCTCTGCGATTCAACCTCGCTCCAGTTCGTTAGGCTTAACGTGATGATGCCGCTCAGCAACAAGCCCTTGTCAGCGATGGGGTCCAGAATAATTCCGAGTTTGCTGCGCTGGTGGTAGCGGCGCGCGACGTAACCGTCGAGTCCGTCGCTTACCGCAGCGAGAATAAAAATTGCGATCGCTGCGAACCGTTGCCATTCAAGCGGCTGGCCGCGTTTAACGCTTTCGCCATAGTAAATCGCCATTGTGACGAAAGCTGGGATCATTAGGATCCTGACAATAGTGATTTTGTTGGCGGTCGTCATAAGGCGCGGGCACGGAAAATTGTAGGGCCATTTTATAAAACGCCAATGTCAGATTGGCGTCTCAGATGCACTCGGGAATAGTTCAACGCGAGAGCGTGCGTGCGTTTTCAGCTGGGATTTCGAACCCCTCGATTTGCTTTTTGATCTCGTTTGCGAACGCGGCAGCGCCGGCGCCGTTTACAACCCGGTGATCAAACGTCAACGAGAGTGTGATGACTTCGGCGCTTTCGTTTTTGTTTTTATTTGAAAGCAATTCGCGATGCGCGGTGCCGACGAACAGCGTGCCGACTGATGGGGGCACAACAATCGGCGCGCCGGCTTTTACTCCAAATGCGCCAAGACTCGTGATCACGACCGGCGCGTTCATGGCGTCAACACGACCGCTTCGTGTCGCTGCGACGGTCTCGTTGTAGATACTGAGGAACTCCGGCCAGGTCTTTTGATTTGCATTTGTGAGCACGGCTGTTGCCAGACGGTCGCCTTCCAGCGCGACGGCAATGCCCAGATCAAAATCGTCAGTCTGCACGATCCGATCGTCTTCAAGAATTAATCGACGAAACGGCGCATGCTTTTCCATCGCGCGCACGACAGCCCACGCAATCATCACGGAAGGGGAGGGAGCCTCCTCGCGGCCTGTCTCTTTCAACGCCTGACGCACTTCCTGAATTGCGTCCCAGCGTGCGTCGATTTGGAGATTGGCAGGAATAACGCGATTTAGTTTGCGCGTGATGGTCGGCGAAAGCGCGGGCTCGATT
>Ga0209577_10003970_pt1 | contig 13957 bp, 13 predicted proteins | sample GraSoiAngelo_109_FD_185874 | JGI IMG/M metagenome (GOLD analysis project Ga0209577, IMG submission 185874) | Grasslands soil microbial communities from the Angelo Coastal Reserve, California, USA - 14_0903_12_20cm (SPAdes) (version 2) | ecosystem: Environmental > Terrestrial > Soil > Grasslands...
CGACGTGGGCGATGTGCTCAACGAGCTCCTTGCGGCGGCAGGGTACATCGTGATCGGGGCCCGTAGTGGGGCCGAAGGATTGGCCCGGTGCGAGGCCGCGCCCGTCGACCTCGTGCTCAGCGACCTCTCGATGCCTGGGATGTCCGGGTGGGACGTGGCAGCAGCCTGTCGGGACCGCTTTCCGGGCGTGCCGGTTGGCCTAATGGCGGGCTGGGGAGATCAGCTAGATCCGGAAGAACTCGCGCGGCACCGGATCCGGTTTGTGCTGACCAAGCCGTTCGTCGCGGAGGACGTGCTCCGAGCGGTTGCTGCCGTGTTCTAAGCGCCGATGCGCAGCTCTTTGAGCCCCCTTCTTCACGACGACGACCCGCGACCGATTGCCACCGGGACGTCCGAGTGAGCAGATGAATGGACCGCGTTGGGCAGCTTGGCCTCAGCCGCCGCGAGCGGTGGTCTTCCTGGCGGAAGCGCGACGTAGCCGAGCAGCCAGCCGACCGCTCCTGAGAGCAGGACAGTGCCCGACCACACGTGCACGCTCCACCATACGCCGCGCGAGAGCGCGAGCGAGGCGAAGTACGCCAGCGCCGTCACCGCCGGGACGACGAAGCTGAAGATCCGCCACGCGAGGGGGCGGTCGGCGCCGGGCCGGAGCAGCGCTCTCAGCACGTCGGCGACGACCCCGGCGACCGCGAGCGACGCGACCGGCGCTAGCGGGTAGGCGCCGCGTGGGTACAGCAACCCCATCGCGGCCCCGTTCAGAGTCAGCATGAACGTCATCGAGCCCGTCGGCGCGTGGCGACGGCCGAGAAGGAAGAAGACGGCGGCCATCAGGACCGCCATCCACGCCAGCATGCCCTGCACGCCGGCGCTCTGGAGCAGGTCGATCCAGCCGGTCGCCTGCGCGCGCACCAGTGCGAAGCGCGTGGCATCGGCCGGGACGTTCGAGAGCGGATGCCCGAGGCTCATGAAGAACGTGATGACCGAGAGCACCGACGTCACCGAGAGCACCATCGGAAGCTGCCCTGACCAGCCGACCGGCGCCGGCTCGTCGCGGCTCAACGCGGCACGAAGGGGGCCCGTCACGACGAGGCCCATCCCCAGCGCCAGCAGGAGATGCGCCGGACTCAGCAGCGCCTCCACACCGGCCTCGAAGCCGAACAGCGAGTGCCATAGCAGATCGGTCGGCCCGGCGACGAACCACAGCAGGGCGCCGGCGAGCGACAGGCCGTAGCCCGTCGGCAGCGCCGCGCGCCACGACCGGCCCCGGGCCACGTTGCGGAGCAGCGTGCCCACCAGCATCAGGAGACACGCGCCCCACCCCCCGTAGAGCACGGCGTGCCACGGCGTGAAGAACGTGTCGTCGACGCGGCCGTGCGTGTGAGCCCAGCCGTCGAGGAAGAGCCCGCCCACGAATGCCGCCGACAGCAGGCTCATGATCCAGCCGAACCGGCTTGTCGCTTCGACGCGCTTCATCATCATCGCTCCTGGTGTTGACGGCTAGTCCGCCGACCGGTGGGCAGCACCGCGTGTACGACGAAGTCGACGACCGCCTCGCGGGCGGCCCCGTCGTCGATGCGCACCGGATCGGGATCGAGGTGTCGATGCATGGCGAAATCGGCGACGGCTTCCAGGATCAGCCGGCTGGTGCCCTGGACATGGGGCACCGGGCGGAGTCGCCGCTGGGCGATCCGCGTCGTCAGGTACTGGTGGAGGCGGCCGAACAGTCCGCGGCGCATCTCGACGTAGAACACCTGGGCCAGCTCCGGAAGGTCCGGCGCCGAACGTTCGAGCGCGACGATGGCCGGCCACCGCCGGTCGATCAGCGTGTACAACTCGCCGACGATGCGTGCTAGCTCGAGCCGGACGTCGCCGCCGCCGCCGCGCGCGAGCGCGGTCTCCAGGCTCGGCAGCCTGACGTCGGCTCGCAGGCGCTCGCGCAGGCGCTGGATGATGGCGCCCGGCGAGGGCGCCGGGAGCGGGAACTTCGGCGTGTCGGTCGCCGGCTCGTCGAGGCAGGCGCGGTCGATCATCAGGTAGAAGAGCGCTTCCTTGCCGGTGACGTAGTTGTAGAGCGTCCCGGGGGACACGCCCATCGCGCGCGCGACGTCAGCCATCTGGGTCCGGCGATAGCCCTTCTCTCCAAAGACCCGAAGGCTCGCGTGGATGATCTGTTGCAGCCGGTCCGGCGGGCGCCGTCGCATGGCCGCAATCATAAATGAATGAATGAATGAGTGAGTCAGTCAAGAAAAATCGACAGACAGTCTACATTGACATTGTCGTACCATCCCTTCCCCGGTACCGGGTCGGTAAGCGCCTCGCAAAATTTCGTGAGAGCTGGTGCCCGTAAGCGCGTCGAACGCGGCCGTGGACCCGCGGGGTGAAGGTGAAGTTGAAGTGATGCGGAGGCGAACATGCCGGACGAAGTCGAATACAAAGGCTGGCTGATCGAACCGCAGTCGTACAAGTCAGAACGCGATCGTTGGCGACCCAGAGCGCTGGTGAGCATCCACAAGGGCGGTCGTGTGCGAATACTGCCGTTGACCTGGTTCAACGCGATGTCTAATGCGCGTCGACATTTGGATTGGAGCTGACACCGGGCCCCCCAGCGTGATGAGCGGGTTCGCAGCGCCGTAGCACTCTCGCGCCACGAGTATCCGACCACGCTGTTCGGCGATCCTGACCAACGTTCCGACAATCCCGGCGGTGCCCGTGGCTGCACCGTTGCCGATGAAGCGCGCATCATGCAAGCTCATGGCCGGTCTGAGGCTAGTCTGACGCAACCCGAGGGGAGCGCCGGCGAGCGCCTTCTCCAGGGCTCCGAGCGCCTCATCGAGAGAACAGACTCGCGAATACGTCCAGCCCTCTTCTGGACGGTCGGGGCGGGCGTCCGCAGTCGGCGTGGCCGCCGAGCGCCCCTCTTCGGTCCGCGAACGTGAGTCCACACCGATCGATCCGAAGGCGATCGCTTGAAGGCTGACGTCGTCACCCCAAGAACGGGATGCCAGCCGGAGCATCGTGCCCGAATACGAGAGAATGTAGATGCGCCTTACGCCGGTCGCCAGCATCGCCGGTATGACCTGGGTCGCGACTGTGTGGACGGCCACGAGGGGCGCGGCGGCCATCTCATCACCTTGGACCGAAATCCATTGCAACTCGGGAGGGAAAACCGTCCGAACTCGCGCCTGATCCTCGCGACCGACCACGACGACTGCCGACGCCTCAATGCCCTGCGTCCGCATGAACGCCCCCAGTTTCTCAGCGAGAACAGCTAACTGCTCTGGGTAGCCCTTTGTGATGTCTGCGACTGCCCGCGTTTCCATTTCGTGTCTCCCCGTCTGCCCCCACGCCGAGGCGTGAGTAGGGCCACCGAGAGAGTCTGATCCTCGGGAGGGTCCGGCCACGCTGCACCTCGCCGTCGGATGTCCCCCGTCATTACATCTACCGCCGCTCACGGCCACAAACAGCACCCGGGGGGCGCTGGGCCGCCCCCCGAAGTGCCGTACTTCAAATCCTCTGCTAGTCGTCGCCTCCTTCGGCCTGAGCAGTGCTGCAGATCTTCCAGATCACGCCCGTGCCTGGGATCTGGACAAGCGGACCGTTACCAGCACCCACGAACTTTGCTTCCGTGTCAGACTGGCCGAAGTCCCGCACGGCGCCGTAGTCGACGACGTAAGCGCAGCCGTCGGGCCCGAACTTGACATTCGTTGGTCGGTTGAATCCACTGATCCCGGATACGAACGCCTGCTCGGTCGTTTTGTTGAAAGCAAACCGCAGGATCTTGAGCTCGAGCGGCTCGCCCGGCTTGCTGAAGTTGATGAGCTTGACCTCGTGCCCGACCTCTGGAGCGGGGTCGGTGGCATTCGCCGCCGAGAACCCGAAGTCGCCCTCGAGGCTGTACAACGCGGCCCCGCGGCTAACTGGTCCATTCGCGAACGAGTTCGGCACAAAATCGATGCCGGTAAACGAAGAGTCTGCCGCCTCGATGGCCAGCGGTGACGTGATCTGCTGCGGTGGGAACTTCAGGACGTCTCTGACCGGAACATCCTCGCTCAGGATCTTGGCGAGGCTCGCGGGCGTGCACAGGCTCGGCGGATTTGCGGCCGGGACGCAGAGATCGTCGCCGGGCCCGCCGACCGGATTGAACACCGCCTGGCTCGAAGGCAGGAAGCCGTATCGATCCGGCCAGCCGTGGTAGTCCGGAGTGCCGTCGGGGTTCTGTTGGGCCAGTTGCAGCATATCCGGAGCATTGTTGGACGGCCGCGCACCCCGCTCGTCTGCGCCATCCTCACCGACCAGCAGCCCGCCCTTCAGGGCGTGATCCTCAGGGGCAAACCGAATGGCATACCCGTTCCGGTACCCCCACGAGAACGGCTCGATCGTGGTCTCTGGATGGGCGACGTCGAGCCTCGCGCGCAAGATGGCGCCGTCACAGACCCCCCGGTGGAGCGCGCTCTCGAACGCCCGCACCGTCGCTCCCTTCCGTGTGGTGCCGAACGGGGAGTATCCGCTGGTAAAGACCCCGTCGCCGGAATCGAATACGTTGTCGCTCAGCACGATGTCCTGACACGGGATGTCTTGTTGGTTAGTGCCGCCGCCGTTGTCGCGACCGACCACGCCGCTGTTGGTCGTCGAGCCCTGCGACCAGTAGATCCAGTTACCCTTGAACGCCAGCTGTTCCGTCGGATGGTCGCCGGTCGGCAGGCCGGTGATGAACGGAGTGACGTGCCCCGTCATGGGGTCGACGGTCACGATGTGCGAGCTATTGTTTTGCCCTTGGGCGTGGGTGGCCTGGTTGGAGTCCGTCGCGAAGAGCCGACCACCGGCAAAGCCCTTCTCGAACGCAATGTCCACCGCCGGCCCTGCGGCCTGGAAACCATCGGTCGCCGTGGGCTTGGCCAGCGTACGGAGTAGGGTCCCGCTTTGATTGAACACGAGGATGTCGGGCGTGAACGGGTTCTTCGAGTCGAAGGCACCAGACCCGAAGCTCGATTGCTCGTTGCACACACTCGGCAAGCCGTGCCCGGATTCCAGCACGAAGACGTCAAACCCATTTCCGTGCCGAAGAAAGGCGATCCCGGTCGGGAAGTTCAGACCCTTGGCGAAGACCGAAACCTTGAACCCCGAGGGAAGCACAATGTCGCTGCCGGTGTCCGGATTGAACAGTGCGGTGTTATTCGGGCAGAGCGGGTTAGCCACAGTTGCTGCGACGGCGAAGGCCGGCAGCGTAAGGAACAGCGCACTCGCGAAGGTGAAGCTGAGTGCCTGTTGGCTAGCGAATCGCATGTACCAACTCATCTACCTTCTCCCCTTTGAGGACGACAGGCGATGCTGGTTTGCCCCGTTGCGCTGCGGTCAGGGGCCGGCGTCGTGGCGGACCGCGGCCCAATTTACGTGAGCGTCCGAGGTGATGAAAAGGCTGTCGACCAACGCTTCTCATGAATTGCCTCGCTACCGCCGGTGCTCGTGGACCGCATCTTTACTGCTACTTCTCCGTCGCGGTCAAGCGAAACAACACCTGAAAACCTCTTCATCCAATCTTCATGATCTCTTCAGATCTGGCCAGTCTCCCTTCCTGGCGGAAGTGCCGGCAGCACGAGCCCAACTTCCCTAAGGCCAACACCTTCTTCGCCTGGTGTGTGCGCGGCGGACAGGGCGTCGATCCGCAGTAGAGTGAGAACTGACGAGAGTGGTTTCAGTCGATGGCTAAATCGAAGTGCTCGCGATGCCCCTGGGGCGACCAACTGAGGCAGCCCGCCGCCACCGAGCGGCTCCGCGCGCCAACTCGCACGGACGAGAGAACTTTCCGTATGAACGTCACCGACAATCAATCGCTCTTCATCTTCATCTCGCACTGGTGGTATCGCGGAGAGGCTGCAGACCCGCGCCCGCCTGAAGCCTCACGCGCTTTCAGGGATGCTCAGTGGCGTCGTGGTGCGAAGACATCTTCGGAACCCCGCTCTTGAGCTTGCAGGACTTAATGGGGGGGTGTTTCTCCGAAGAAGTGAGCGCAAATCGGGTGCCTATTTTCTAAATCGCTGGACGACACCCGTCAAAAAAGTGGCCTGGCGCAGCGCTTCGAACTCCGCGCGACGCCAGGATTCAGCGAAGCCGGGGTGCACCATGAGAATTCCAGTTGGCGACTCCATGTGCGTCGTGAATAGGCGCAGAAAGTCGCGGTATCGGCGCCAGTGCCGATAATTGTAGACGCCGGCAAAACCGTCGTTGGTCGCCAAGCCGCTGGCCGCGAGCCGCCGCCGGAATTGTTTCCCCGGCGTGGAAATCGAAGCGCTTTTCCAAAACGAAACTCCTTGCGCGCGAATTTTGGCGAGGGGCATGTAGCTGTTGCGCACGTAAGGGCGATGTCCGACGGGGATCTTCGCCACGAACTGGATCATTGCGTCAGCGAGGACGGGGAGTTGCTGGACGTGGAGGTGGCCGTCAATAAAATCGGGAAGGCGTCCAGTCCGTTCGGTGAAGAGCTGGTACTGGGCCGCGATTTCTTCCCTGGCCTGCGCTCGTGTGATTTTTCGGAGCACGCACGACTTCAGAGCGGAGAAAAAAGTGACCAGGCGCACCGGAACCGAAGGCTCGAAGCGGTCGCCATCCAAGAAACGCGCGGTCACCGTGAAGTGCAGCCCGACGTCAATGTGGTCGGCGTGCTCCAAGAGCGGCTTGAGGTTGCCCGGGGCGCAATGCGGCAAGCCCGCCATGCACGAGACCGCTGATACGCGGCGAGCAGCGACCAGCTCGACGATGGCGCGGTTCGCATCGTCCGAGCAGCCATAGTCATCGGCGCAGACAATCATGAACGTCTCTCGGCAAGCGCGAGAATGGCGTCGGCAGCTTGAGTCGCGCCGTCCAGCTGGAGATGTTCCGAACGGGGATTCAGGCCGGGCCACTCATTCGCTTCGTAGCACGCTTCAATTTTGTCCATGACCGTGGTGTCGCTGGCAATGAATCCGCAGCCGAGCTGTTCGACGAACCGCGCGTTCACGAGCTGTTCGGCGTGGCCGGCGACGGGAATGATGACCGTTGGCTTGCCCAACGCGACCGCTTCGCTGAACGCGGAGTAGCCACCGTTGACAACGAGCGCATCCGCCTTCATCAGCAACTCGATGTTGTCCATCAACCGGCCGTGGAAGGCGACGTCGCCCTTGGTCTCGCCCGACCGCCCGACCACGTCGATATGAAAGGGGAAGCGAGACGTGGCGAAGGAAATAGCGGAGGCGTGAATGGAACCGCTGAGCATGAAGAGGATGTTGTGGATTTGGCGCGGGCGGACGAAAGGTTTTGGGGCCACGCGGGGAATCTGAGAGAGCAGACCGCGGCGGAGGATCAGGCCGATGCGCTTGAATTTGTGGTGGCGCGTTGGCGTCGGCAGCGGCGCGGAGCTCAACACCAAATCGCAGAAATAGCGGTGGAAGAGATAATCGCCAAACTCGATGCACCAAAAGTGGCTGCGAATAGAGGGCGGATTGTTCGCGGCGCGCAAGTATTCAGAGACGACAACTTCAGAGTTGTTCAGACCGACAACGGGGATTGCGCGTTGGCGGAGCGGACCGACGGTGTATTCGGAGTCAATGATCGCCACGTCGGGGCGAATGGCTGAGAGTAGCTTTTCCAGTTGCGCTGTTTTCTCGCGCGCGCGTTGAGCGAGCACGCGCAGTGAGGTAACGGTGTGCCACGCGCTGATTCGCCCGTGTCTGACGGCGTAGTAAAACGAGGCCATTGGGCTGAGCGAGGTGACTTGTTTCTTGTCCTGAAAGAATTCTAAGCCGTTGCCTGAAGTCAGAACGTGGATGCTCGCGCCGCGGTCGTGCAAATGCTGCATGATGGCGAAACAACGCGTGCTGTTGCCCATGCCCAGGCCGTTAACGATGAAGAGACAGTTGGTCTTCATTTTCCCTGGATAGGCGCGGTGAGGCGCCTGCGAAGGTCGTCCACCGCGATGCGGTCAGCCAACCGAGTACCACTGGGCAAATCTGATGGAAAAGACGGCCAATGCAAGGGCAAACACGGGAATGATGAGCCAGGGAATCCATTTCCATTTGTGCGCGATGACGGCAAGCGCGACAAAGCCGGGGAAGAGCACCGACAGGTAGCGAGCCATCGAGTGAGTACCCCCGGTAGCTAACGCTATCGTGTTCAACAGAGTGTAGGCGCCGTAGCTCCATGGGAGCTGTCGAAAAACCACGTAAGTGAGCGCGATGAACAGGAGCGTGAGCCCCGCATCAATGTCCAAAAGCTTGAATTGAGAAGGGTGGGAGTTAGAAGCGAGGTCGTCTACGACGCCGCCAAATAGTGGCCCCATGCTTCTGCCCCATGCCTGTTGGACGCGGAGGTACGCGAGGGGATCACCGAAGGCGATCGCCTGGTAGATCATGAAACCCGCGAGGCCGCTGGAAGCGAGCATGGCGGCCAGCGCCAGGCGTCCACGCACCGGTCGATCCTTTAGGCGCGGCAGTGCCCGTGCGAGCAGGGGAACGAGGAGCAGAATCCCGGGCAGACGCGTCGCTGACGCCAGACCCGCCCAGCAGCCACCCAGAATGAAGCGCTCCTTCTGGAAAGCGAGGAACGCCTGTGCTGAAAACAGCAGGTAGAACGACTCCGTATACATTGTCGAGAAAAAGAGTGAACCGGGGAAGAACGCGAGCAACACCAGGGTCAGTCGCGCGGTTCGGGAACCCACTTCACCTGTGACGAGGACGTAGAGCGTCGCCAAAGCGACGAGAAACGCCCCATTAGACAGCAGAGCCCCACACAGAGGAACAGAAGCCCCTGTGATCACGTGGCAGAGTCTGCATGTGACGGGATAGAGCGGAAAGAAGGCGATGTTCTGCTGCCTCCCCGGGTGGCCGTCGTACGAGTAGCCGTGTTTCGCGATGGTCAGATACCAGCCCGCGTCCCACCGAAGAAGGGGCCGCAATATCGGATCATCAAGATTCCAAGTGCTAGACCTCTGCACCGGAGGTACGACCAGCGGGCTCAGCACCATCGCGCCGAAGACGAGCAAACGGGACAGCGAGAAGACAGACAAGACGAACAGAGCTTCGCGTCCGTTGACGCCCAACCTACCCGAGGTCGCGGAGACCACGCTGAAGGCACCGGGTTCGGGCTCTGCTCTTGGCGACAGGCGAGAGCCAACCAATCCAACGCACCTTCTCCGATTGCTGCGACTCAGCGAGTGGCACGATCACATTCAGCGTAGAGCCGTTTGGGAGGGCGCCGCTCGATCGCAAGATACTTGGGCGTGCCAATCTCCCGAGACACTAGGACAGTGGGCGGTGGTAGTCAACCGTCCACCAGACGAAGGAAACAGCGTTCGAGCTCCTCAAACGTAGCTCGTGGAACTGGACGTCCAGGATTTTCCTCGATTCCATGTCAATCCCCAGCCGACCCGATTCACCCCGGAGAGTAGGACTGATTACACTGCTCGCCAAGACTATCCAACCCGACATTGAACGAGGTGCAACGCATGAGGGGACTCAAGGGAAAGACGGCGATCGTAACCGGGGGTGGCAGCGGAATTGGGCGCGCGATCTGTGAGCGGTTGGCCGAGGAGGGCGCGGTGGTCGGGGTGTTTGACATTCGCGCGGATGCTGCGCGCGACACGGTTGGCCGGATCGAAGCCGGCAAAGGGCGCGCGATCGCCCAGACCTGCGACATCACGGACTACGCGGCCGTCGTCAGGGCCGTGGAGTCCTTCGAGAACGCCGCGGGCGCCGGCACGTACATCCTGGTGAACAACGCCGGCTGGGACGCGCCGATGCCTTTTCTCAAGACGAGCGAGGAGTTCTGGAAGAAGGTTGTCGCCATCAACTATCTCGGCCCGCTCCAGGTGACCCATGCGGTTGCAAAAGGTATGGCAGCGCGCAACGGCGGCAGGATCATCAACATCGCCTCGGACGCGGGGCGCGTGGGCTCAACCGGCGAAGTGGTCTATTCCGGCTGCAAAGGCGCGACGATCGCATTCGCGAAGGCGCTCGCGCGCGAGCTCGCGCGCAACAACGTGCTGATCAACACGATCTGCCCGGGCCCGACCGACACGCCGGCGATGGACGCGTTTGTCGGCAGCGGAGAGCAAGGACAGAAAATCCGTGACGCGATGGTCCGCAGCGTGCCGCTCGGGCGCATCGGCAGGCCGGACGACTACGCCGGGCTTGCCGCCTTCCTGGCGAGCGATGACGCGGTATTCATGACCGGGCAGACGATCAGCGTCTCCGGCGGCCTCACGATGCACGGCTAAGGAGTCGTTCCGGCCGCTTTCACGAGCCGAATCAGCTGAGGTGCATTGCCAGAAAGCGCCTCGCCTCGTCGAAGCTCTGCGCCGCGGCATGGCTGTCGTAGCCGGGGTGAGTACGCACCGCGAAGCCATGTCGGGCGCCCTCATAGAACTTGAACTCGCACACTTTACCGAGCTCCCGCATCCGGGCCTCCATCCGACGCATATCCGCCATCGGGGCCCGCTCATCGTCCGTGCCGTGCAGGACCAGCGTGGGGACGTTCACGCCCTGGGCCAGGTCGTACGGCTGCGCGCCGGGCTGGGCGTTCGCCGGCCGGAAGGCGAAGCCATGGAAGACGACGATCACGCGGAGCTCCTCATGCGCTCGGGCGGCCATGAGCGCGTGCACCCCGCCGCGGCAGAAGCCGAACACGGCCACTCTCGTCTGATCCACCGCGCCCACTGACCTGAGGAAGGTCAGCGCTCCTGCCAGGTTGTCGTACACGAGGGCGTCCGGCGGGTCGGTGCCTCGGACCTTCCAGCCGTGCAACAGGGTGACGTACCCCCACTCCGCGAGTCGACGCGCGATCTCGGTGTAGCCGTCGTCGGGCCCGGCCACGCCGCGGAGGATCAACACGGCCGGATGCGGTCCATCCCCGTTGGGGCTGGCCAGATACGACGGGATGGTCGTTGCGGCGTCTCGGCTCGTGTAGCTCATGGACGCTAGCCGCACCGTCATGACGGACACTATAGCCCTGGGCGGTTAGCGTTGGAGTACCGTCTCGGTCCTCTCTAGCCAGAAGCGCATCGCCATCTCACGGAACGCCTTCACGGCGATCCCCAGATGGGCCGCCTGGCCGGCGTCGCGCGTTTGTCGATAGATCCTGGCGAGCCCGAGGTGGCAGAGGGCGGCTGACTCTTGTCCCAGGTAGAGAACGTGCCGCAATCGGGCGTTAGCGCTGGCGCTGTGCTCGCCTGGCGTTGCGCACCTTCGTGGCGATGACGGCCGACCGAATGCGGATACCCCAAATCACGGTGAGACCGAGCACAACGGTCGTGACGTCATCGAGGGACGAGCCCTCGCCGCGGCGACCGCGCTGAAGAGGGTGCTGAGCACCGTAAACGGACGCTCACCGCTCGAGATTCTCAGCGGCGATAGACTTGCGCGCCGCCATGTTGAAGCGGCCTTCGTAGATCGGGCGGCCTCCGGTCGTCGGTCCCTGGTACTGCACGAAGAGCATGAGCCCGCCGGTCGACGTCGACAGCGGCGCTTCCCAGTGCGGGTCCGGATAGAACAGCATCGTGCCCGGGCCGTACGTGCCCTCACCGATCTGGAACTTGCGTGAAGTCGTGCTTGTGCAGCGGATGGTGCGAGCCCGGCTCGTAGCGCACGAGGCCGGCATTGGGCTCGGTCGCACGCTCGGGTCGTGGATGGAAGAGCATCTTGCTCCACTGGCCGGGCCAGCGCAGCGTCGCCCAAGGCCGATCGTCGATGTGAACGGCTTCCATCGGCTGATGACCGGTCGTCACAGTGTCACTCATGGGATGCGCCTCCTGGCGAGCGAGTCAAGCTGCCGCGGCCAAATATCGCTGAACGTGCGGCCTAGAGAACTGGTCCCCACACCCAACGCTCGACGGCGAGCCGGGAAACCCGGCCCGCCGCCTCTCGATATCACGCTCGGCTAACGGCGGAACGCTTTGATCACACCGCGCGCGCCGTCGACGCCGATCGGGGCAACGAGAATCGGCATGTCAACCCCGGCGCTGCGGAACGCCGCGAGCTGCTCGCGGCAGTGCGTCAGCGGCCCGGTCAGACACACGGCATCGAGAATCCGGTCGCTGAGCGACGGCCCTCCGACGCCTTTCTCCATCTGGTCGGCCTCGGGCGCGAAGCCGCTCGCCCGGAACAGCCGCTGGAAGAACGGGAAAGGTCGTATAGAGGCCAAGGTTCGCGCGGGCTGCTTCGCGCATCGCTTTCACATCGTCACCGATGAACGTCGGAAGTCCGAGCGTGACATCGACCTTGCCGAGCCCCGACGCCTTCGCCCGACCCCGATCGGTCCACGTCTTGCTCTTTTTAACGCGGTCAGCCGACCACAGAAACGGCATGATGCCATCCGCGAGCTCGCTCGCGACCTCGACGGTGCGCGAATGTTACCGCCGCGACGTAGAGCAGAACCGGCCGCACGGCGGGCCTTTGCGGGAGATGGGTCGCCGGGCCTTCGCCTTTGAGCCAGCTCCGCACCGCCGTGACGTAACGGCGCAACGCGTTTGGCGCGTCGCCCATGTCGATGCCGAGCGCCTTGTTGACCGGAGGATGGCTGACGCCGAGTCCGAGGACGAAACGTCCGTCGGTCGCGTCCGCGATGAGCGCTGCGCTCTGAGCGCAGGCGTAGGAATGGCGCACGTAGATGTTGGCGATCCAGGTGCCAACCTGAATGCGCCGGGTTGCCGCGCCCATGAGCTGAGCGGTCGCCATGACATCGTTGTTGACCTCGGCCGCGAAGATCGCATCGAAGCCTGCCTCCTCGGCTTCGCGGGCGATCGCCTGGATTTCGTTTGCACACCAGCCGATACCGGGAATGACGGCGAGTCCAAGTCGTTCGGCCATGCGAGTCTCCCTTCACAGCTCCGCGAGTGCTTTGGTTGGGGAGCTTCCCGCGCTGCACCTTATCACCGTGCGGGCCCGGTGTGCTCGCTGCGTTCTTGACGGACCTGACCGCGTTTGGAGATCGATCTCGTTGGTGTTTAACGCCGTTGTGTTTGAGGCGCGTCGCCGACGAGACTCAAACACGCTGTCAGTCGCTTGCGTTTTTCTCCGCGAACGACACAGCACATCGAGCGTCTTCGACGCGTAAAACTCGACTGCGTATCTCAGTGCGGTGTACGGCGCGGAAGCGGCTAGGACGTTTAGCGAAACGTGACCGCGACTAAACGCGGGCTCGAGCCCTGAGTTGGTCGTGTCTTGGTCAGTGCAAGACTTCCCAGGCGTGTGCGAGCATCAGCCACTTGTAAACCACGGGCGAAATCGGTCACCAAAGCCTGAAGGGATAGCGCTCGCGCTTCTTCCTCCATTCGTCGGCTATGATGCTGACGTACAGCTCAATGCGCTCGTCGCAGATGTATATTCCCGGCCCCGCAATGAGTTCCGAACAGCGTGTTGGGTCTTGCTGCAGAAGGAGCAGTAGAGAACGACCTCAGCCAACGCGCTTCACGCTGATCCGCTTGGAGACGTCCCAACTTCGTATCTCCCAACTGGCGGGCTCGTCGTGTCTCTGGACCCGCGCGTGGACGACCCTTCCGCCCGCTGTGCTGTACGGCGGGGCGATGACTTCCCACTCGCCCGTCTCGTCGGCGAGGCGATCGCCGACCTGAAGCTCCATCGGGAGGACCTTGGCGGTGGGCTCTGCCGGTTCGCGCTTCTTCTCGGGGCGTGGCTTAGCCATGTAGACTAGTTTCGCGCTGGAGGCCGATTTTTGGATTGATATTTTGGCCGGGGGTCTCCTTCAGCTCGAGGTCTTTGCTCGGATCGCCTGCATTCCAGAGCACGGCAACCCGTGAAGCGTTGGGCACGACCTCTTTCAGCAGCTGCAATCGCTTAGCACCTACCGCCGGCGCGAGAATGCTCAGTCCCGTCGCATTGCCAGCCGGCCGCGCGAGGCTGGCGACCCCCGCTTGCCACTGGATCGGCCGAGACCGGCATGACGATCGGAATCGTCGCGGTGCTCCCTTGAG
>Ga0209577_10003971_pt1 | contig 13955 bp, 15 predicted proteins | sample GraSoiAngelo_109_FD_185874 | JGI IMG/M metagenome (GOLD analysis project Ga0209577, IMG submission 185874) | Grasslands soil microbial communities from the Angelo Coastal Reserve, California, USA - 14_0903_12_20cm (SPAdes) (version 2) | ecosystem: Environmental > Terrestrial > Soil > Grasslands...
CCGGGTGCAGCCGGGTGGTCGCCGCCTTGGTGCTGGCCAGCCAGGCCGTGCTGGAGGGGTGCACGGGCAGCGAGGAGATGTCGGCGTTCCACACGTTGTCGGACGGGAACACCGGGCAGGCGGGAGCGCCGGGGACGGGCGTGGAGGCGAGCGCGGGACCGGCGCCGCCTGCCGCCAACGGGATCAGGGCGGCCATCACCGCGGCCAGGGCCGGCGCGGCAACCCGACCTCGGCGATGGCGACCCCCAACGGGTGTCCCGTGGCTCCATCTCATGAGGAACTCCTTCGGCTCGTCCCGTCGCCGGGCTGAGGGTTAGAGAGCGCGCCCGACCATCCCGGCGACCTCCGGAGCTTTGTCGATCCATCACAGCTCCCTAACCGCCTGCCGCGAGCGCCCTCATGGCCGGGGCCGAGCGGACATTCATGCCCACAGCCCAATTCTCTGCCGGGGCCCAGCTTCCTCAAAGGTCCAAAGGCGACAACCGGGGGATGGCAGGAGGGGCGTCCGGGCGGCGGGTGCGGCGTCGGCGCCGGGTCACGGCCGTCGCCGTGTTGAACGTTCAGGTCGCAGTCCTCCTCATCGCCGCCGGCGTGGGAGTGGCGGGCGCCGCCGCCCGCCAGGAGAACCAGGCCGGCTACCGTTCGGTGGCCTCGCACTCGGCGCCCGGCCCGAGCGCCCCCAGCTCGGACGCGACCGCCTCCGATCCGGCCACCGCCTCCGTACCGCAACCAGCCACGCCCGCCGCTGCCGCCACTCCCGAGGCGCCCGCCGCGCCCGCGGCGCCGGGGCCCGGGCACGTCGAGGTGCTCCGCCTGGCCTCCCCGGGCCAGAACGGGCTCAAAGACGTGTGGGTCTACCGCCCGGACGTGCCCGACAGCTCGTCGCTGCCCGTCGTCTACTTCCTCCATGGCGTTCCCGGAGGCGCCGCCGACGTCTTCAACGCAGGGCTGGCCCAAGCCCTGGATCGGGAGATCGCCGCAGGAGCCAAGCCCTTCGTCGTCGCCTCGCCCGACGGCAACGGGTCCAGCCACGACGACACGGAATGGGCCAACGCCGCCGACGGGACCGATCAGATCGAGAGCTTCGTCGTCGACGTGGTCATCCCTGCCGTCGAGGGCGACCACCCCCGGGATCAGGCCCACCGGGCGATCACCGGGTTCTCCATGGGCGGCTACGGCGCCGTGAACATCGCCCTGCGCAACCGCGACCTGTTCGGGCAGGTGGCTTCCATCGCCGGCTACTTCCACATCGACGATCCCGCTGGCGTCTTCGGCCGCAACGGCGCCGTCGAATCGGCGAACCGCCCACTCGACCATGTGGATCGGGCCGTGGGGCTCCGGATCCTGCTGGTGGACGGTGATCACGACAACGAACCCGTCGTCGCCGGCGAGTCCCAGCGCTTCGCGGCGGCGCTGGCGGGGGTCGGGGTGACGGCCGAGCTCGACATCGTGCCCGGCGGCCACGACTGGCAGCTGGTGTCGAGCCAGTTCCCCACGCTGGTGCGCTTCCTGAACGCCGGGTGGTGAGGCCGCACCACGGCCGGGCCGAAGCCTGGTCCGGCCGCCTACGATCCCCAGACCATGCGGGACGACGAGGTGAGCGTACGGGCCAGGGCGCTGGGCGAGGCGATCGAGCCGGTGGCGGGGCAGGTGTACTTCTCGCCCGAGTGCCACGGGAGATACCAGGCCCTGGGCTTCGGCCCGAGTCCGGGCCTGGCCGGCGGAGTCGCCCTTCCTGACGGTCCCGCCTATTTCTGCAGCCGGGGCTCGGTCCTGGGCCAGGTGCCCGGCGAGGTGATCGCCTCCGCCTTCGGAGTCTTCAACCCCGCGGCCGTGGTCCCCGCCGTCGCCTACGGCTGGACGCTCACCGACGCAAAGACGGCGTGCGAGGCCCGCACCGCGGGAGCCACGGATCAACTTGTGCGGATACTGGGCGCCCGCCCCGACGGCATGGCCGAGGCGAGCGGGCTGCTGGCCCGGGCCAACGAGCGGCTGCGCCCCGAGGGTCGGCCCCTGTACGCGGGACTGCTAGGCCTCGGAATGCCCGGGGACGACATGGGTGACCTGTGGCGGCTGGCCGACCGCTTGCGGGAGTACCGGGGCGACGCCCACACCGCGGCCTGGACATCGGCCGGCTTCGACGCGGCCGAGATCGGCCTGCTCACCGAGCTGTACTGGGGCCTGCCCGCCCGGACCTATGTGCGCACCCGGGCCTGGAGCGACGCCGATCTGGACGCGGCCGAGTCGCGGCTGACCGAGCGGGGCCTCCTGGCCGGCGGGGCCCTCACCGACACGGGCCGCGCCGCCCGCGAGGAGGTCGAGCGGGCGACCGACCGGCAGTGCCGGCCCGCGATCGAAGGTCTGGGAGACGGCTTCGAGATGCTTGTGGGGATCCTGCTGCCGTGGGGTGAGGCCATCCGTGCCGCCGGGGGCTACCTGGCGTCGGGCCCGCACGACCTCGCTCGAAGCGCGGCGCACTAGGGAGTCGGGCCCGTGGCCCACACCCCTCCACCCCCGAACCACGGGGCGCCGTGAGCGGAGGGTCGGGTGCAGTCGCCCGTCTCAGTTGCATCACGTTCGACTGCCTCGACGAAGAGGTCGTCGCGTCCTTTTGGGAGAATCTGCTGGGCCTGGGCTCGCGCCACCGCATCGGGCCCTACGTGTTCCTCACAGACCCCAACGGCGTCGGCTTCGGGTTTCAGCGGGTGGCGGCGGTGACCACGGGCAAGATCCGCGTTCATCTCGACATCCACGCCGACCCTCTGGACGCGGTGATCGAGCGGGCGCTGGAGCTGGGCGGCTCCTTCGCCAGGGGCTATGAGGACGGCGGCTTTCTCGTGATGGCCGACCCCGAAGGCAACGAGTTCTGCCTGTTGCCGGGAGGCGAGTGGAGGCTCGACGACGACGGAATCGCGCACTACCCCGGCTCGACTGCGCACTAGCTCAGCTGTCGGCGGACATCACCGAGATGGTGGCGCACCTCGTGCACGGTGTGAACGGCCACCCATCGCAACGAGCGCTCGGCCGTGGTTGGGTAGCGGTAGGTGACGGTGCGCTCCCAGTCCTCTGGGCGGAGGCGAGAGAGCACGTTGGCGAACAGGCCCGCGGCGTCCGTGAGCTGGCGTACGACGTCACGCGGGTCCTGGCCGGCGTAGCCGTCATGTTCGACTCGCTCCTCCCGGCCCATGGGTTCGAAGCAGGGTCGGTCGACGCGGCGAGCGGTGAGCACCCGCTCCCGCTGCACGAGCAGCACATCGCGCAGGTGGCAGCCGTACTCGATGGGTGACCACGTCTCCGGCTGTCGCCTCGTCCTGAGATCGGCGGCTTCGTCGCTCAGCACGGCGGCGACCTCGGACGCAGCCTGCACGATGGCCGTGCCCGCCGTCGGTGCCCGGGTGAGGTCGTACTCGAACCCGCACTCCTCGCAACGGTCCACCGGCACACGTTAGAGCCCCACAGAGGCGCGCGACCGGGTCCGGCGGCTACTCGACCTTCTCCCGCAGAACCTTGTGGGGCGACTCCTCGAGCTGTTCGAGGGTCGCGATCAACTTGGCGAAGGTCTTGTCGAAGTCCGACGGTTTGCGGGCTCTCTTGGTCGGATTGGCGTAGCTGATGATCTGGTAACGAGCCATCGAGTGCCAGGCCCCCTGGGCCTTGAGGGCATCCTCGACCGACTTCACCCGCTTGGCCGCCTCGAGGACCTTCTGAGCGCGCCCCTCCCGCGTGGCGTAGGCCTCCTCCAGAGGCCTGTCGAGGAAACCGTCGCACTTCTTCAGGATGGGCTCGAAGGCGCTGCCGGCGAGGCGTCCCGATCCCTCGTAGGCCAGGCCCAGCGTCACCAGATGGGCCGACTCGATCACGTCGACGACCTCGCCGTCGTCCTCGAGGCGGGAGGGCGACTCCGTCAGCATCTCGCGGTAGATCGAGAGCGCGATGCTCGACCGCTCCCGGATGTTCAGGCTCTGCTCGATGTTCAAGCTCATCATCCGCCGAGCCAGCTTCTCGGGCACCACGACGACCGGGAACTCCTTCAAGCCCAGTTCGACGCCCGCCCTGAAGCGGTGCTGCCCGTCGATGATCACGTACCTTCCGTCTCGCTTCACGGCCACCAGCGGTGTGATGAAGCCCATGCGCTCCATGGACGCGCTGAGCGCCTTCAGGTGGGCGGGCCGTGGCTTGCGCTGGTGACCGACGACCTCGAGGTCGGCCTTGCGGGCCACCGTGATGGTGAGGGGCTGGCGCTTGAGTGGGTCCTTCAGGTCGAGCTGGTCGGGCACGTCTTGAGACTAGGCCTGGGCGGCGATGTGGACTTCTGGCGTAATCTCTGCTGGTTCGGCCAGGAAGGGGAGACTGTGCCGAGGTGTGGGAGTTGTGGTGGGGTGGCTACGGGTGAAGCCCGCTTCTGCTCCCGATGCGGCGCTTCCATGGCCAACGGCAAGGCCCAGGCGCCCTACGCCCACGCACCCACCCCCGGCGTGCTGAAGTCGGCCAAGGCCGACCTGGACCGGGCCGTGAGGCGTCTCCTGGAGGACAGGCGGCGCCTCCGGGAGGCGGGTTACCGATCGGGCGTGGAGCTGGCGGCCGACGAACTCCTCGACGCCGAGTGGTTCAGATATTGGATGGGGCTCGATCCCCAGCTCCTGAGAGAGCAGCTGAACCATCGCAACGACGACGTCGAGGTCGACGAGGAGATCTTGGAACGGGTCCTGGCCCTGTTCGAGGAGCACACCGGGCTCGACGCCGGCGGGCCCGACCACGACGGGATGGGACTGCCGGAGGAGTACGTGGCCGGGGTGGTCGGGGCTCTGCTCGACGTGTGGCAGCTGGTGGAGGACGCGTCCGACGTCAAGGAGGGGTGAGGCCCGGCCCTCGGCGGTAGGCCAGGAGCCTTGCATTATCATCGCCGCCCGCCATGGTTGCATCCGCATCGACCGCCCCGGCACCTGATCTCGACGCGGTCGTCATAGGCGCGGGCTTCTCCGGGCTGTACATGCTCCATCGCCTCCGCGACGTGCTCGGGCTGACGGCTCGCGTCTACGAGGCCGCCGATGGCGTGGGCGGCACGTGGTACTGGAACCGCTACCCGGGCGCCCGCTGTGACTCCGAGAGCTACTACTACTCCTACTCGTTCTCCGAAGAGCTCCAGCAGGAATGGGTGTGGAGCACCAAGTACCCGGAGCAGCCCGAGATCCTTCGTTACCTGGAGCACGTGGCGGATCGCTTCGATCTGTGGCGTGACATCAAGCTCGGCTCCCGCGTGAGCAGGGCGGTGTTCCAGGAGCACCGCGACTGCTGGGAGATCCATACCGACGGCGGGGAGGTGGTGACCGCCCGGTTCTTCATCAGCGCGGTGGGATGCCTGTCGGCCGCCAGCGTTCCTCCGATCCCGGGTCTCGACCGCTTCCAGGGCGCGTGGTATCACACCGCCGCCTGGCCCCATGAGGGCGTCGACTTCTCGGGGCGGCGGGTGGGCCTCATCGGCACGGGCTCGACCGGGATCCAGGCGACGCCGGTCATCGCCGAGCAGGCGGCCCACCTCCACGTATTCCAACGCACGCCCAACTACAGCGTGCCGGCCCGGAACCTCCCCCTCAGCCCCGAGCAGACCAGGCAGATCAAGGCCAACTACGGGGAGATCCGGCGCAAGGCCCGAGAGTCCTTCGCCGGGTTCCCATACGACCCCAGCGAAAAGTCGGCGATGGAGGTCAACCCCGAGGAACGGCAGGCCACCTATGAGCGCCTCTGGGCCGAGGAGGGCGGCTTCAAGTTCATCTACGGGTCCTACAACGACCTGCTGTTCAACAAGGATTCCAACGAGACCGCCGCCGAGTTCATCCGGAGCAAGATTCGCGAGATCGTCAAGGATCCCGCAGTCGCAGAGGTGCTCATCCCCAGGGACTACCCCTACGGCACCAAGCGACCGCCGATAGACACCGACTACTTCGAGACCTTCAACCGGGACAACGTGACCCTGGTCGACCTGCGCCAGACCCCCATCACCGAGGCCACGCCGACGGGCCTGGGCACCACGGGGGCCGACTACGACCTCGACATCATCGTGTTCGCCACCGGCTTCGACGCCATGACCGGCTCGCTGCTGAGGATCGACGTTCGGGGCCGGGAGGGTCGGGACCTGAGGGAGAAGTGGGGGTCCGGTCCCATGACCTATCTGGGCGTTCAGGTCGCCGGCTTCCCGAACATGTTCGTGATCACAGGGCCCGGCAGCCCATCGGTGCTGACCAACATGCCCCTCGCCATCGAGCAGCACGTGGAGTGGATCGCGGACTGCATTTGCTTCCTCCGCCAGCGGGGCCTTACCCGGGTCGAGGCCACCGAGGGGGCCGAGGAGGCGTGGGTCGACCACGTCCGGCAGGTGGCCGACTTGACCCTCTTCCCGCAGGCCAACTCCTGGTACGTCGGCGCCAACATCGCGGGCAAATCCCGGGTGTTCATGCCCTACGTCGGTGGGTTCGCACCGTATCGGCAGCGTTGCGAGGAAGTGGCCGCCCAGGGCTACCAGGGCTTCGTCTTGTCATCGCTCCCCGGCTGACAAGGGCCCGGCGCTTGGCGCCGTTGCCCGGTCGATGGAGCCTCGTTGACCCACCGACCGAGCGGGCGCTTCTCGGGCCTGGGGACCACGAACGATGTCACCGTTCTCGACGCCGGAATGACCCCGGACTCATCGGTCCGCCCGGCGCCGCAGCCTCACGGGCGGCGGGCCGTGTAGAGAGCGGTGACGAAGGGGCGCTCGACCACGCCGCCGAACTCGTCACGGGCGACGGCGACCAGGCCGTCCAGGAGGCGCCCGCGCTCGGCCTCCGGCCTGCGGCGAATGGCGATCATGGAGCCGTAGAGCGCCCGTACCTGGGGCGGGTCCAGGCGCGCCGTCCAGCGGATGAGCTCGGCCCCGGCACCGGCCAGCCCGGCTCCGGAGGAGAGGTCCGACTTCCGCTCGGACACGTCGAGCTCGAACTGGGGGCGGTCCCGTCCGCCGGGCGGACCCACGGTCTCGGCCAGCAGGTCCTTGGTCGCCTCCCGGAAGGGGTCGGTCCGGTCGGGATCGCCGAAGACGGTCCACCACAGGGCGGCCCAACCCCCCGGTCGAAGCACCCGTCCCAGCTTGGACACCCCGATGTCCTGGTCGACCCAGTGGAACGACATCGCCGCCACAGCCAGGTCGAAGGCGCCGTCGCCCAGGGGCGCTTCTTCGAAGGAGGAGCCCACCACCTGCACCGAGCGGTCGGCCGAGGCCTGGGCCAGCTCGGCGGCCAGCACCGGGTCGGGCTCCACCGCCACCACCCGGGCCCCCAATGCCACCAGTCGCCGGGTCACCCGCCCCGTGCCCGGGCCGATCTCCACGACCGCCGTCCCCGGCTCGAGCCCGCATCTCTCGACGAGGACCTCGTAGATCCGCTCGGGGTACTCGGGCCGGCCCGCCTCGTACCCCTCCGGGTCCATCCCGTACAGACGGCGCGCCTGCGCTCGCATCCACCCCGGAGGAGGAGGCGAGCGGCCGGGCACGGTGCCGCTAGCGGCCGGTGTGGCCGTCGATCAGCTCGCGGATGTCGGCGCGGCCGGCGTGGCGGGCCGTCTCCTCGAGAACGTCGTCGATGTCCGTGACCTTCCTGACCAGGGAGTCGCGCTGATACCGCAGAAGGGCAAACAACGTCCCCCACTCGCCGCCTTCGAGCCGGGGCGGCTTCTGGTCGGTCACCGCCGGATCGTAACGTGGGCCCCCAGCCCTCCATCTCGAGGCGCTGAGTGACCGTGGTCACGTTGCCCCCGTCCCGGCGAGGGTGGATGATCCCGACATGGCCAATGTGGAGACGGTCTCACTCGTCGAGCTCTTGAAGGACCCGGCGGTCCGGGCCGACCCCTACCCCACCTACGCCGCTCTGCAGGCCATGGGCCCCGTCCTGCCCACCCTCTACGGGGCCCAGCTCCTCACCCGCCACGCCGAGGTGTTCTCCGTTCTCCGGGACTCCCGCTTCAGCAGCAACTCCCGCCATCAGGCCGGTCACGAGCAGTTCGTCGAGCTGGCTCGCCAGCTGGGCCTTTCCGACCTCCAGGACCTGTTCGGCCGGGTCATGCTCTTCGCCGACCCGCCCGACCACACCCGGCTGCGCAGGATCGTGGCCAAGGCGTTCACCCTCCGCGCCGTAGAAGAGATGCGCCCCCGGATCGCGGCCATCGTCGACGCCATGCTGGACAGCGTCGCCGACCTCGGCGGCGCCGACCTGGTGGAGGCGCTCGCCTTTCCTCTCCCGGTGACGGTCATCAGCGACATGCTGGGGGTCCCCGAAGAGGACCACGGGATGCTCAGGGGCTGGACGGCGGAGGCGGTCAAGGCCCTCGACCCCTCCGACGACATGACCGTGTTCTTCCCCGCCGCCGAAGGCATCCGGGCCATGCGGTCCTACTTCGACGACCTGGCAACCCGGCGCCAGCGCACTCCTGGATCGGATCTCCTCAGCGCGCTCATCGCGGCCGAGGACCAGGGGGAGCGGCTGAGCCGCGAGGAGCTGTTGGACACGGCCGTGCTCCTTTTCGGCGCCGGTCACGAGACCACGGTCAACCTCATCTCCGGTGGCGCGCTCAACCTCCTGCGCCACCCGAGCGAGCTGGCTCGCCTGCGCGCCGATCCCGGCCTCATCGCCAGCGCCGTGGAGGAGCTGCTCCGCTTCGGGCCTCCTGTCCAGCTCACCGAGCGCATCGCCACCGCCGATGCCGAGCTGGCCGGACTATCCATACCCAAGGGCGCCCAGGTCGTCGCGCTCATCGCCGCGGCCAACCGCGACCCCGACGTGTTCGCCGACCCCGACCGGCTCGACGTCGGTCGCCCGGAGAACCGCCACGTGTCCTTCGGAGGCGGCATCCACCACTGCCTGGGCGCGCCCCTGGCCCGGATCGAAGGCCAGGAGACCCTGGGCCGTCTTGTTCGTCGCTTCCCGGACCTCGCCCTGGCCGAGCCCGACGTCGAGTGGAAGTCGACCTCGACCATCCGGGGACCGAGCCGTCTGCCCCTGGTGTGGTAGCCGACCCGACGCCGCCGCCCGCCCGCGACGGACACCCCGCTCCCTAGGAGCGCAGGAGGTCCACCACCGCCTTGACGTCGGAGAGGTCGTCGAGAACGGCCTCCGCTCCGAGGCCGCGCAGCCCGTCGATGGGTGTGAAGCCGGTGCCGACGAGCAGGCAGCGGGCACCCGCGGCGCGCGCGCACGCCAGGTCGTGAGGTGTGTCGCCCACCACCCACACGTGGGGCGGCGCCACCGACCACCCCCTCAGCTCGGCCGCCCGCCTCACCGCCACCGGGACCAGCTTGAGGCGGTCGCGGCTGTCGCTGCCGTAGGCGCCGATCTCCAGGTCCAGCCACGTATCCAGGCCGAAGGCGGCCATCTTGGTGGCCGCGTTGGCGGCGGTGTTGCCGGTGAGGACCGACTGGATCACGTGGCCGTCGGCGTGCAGGGCCGCGAGCAGCTGAGGCACGCCCGGAAGCACGCGGCCCCTCTCGCGCATGAGATCGACGGCACCGGCCAGCTCCGCCTCCAGTCGACCGATCACCAGGGGCAGGTGACCGTCTCCCTGGCCGGCGTCGATGCCCATCCCGGCCAGGATCTCCAGGGCGATCTGAGGATCGGTCTTCCCGCCCATGCTCACGCCGTGCTCACCCGGGTGCCGCCCCACCGCGTGCTCGACCGCCCTGGCGAAGATGTCGGCGGCCACCTGGCCGGCCCGCACGAGCGTCCCGTCGATGTCCCACAGAACGAGGCGCCTCCCCATTGGGTTGAACGTAGCTACCCGGCGTCAGGAGCGGCGCCTCACGGGGCCCTGGCCGTGTCACCCAGGACCGGGGGCATGGCCGCCAGGTCGACGGGCGAGGTCGGGGGGTCGTCGAGGGCGTGCAGGGCGGCGGGGCGGAAGGCGGCCAGGGCGAGCACGACGGCAGCGAGGAGGCCCGCGGCGGCGGTGGTGGTCGTGGCCAGGCCGATGCGGTCGGCCAGCGCGCCCTGGAGGGGAGCACCCAGGCCGTAGAGGACACCCAGGGCGACCATGAAGAGGCTGAGCACCCGGGCCCGGTAGGCGCTGGGGGCCCGCAGCTGGACCACGGTGTTGAGTCCCGTGAGAACGGCGATGTAGCACGCGCCCACCAGGGCCAGGCTGGCCACGGCCGGGACCACGCTCCCGCTCCAGGCGTAGAGGCAGAGGGCGGTGGGCGTGGCCAGGAGCGAGCCCACGAGCAGCCGCCGCCTGCCCACACGCTGGGCCAGCCCGGCCAGGGCCAGGGCGCCGATGACCGCACCCACCCCCTGAGCGGTGGTGAGCGCTCCCGCCACCGCCGCCGTGGCCCGGCCGTGGGTACCCACCCCTCCCCCCACCAGGGCGTGGGCCTTGGCCGGGATGAGAGCGATGAAGGGCGCGGCCAGCAGGGCCGCCGCGGCTACGAGCCCGATGGCGGTCCGGCACCCAGGCTCGCCGCGGGCGGCGCGGGCGCCGTCGGCGATGCGTCGCCACAGGCGCTCTGGCGCGGAGACGGGCGCGGGCCGGTCCAAGGGCAAGAGCCAGTAGGCCACGATGGTGGCACCGAAGGACACGGCGTTGATGGCGAAGGCGAGGCTGTACGAGCCCAGGGCCACCACCCCCGCGGCCAGCGCAGGACCCACCACCCGGCCCACGTTCCACTGGGCCGAGTTGAGCGAGACGGCCCCCAGCAGGTCTTCGGCCGGCACCAGGTCGGGTAGGAGTGAGGCCACGAAGGGCATGCTGGTGGCGGTGACGCAGCCGGCCACGAGCACGACCCCGGTCACCAGGGCGGGCGATGTATGGCCGGTCACCGTCAGCACGGCCAGCAGCGCGGCCAGGAAGGCCTCGACCAGGTTCGACGCGACCAGGAACCGGCGCCGGTCGAGGCGGTCGGCCAAGGCTCCCCCGACCGGAGACAGCAGCCCGGTGGGCAGGAAGGTGGCCGCGGCGACCAACGCGGCCCACAGGTTGTTCCCGGTGACCACCGCGACCAGCGACCCCACGGCGACCGTCTGCATCCACGTCCCCACGTTGGAGACGAGGCTGGCCGAGAAGAGCAGGGCGTAGTTGCGGTGGCGGAGGGGGCGGAGAGCAGCGAGACGACGCACGGGAGATGGGAGGGGGGCCCGGGGCTAGACCACGACCACGGGCTCAGGAGGAGATGAAGTCGCGCACCAGCCCGAAGAACCGCTCGGGGTCGTCCCGGTTGAGAAAGTGCCCGGCCTTGGGCATCCGCTCGAAGCGGACGAGTTGCCCAGGCAGGGCGTCGACCACGTCCTGCATGGAGTCGATCGTGCAGATCGGGTCGTCCTCACCGGCGACGACGAGCGTCGGACAGCGGACGCCGGCCAGTCCCGGGAGCAGGTCCATGCCGGCCACGACACCCACCGGGTCGGCCAGCAGCTCCATGTTCAGAACGCTGCGGCTCAGCTCGTGCGGATCCGGGGGGGTCGGGCTGTAGAGGGGCAGGCACTTCTGGGCGTAGGCGACCATCGCCTCCGGGCTGCCGCCTTGGGACCAGAACTCCCGCGCGACACGGGCGGCCTCATCGCCCCCGACCCGCCTGAACCCTTCGGTGATCCTGCCGAGATCCAGTCGTCCCATGGTCGACTGGAGGATGAGCTTGGCCGGATGGTCGGGGTGCCGCGCCGCGTAGGCCATGGCGACCATGCCCCCGAACGACCAGCCCAGCACGATCGGCCGTGCGATGCCCAGGGCGTCGCAGAAGCGGCGGACGTCGTCGGCCCACACCTCCAGGCGCCAGTCGTCGGGATCGCCTCGATCGCTGCGCCCGTTGCCCCGATGGTCGAGGTAAACGACCTGGGCCACATCGGAGAGCCGGCCGTAGCCGGGCTTGAAGGCGGAGTGGTCGAAGCCCGGCCCGCCATGGAGCAGCAGGACGGTCTGCCGCTCCCGCATTCCCTCCCCCTCGGCGACGAGTGAGGCTCCCTCGACGTCGAACCAGAGATCGACGTCGCCCACGCGCACCCGCACACGACGATGGTAGGCAGGAACCTCGTCGCTACGCTGAGGCGATCGACGCGGACCGGCAGGCTGTTGACGAGGGCCGGCGGCGGCGCGCCGAGGCGCTGGCCGACCTTTGGCGGGCCTTCGCCGAGCACGAGTGCGGGTCCTATTCACCCCTGTACGCATCCATCACCAAGGCGGTGGCGGAGGACGAAGAGCTCCTCGACCTGGTCCTGGCAGGCCCGCCCCACGCCCACCAGCCCAACGTCCTGCTGGCCGCCGTGCACTACCTCGTTCTCTCGGGGCTCGAGCATCCCCTGGCCTCCGTCTACGCCCGGGGGCGGGCCACGGCGGACGCGCCGGCGAAGTTCCGGGACCTGTGCCTCACCCATCGGGGCGAACTACTGGAGCTGATCACCACCAGGCGCACCCAGACCAACGAGTGCGGTCGCAGCGCCGTGCTGGCCCTGGGCCTGGCCGTGGCCGCCGACCGCCTGGGTGAGCCCCTGGGGTTGCTCGACGCGGGGGCCAGCGCCGGCCTCAACCTCCTCATCGACGAGTACCGCCTCGACTACGGACCCCACGGGGCCCTCGGCCCGGCCCACTCGCCCGTGGTGGTGGAGTGCGCCATCAGAACACCGGCCCTACGGCTCCCGCCCCGGCTGCCCTTGTTCTCCCGCCGGCTGGGCCTCGACCGGTCGCCCGTGGACGTGACCAAAGCCGACGACGTGCGCTGGCTGCTGGCCTGCGTCTGGCCCGACACGGGCCGGCTCCCGCGGACTGCGGCAGCCATCGACCTGGCCCGACGGCACCGCCCGCCCGTGGTGGCGGGGGACATGGTCACCGATCTCCGCGGCGTCCTCGGCACCTTCTCCCCCGACACCGCGGTTGCCGTCGTCACATCGTGGGCCTACGCCTATCTGTCCCCCGACGGCCGCCGGCAGTTCGTCGAGATCCTCATGGACGAGGGGCGGCGACGGCCCATCGCGTGGGTCAGCGCCGAGGGTCCAGGCGTCGTCGAGCTCTTCGATCCGCCCCCTCCGCCCGCAGGCGAGGGCACCAACCCAAGCGTGCTCGGGCTCGCCCTCTTCGAAGGCAGCGCACCCGACGCCGAGGCGCTGGCCCTGGTGCACCCACACGGGACGTGGCTCGACTGGCGGGGAGCCATGACCGTGCCCGCCTGACGCCTCGGGGTCACCCGACGGGCCTGTCATCTCCAACCTCAGCCCGAGGCGGACCTCCGCTCCGCTTCGGCTTTGAGGGCGGGCAGGCCCTCGTCCAGGGCCCGTCTCACGGCCTTGCGCAGCACGCCGGGCAGGAGTCGGGGCAGGAGCCCGGTCCAGGACTCGGCCGAGTGCACATGGGTCAGGGCTGGTCCCGAGTCCTCGATGCGCCAGGCGTGGGCGGCACGGATGCCGAAGGTCCGGCCCTTCCAGGCTGCGCTGCGGGGACGCTCCGCTTCCACGACCTCGGATCTGATGGCGCCCGGTCCCGCCTTCCACTCGAAGCGGGAGCCGACCGTGAAGGGGCCGTGGGTGACCACCGACCGCACGCCCGGCATCCACCGGGGCCAGGAGTCGATGTCCGTCAAGGTGTCCCAGACCGCCTCAGGCGTGGCGTCGACGTCGATCTCGGCCGTCTCGTAGACCGGTGCACTTCGGTCGGCGTCCATCGTCGCCCCTGACGTTAACGCGGGCGTTCACCGACACCTTCAACCTCGCCGACTCAGTGGCGCCCGGCGGCCGAGCCCCACCGGGCAGGAGCACCGCCGCGAGATGGCGGGCCCTGCTCGATGCGCTCCCGCAGGGGCTCAGGGTCTCCCGGGGCGGCCCACATCGCTTGCCAGACCGATGCCTCGATCCACCAGGTACCGCCCGCCTCGGCGTAGGGGCCGATGATCTCGGCGGCCTTGGCCGGGTCGTCGCCCGGGGTGGCCCCCCCGAGCACCACCTCCAGGGGGGCGCCCC
>Ga0209577_10003975_pt1 | contig 13952 bp, 13 predicted proteins | sample GraSoiAngelo_109_FD_185874 | JGI IMG/M metagenome (GOLD analysis project Ga0209577, IMG submission 185874) | Grasslands soil microbial communities from the Angelo Coastal Reserve, California, USA - 14_0903_12_20cm (SPAdes) (version 2) | ecosystem: Environmental > Terrestrial > Soil > Grasslands...
TCATATCGTCCGCTCCGCGGACGATTCCCATTTACCCGCTTACGCAAAGCCCAAAGCCGTGGCTGTCGACCGGCGGGTAAGTGATTAGCTTGCGATTGGTAGCCTGCGCAAGTCGGCAACTGCCACTACATCTCCGTGTGCTACACTGGATTTGATGAAGGGCCGCGTTCTGATCATCGACAAGGACCGCGAGTTTTCTGAGAGACTGCGTGACGAGCTGAGGGTCCTCGGCTATGAAGTTCTGGCCGCCGCCAACTCCAAAGCGGGAGTCGAAGTTGCCCAAGTTTTTTCTCCTTCAGTCATCATCACAGATAGTTTTTCAATTGGTCCCGATGCGCTCTCCGGGCTCAAAGAGTTGCGCACGAGCCAACCCCAGACGCCCGTCATCATCGCCGGAGATCAGAGTTCAATCGAGACCGCCGTCCGCGCAATTCAGGAAGAAGGCGCGTATCACTATTTCCAGAAACCTGTCGATGCGGAGAAGCTCCGCGTGGTTCTGGAGCGAGCCGTCGAGTTGGCTGAGGCTCGTCGCGAAAATGAAATTCTGCGGAAGGAATTGCGCGACCGCGGAGCCTTCGGCGAACTGGTCGGAAATTCCGAGCCGATGCAAAAAGTCTATCTGCTCATCGAACAGGTGGCTTCGTCTTCCGCTTCGGTTTTGATCACTGGAGAATCGGGCACCGGAAAGGAATTGGTAGCGCGCACGATTCACAATCTGAGTCCCAGACGCAACGCGCCGTTTCTGGCGATTAACTGCTCGGCGATTCCCGACACGCTCATGGAGTCGGAGCTCTTCGGCCACGAGAAAGGCGCGTTTACGGGCGCGGTTTCTCGAAGGCATGGCTGTTTCGAGTTGGCGAACACGGGAACTTTGCTGCTGGACGAGATTGGCGAAATGCCTTCGCTGTTGCAGGCAAAACTCCTGCGCGTGATCGAAGAGCGCGTCGTCCATCGTTTGGGTAGTCGCAAAGACATCCCGATCGATGTGCGCATTCTAGCGGCCACTAATAAAGACCCGCAAACGGCAGTCGTTGACGGAAGCCTGCGGGAGGACCTGCTGTACCGCCTGAACGTAATCACGATTCACATGCCGCCGCTGGCCGAGCGCATTGAAGATTTGCCGTTACTCGCTCAGCATTTGGTCACGCGCCTGGCGGCGAAACATAGTCGGCCAGCCCGCTTTATCAGTCCCGCAGCCTTGGACGCGCTGCGCTTTCATTCATGGCCCGGAAACGTCCGCGAGCTGCGCAATGTAGTCGAGCGTGCGGTTGTGATCTGTTCGGGCGAGCAGATTGAGCGACATCACTTCGCGCCTTATCCTTTCGACCAGCGACAGAGACAGCGCGCCGAGGATACCGTCACGTTTCCCGTCGGCACTCCCCTGGAGGACATTGAGCGCCAGATGATTCTGCGCACGCTGGACAAGACCGGGAACAACAAGACGAAGGCGGCCGATTTACTCGAGATTAGCCTGAAGACGCTTCATAACAAGTTGAATTCGTATCGAGCGCGAGGTTTACTTCACGACAGGGGATAAGCGATTAGGTCTTTTCATTTTCCATTCGTCATTTGTTATTTGCCATCTTAACGCCCTCTCCCTTTGGGAGAGGGTTGGGTGAGGGCTTAGCTAGAACAAGACATACCACTCTGTTTTTTTCTTTTTCTATGCTTCGCACCCTCACCCCTAGCCCCTCTCCCAAAGGGAGATGGGAATAAGAATGAGAACTGTCAAATGACCAATGGAAAATGTTCTCCTCTTCTTCATCGATGGTTTGGGAATCGGGACGCGCGGGCCACACAACCCCTTTGACGGTTTGGAAGAGGTCGCACCTTTAGCGATTTTTCAAGCCGAACGCACGTTGGTGCCCTTCGATGGTGTGCTGGCGCCGACTGATGCATGCATGGGAATTGCCGGCCGGCCGCAAAGCGCGTCGGGGCAAACAACGATTCTAACCGGAATCAACGCGCCGGCGGCGATCGGCTATCACAAACAGGGCTTTCCAAATCAGGCGCTGCTGGATATCATTCGCGAGCATTCAATCTTTGTTCAGCTTAAGAAGGCGGGCATTCATCCGATCGCTTTTGCTAATACCTACACCCGAGCGTTCTTTGAGAGCCGGCCGCGCTGGGTTTCAGCCACGACTGCCGCCGTCGAAGCTGCCGGCTTGTCCTTTAACACACTGCCGGATCTGATCGCTGGTCGCGCGGTGTATCAGGACTTTACGAATGCTGTCTTGATTGAGCGAGGCGAAGAGGTTAACTTGCGGACGCCGGCAGAAGCCGGAGAATGTTTAGCGAATATTGTCGCCCAGAATAGATTCACGCTTTACGAATACTTCATCACCGACAAGATCGGCCATGCGCAAGACCGAGAAGCTGCAAATCGAGTGCTGCCGATGCTGGCGCGCTTCATTCGCACGCTGCTGGCGAAACTGGACCTTGAGCGCTCAACGGTCATCTTGACCAGCGATCATGGCAATATCGAAGATCTTTCAGTGCGCAATCACACTCTGAATCCAGTGCCCACGATTGTGTGGGGTAAAGGTCGAGAGATGATAGCCTCACGGACTCGCTCACTTGTCGACATCACTCCGGCAATCGTTGAGCGGCTAACAGGGGCAGTTCGCAATTGATGGAAACACCGTCTGCGAAATCATCAAACGAAGCGCCCAATCCGGTGCCGCGATATTCTTATTATGCGCTGTCGATTCTTACCCTGGTCAACTTTCTCAACTATATAGACCGTCAGATGGTTCCGGCAGTCGCTACGTCGATGCAGAGCGACTTGCACCTTTCGGATACGGAACTCGGAGCGATGGAAGCCGCGCTGCTCGTTTCTTTCACCGTGTTGGCGCCACTGTTTGGTTGGTTGGGGGATCGTTGGTCGCGCACGAAGCTTATGGCTTCGGCGGCTGTAATTTGGAGCCTCGCCACCGGGCTTACGGCGATCATAGATCATTCGCCATTGCTGCCCCCGGCCTTGCAAACTCATCTACCGCTCGTAGAACTGCCGTTGATGCTCTCAGGCGTTGGTATTGCGATTTGCTCAGTGCGCGCCTTCGTCGGTATCGGCGAGTCATCGTACTCAACGATCACCCCGACGCTTATCGCGGATTACTTTCCGCCTCAGCGCCGCGCGACCGCGTTGGGCGTTTTTCAAATCGCGATCCCGATGGGCTTTGCGCTGGGTTTCTTTATCGGCGCGTTGCTCGATCACTTCTTTGGCTGGCGGTGGGCGTTCATGATTGTGGGACTGCCTGGACTAATCACCGCAGGTTTTCTCTGGAAGCTGCGCGAACCTGAGCGCGGAACAACTGAACTTCGCCCGACGCAGCCGGCCGCCGCTTCTCAACCATGGCTGCGCACATGCTGGAGAATCCTGACGACGCGTGACTGGTTGTTGTCGACGGCCGGTTACACGGCGCTGACTTTCGTGCTGGGTGCGTTTGCAACCTGGGCCAAGAAATTGCTCGAAACTGAAAAGCATATGGGCAAACTCACCGCTGGGATCGTGATTGGCGCCATCACCCTGTTCGCGGGATTCGCGGGCAGCTATGGCGGCGGCAGGCTCGCAGATTGGATTGCGACGAAACGGCGGAATGGCCACTTCCTGGTCTGCGCTGCGAGCAGTTTATTGGGGATTATTCCGAGCGTACTTGCCCTGATTTTGCATCGGCCCCTTCTGTTTCTGCCCGCAATCTTTCTCGTAGTCGCCTTCCTGTTCGCGAACAACGCACCTTTTCACGCGATCCTTATTAGCAGCGTACCGCCATCGATTCGCGCGTCGGCAATGGCGCTCAACATTGTTACCATTCATTTGCTTGGCGATGTTATTTCGCGATCCGGAGTTGGCGTCCTTTCCGATTCTTTCGCTGCCGGTCGGCTGTCCATGCTTGCCGGGTTGGCAAGAACCATCGGAATCGACCCGGTGACTGAACATCTAACAAGCGCTTTGCTCGTGGTGCCAGCGGCGCTCTTCGTATCAGCGTTCTTTTTTTATTGGGGTGGACGAAAATATGCGAAGTGATCCGGGGGCTCGTTACTCATGCGCGAGTCTTTTGTTTCCGGCGGCTCTTGATTGCGGGTTCGCTTTGGCACTTTTGGGAACAGAAGAAAGCTTCTGCTGAACCAATGGCGCGACCAGCAGGTATCCAAGTCCCGCAGGCTTCGCAGCGAACCAATTTCTCGGACTTTTGTGTCGGCGAGGCTGTCTGCCGGAAATGGCGAACGGTCCTAAATAATTCGTTGATGAGTGCGCGATACGGACGCAACCGTCGATAAAGCAAAACCAACAGCAGAACGACGAGGCCGATAACAACTAGAACTTTCAAAACTTCTTACCTTGTGCGCTGCGCCGCTGCTGGTTCCTAATCTGTTCGGGGCTAACGATCTTCGCTGCGGCGACCTCCTTCGGCAGCGTAAGGCAAGTCGTCCTTGCGTCGGCGCGGAAATGGATCGGTGCCGCGTCGCCGCGAAGGCGAGTTCGGCGTACGGCGGTCGATAGAGCCGGGCGGAAGGTTGCGCCCGTGAATCGCCTCAGTAAGGATTCGCGTAATCTCCTGTGAAAGCGTGCGATGCTCGGCCGCCGCGCGACGGCGGAGGGATTCCTTCAGCTCATTCGGAACGTAGGCGCCGATGAACACTCCTTTGCGATTGGCCATGTGGTTCGGGTCTCCTTGTGAAAAGCCGTCCAACGATTAACGAAGAACACTTCAGCGCTATAGATGAGAGCGCCACCATCCGCGGTTACTATTCGTCGGGAAATGCGCATGGCAAATCGAGCAAGTCTATAAGCCGAATTCTGTTCTCCGGTCGATCTCAGAACTGAAATCTCAAATCTGAGATCAACCAAAGTGGCGATCATTCCTCTAGCCCGACCGTTGCCGATCGGATCAAGCGATCTACCCGAAGGTCGTAGCAGATTCCCGAAATCTGAGACCAAGATCTCAAATCTGAGTTACTGCTTCGGGCGGGCAGCCCTGTTGACGCCTCCCTATTTGATCTTGCACCGCGAGGAGTTTGCCTGGCCGCGCATGTCACCACACGCGCCGGTGCGCTCTTACATTAAGCCCTTGCGGGCCGCACCATTTCACCCATCACCAGACCTGAGAATTTGAAATCTCGGATTTGAAATCCCAAAACCCCAGGCCGGTCGGCTGGTCTGCTTTCTGTTGCACTTGTCGTCATCCGAGAGAATCGAACTTCCGATCTCAAATCTGAGATCTGAAATTAAGGAATTCACTCGAACGCCCCGCCGTTAGCGGGCTCGATGCCCTACGGTGTTCGGACTTTCCTCTCCTTCGCGTCGCTCAGAGTCTCAAAATTTGAAACCAGAAAACTGCGAAGCAGCGATCACCCGACTTGCTCACTTGCCAAGGCAAATTGATTATACCACGGGTGTTCAACAGGTACAGCCGTTAACACTCAGTTCTTAAAAAGGACTAAAACTGCCGGAATGTTTCCCAAAGTCGAACGGATTCGCGTGTTCGCTCTAATTTGAACCGAAGTATTTGAAGCCTATACGCAAATGATGGAGGGACGACGCGGGAAGAGTTGAGACCACAATCCAAGTCATTAGCGAGTGTGAGATGGCAAGGGCAAGGATGTTCGGCGCACGTTGGTAGACAGCCGCCCAAATCACTCCGCCGACGAAGGTCGCCACGGTGAGCCAGGGATTTGGCAAGTGAAGTCCGGCAAAAATTGCCGCGACCACCAGCACGCTGAGCCAGCCCTTTCCCCAAATAATCTGCGCCCGCCGGTTCACCACACTCTGCAACATATACTGCTGAACAAATCCCCAAGCAAAACCGAGAATTAGCTGCACAGCCAACGGCCGGCTAATGTGCCATCGCAAGAAATCGACGCGCGCGCCGGTCAGCCAGGCGATTGCCAGGCATATAATCGCCGTCACAATCATTGGCAACGTCAAGAGCCCTATGGCTCGAAGAAAGTTGTCAAAACGAAGGCCAAGGTCGCGAGCTGTTTCGCCTCGCAAACGATGCGAACTGATTGAAAGCACGAACGCTAATGATATCGGAACAGCCACGAAGATCCTCGTCCAATCCACCGCTACCGAAGCGATCCATTCAGCGATGAAAATCGACGAGACGACCGACGTAATTTCCCATCCTGCCAGAGCGCGATCGCCAATCACGTTACCGACGGACTCGCCATTCTCTGGCCTAGAATATTCCATTGAACTCACTAACGAGCGCCGCCTTTCTGTGGAGGAAAGCCGAGTCTCGTTTGCTTCGGTTCGATGCGAAATCGAATAGGCTTCCCAATCAATTGGAGAGTGCGCCGGGTTCCGCCAGCGTTTGGAAGCAGAGCATAGACTCGCGCTTCGTGCTCGCCTGCCGGGAGCGCCGGCGTTTCGAAGACAAAACCGTGCCAATCGTCCTCTGCGCGTTTCGCCTTGTGCACGTCAGGGCGAAACTCTGCCGCATTTTTGTCGGCGACGAATTCATTGTCGATGAAGAGTTGCACTTCGACGCGTGTCCATGGCCGTGCTTCATCGACTGCCCAGCCGTTTATCGTTTCTCCGTTGGCTTCGTCGAGCACACCGCGCAAATCCGGATTGCTGTTAGCAAGGTAGAATCCGACTGCAACGAGGGTGACCAGCAGGGCCTCGGCAATCGACTTGGATATTAATAGATGGATAAGCTTCGATCGCGGTCGACTATTCATCAACGGTTGGGAAGTGTACTCACTGAAAACGATCTGTCAACATAAGAATAAGAAAGGGCGGCCCGTCTCGCCGCCCTCTGATGTCGATTTAGATGTAGGTCTTATCACATCCGTTGGAATACATCGATGCGATCACCGGCTTGCAAAAGCGGATCTTGCGACTTTCCTTCCTCGATTGAGCGAAGGCTGTACTCGCTCGCAGTCAGGAAACCCTCAAGGTTGCGGCGCGAGACCCTTACGCTTGTTTTGCCGGAGCGCGAAATGCCGCCGGCAGACATTACTGCTTGAGTTAAAGTCATGCCGTCTCGAAACTCCTTCTCACCCGGAGAAGTGACGTCGCCGCCGAGGTAGATAAAATGCTTCGCTATAACCGCACTACCCGAAACGCGAACCGTATCCCCCGGCAAAACGAGCATCGAGAGGCCTTGGCTGTTGCTCAGCGACACCTTCTGTTCTTTGTCGCCGTGAACGACGGTAGCGATTACCGCTTCCGGCCGCGGCAACGCTTCTGCCAATACTGCATACAATGGCACAGCTTCGCGCCTCAGAAGTTTTCTTCCGGGATTATCAACGAGACCCGTAATCACAACAGCGTGGCTCGCGAAGTCGCGGACGCTTACGCTCACACGAGCTGACTGAATAACTTTGATTTCACCGCTTAACCTTCTGGCAATCTCGTCCGTCGTCAAGCCTGTTACAGTGATCGGTGCGTTAAGCAGCGGATATTCGAGACCGCCGTTTTTCAAAACCGTGAAGAGCGTCGACTCGCGCGTTGGTTGATTCGAAAGTCGGATGTCCAGCACGTCTCCGATCCCTACGCGATAGAGACTCGTCGGAGGTAGCGCGCGAGAAGACGACGGTAGTCGAGCATCGGCGTTGCTACGAGGCGGCGGCAAACTCGGCTGCGATTCGGCAACCATCGCTGTTTTCTGAATCAATCGCTTCGCGACGGTAATATCCGGCACGCCATTTGTCGGCATGCTGTCGGCGGAAACTTGTGACGCAGGGGGCCGCTCAATCGTGGACGGCCGAATTTCGACCGACGCGTTTCCCCACCTCGGCCTCTCTTGATTACTCGATTGGGGCGGACTATCGGAGACCGGACCTGGCTTAGAATCCGACTCGGCCGATGTTCTGTCGCCTTCGACGTGATTGGATCTTGGTGCGTTTACGGTGCGATTTCGAATAGATGTGGGGTCCCCGGTTGACGACGATTCCCTATCTGCGGATCTTCGTTCTCGGATCTGCCCCTGCGCAGCAACGAGATGGGGGACCATCAACAGGAGGACAATTATAAACGGGATTCTTTTCATTGCGACACTCAACTCCATGACGAATCTCGATTCGTTTACCCGGCACAGGCTGGCGAATCGCAAACGTGTTGCCCGCTTGAATTACGGGCCGGGTGATTGTCATAAACAACGAAAGGTGGCCAGTTTCAGGAAAAACCAGTGTGTTTTGGGGTTATTTGGCGAGATCCAGACCTTCTCCGACTGCGCGGAATCTCTCCACGAGCCCTGGGAAAACCGTTTACTCCGTCTTTGTTGGTGGGGCGAGCAACTCACCGGCGAGATGAATACCTTCCTTGCCAGAGTCACGAACGCGTTTGGCGATTTCGGCCAGCGACTCTTCGGGAACTTGCTCACTAAGTTTGAGTATCATCGGCAGGTTAACTCCGGTAACAACTTCAATGCCGCTCTCGCCCAGAAACATCGACGCGATGTCCGTCGGCGCGCCGCCAAACATATCAGTGAGCAGCAATACTCCGCGACCCTGTGACACGCGTGCGATTGCGCGCTCCAATTCCTGCCGCGCAACGTCCGCGTCGTCGTGCCAGTCAATTGAAACCGGTGTCACGTGTGGTATCGGTCCGATGATCATCTCGGCCGCGGCGATGAACTCGGTCGCGAGATGGCCATGCGTCACAATAACGCCGCCAATGCGCCGGGTTAGTTCGGGACTTGAAGGGTTGGCATCGATTACTTTCATGCACAGGCCTTTCCGAAGAATCATTTTCGCGCCGTTGTGCTCTTGCGCAGATCGCGATGCACGGCGTGCGCATCGAAACCTGCGCGACGCAGACGCGCGGCCAGTTCACCAGCGATCATCACCGATCGATGACGCCCGCCCGTGCAGCCAATTCCGACCGTGAGATACGACTTACCTTCGCGCTGATATTGCGGCAAAAGATATTGAAGAAGATCGTCGAATCGGTGCAAAGTTTCTTCGACCTCGGGTTGATCCTTTAAGTATCTGACCACGCGGCGATCGCTGCCCGGGAGTTCGCGTAGTCCATTGACGAAGAATGGATTAGGAAGATGCCGCACGTCAAACAACAACTCCATGTCGCGCGGCGTCCCGAATTTGTGGCCGAAGCTCAGTACCTGAACCCGCAGCGGCGCAGCTTCTCCTCTGGGGCTGTGTCTTTCGAGCAGGACTTTGCGCAGCGAATGCACCGTATGATCCGAAGTGTCCACAACCTCGTCGGCCAGCGCGCGCACTCGCTTCATCGCCTCGCGTTCGGCGCGAATCGCATCGAACAAACCTTTGCCACGCTCAGCGGGATGCGGCCGCCGCGTTTCGCTAAAACGCCGGGCGAGAATTTCATCTGAAGCCTCGAAGAAAATCACTGACACGACCAGTCCACGGTCGCGTAACACGCGTAACTGCTTCGCAAAGTCCGAGAGAAAGCGCCCTTCGCGAAAGCTGATCACCAATGCGGCTCGCTCGATGCGGCCGTGCTCGTCCTCCTGCGCTTTGACCAGGCGCGAAAACGTCGGCAACAGCGTCAAGGGCATGTTGTCCACGCAAAAGTAGCCGAGATCCTCAAAGGCGTTAGTGGCCGACGTCATCCCAGATCCACTCAAACCGGTAATGATCAAGATGTCGGGTGCGCTCTGCTTGGTGACCTTTGACTTTGGCATCCCAGAATTGGAAGCGAACTGCTTGAATGTAGTGCCAAGGCCCGGTTAGAGGCAAGTCAAGGGTGTCGGGATACGCGACCAAGAAGATGCGAGGAATGAGAAACATTTTCTATTTGTCATTTGACATTTTTCATTTATTCATTTGAACCCTCTCCTGGACGGCCCGTCGAATTGCATTGCCGGAGTTCCATGCTCTGGGCCCGTCGCGCGCAAATGGCAAATAAAATGTCAAATGACGAATGGAAAATGCTTCGGCTAGGCCCTCACCTCTACCCTCTCCCAAAGCGAGTGGGAGCCTCAATCTCCCTCTTTCTTTTTCTTCGGCTTCTTATCGTACAAGAGAATATTGAAGATTAGGACTAAGGCGCCGATCGCCGCCAGTAGGAAAAAGATCATGGGCAGACCAGGGTAACCGAAGAGGCGAAATGACGTCTCGACGCGCATCAGCAAAGCGGCGCCGACGATCAAAGCCGCCAGTACCAACCCTATCGTGATTCGATTGGCGACTTTTTGCAGTCCATCAAGCACAACCCGTTCATCGATAGCATCCACGCCGATCTTCAATTGGTTATTGCCGATCACGTCGAGGATCTTGTTGATGCGAGCCGGAAACCTCTCCACGAACTCTTTGACTTCCAGCACGCCGCTCATTACCTTGCCGGGCTCGACGCTCTTGACTAAGTCGCGCAGGATTAGACTTGTAGCCTCTTCTTTAATGATGGCGTTCGGGTCAAAGTTGGGAGCGAGGATGTAGACCACTCGATCCAGATTCATCAACGTCTTCGCGATCATCGTGAACTCCGGCGGCAGGCGGAACCAGGTATCGGCGGCGATCCTCTGGATGCGCAAGACGACCTGGCCCGCGTCGATGCGATCCAACGCGGTATCAGCATGTTCGGCGACGAGATCGTTAACGCGATGTCGAAAATCGGATTCATCGAACCTCGGTTTCGGCTCGCCCATCTTGATCGAAATCTCCGCGGCTTCGTCACCATGCCCGTTGCTTATGGCGAGTAATAATCGCAGGTAATTCTCCCGAAAGGTTGAGCCAATATTCGACACCATTCCCAGATCGAGCAGCGCGATACGATTGTCATCCGTCAAAAACACGTTTCCCGGATGCGGATCGGCGTGAAAGAAACCGTCGACCAGCGTCTGTTTCAAGTAGGCGCGAAACAGTTCTTCGGAGAGTTTGGCGCCGTCGACCTCCATCAATCTCAGTGGACTCAGCGCCGTGATCTTCTTCCCGGGAATATAGTCCATCGTCAGCACGCGCGACGTCGTAAAGTCATCGATTGGCTCGGGAATCACAATTCGCCTAAAACTGCTTAGGCTATCGCCGAGCCTGATTAGGTTGTTCCCCTCGCGCTGAAAATCGATTTCACGCAACAGACTCCGCCGCAAGTCTTCGAGCATGTTCACGAATTCATAGCGCTTGCCGATCTCAGTGTGCGCATCGATGAAACTCGCGACCTCTTCCAGGGCTTCCAGATCATTAACGATTTGTCCGCGCACTCCTGGTCGCTGCACCTTCACCACAACAGCGCGGCCGTCGCGCATCCGGGCCCGATGCACCTGAGCCAGCGAGGCAGCGGCGAGCGGCTCAGAATCGAATTCCGCGAATGCCTTCGAAATCCGAATGCCGAGTTCCGACGAGACAATTCGGTCAACTTCTCCATAAGAAAAAGGCTCGACTTTGTCCTGCAAGCGCGCCAGCGCATCGAGATAAGGCTCGGGCAAGAGATCGCCGCGGGTCGAAAGGAGTTGGCCCAACTTAATAAATGTCGCCCCCAGGTTTTCAAGATCGGAAGCGAGTTCGTCTGGTTGCGGCTGCTTGCCGATGACGGCGAGGCTTTCCCGTCTGATCGCCGGCGTGCTGAGCCCCGCCTCCTTGACCAAATCGGATCGGCCGTATTTGATCAGCAGAGCGATGATGTCCTTGTATCGCTTGAGCTGCTCTGTCTTGAAGAGTGGTAATGCCATCACGACTGTAACTCCGCACGGGTTTGCAGCAAACGCAGGATGTCTCCGCGCGAGACAATGCCGGCCAGATGATTGTTGCTAATCACGGGTAGCTGGTTTACATCTTCGCGGCTCATCGTCGCCAGCGCGTCACTCACCGAAGTGCCCGGCTTAACGGCGTGTAGCTTTGATAACGGAAGCATCGCCTCGCCGACGGTCATATGAGGCCACTTTTCGCGATCGACGTCCTTGACCTGGTGTGCGGTCACAAGACCAGCGTTATGTCCGTCCTCGTCTACCAGGAAACAGCGTTGGCCCGAGCGCAGCAAGTAATCATCGACGAACGTCTGTAAATTCAGATCGCCTTTTACCGTTGGACACTCCTTCGTCATCACGTCGCCTACACGTAATCCACGCAGAAGCTGCACCATCTCCTGCTGCACATAGCTCGAACGGGCTGCGTCTAAAAGAAACCAACCGATGAAGGCCAGCCATAACCCGCCGAAACCCGCGCCGTTGAAGAACCGAAATAAGCCGACGATGATGAATAGGAACGCGATTCCCTGCCCCACCCGCGCCGCAATGCGAGTTGCCTTTGAAGCGTTGCCGGTGATCCACCAGATGATTGCACGCAGCACACGTCCGCCGTCGAGTGGAAATCCCGGAACCATATTAAAGACGGCCAGCGCGACATTAATCACGCCCAACCATCCCAGCATCGAAGCCGCGGGCGATTGATGGCGGCCACTCGGATCCCAACCAAACGCGAAAGCACCCGCGAGACAAGCTGCGCCGATGATCGCGCTCGTGATTGGCCCGACGATGCCCATCCAGAATTCGGTCTTGGCGTCAGTTGCGTCCTTTTCAATCTGTGCTACGCCGCCCAGGGCGAATAGCGTAATCGATTTGACTGGGAGCCCTCGTAGTTTCGCAATCGTCGCGTGGGACAACTCGTGCACCACGATCGCAGCAAAAAACAGCACGGCGGTCAGAATCGAGATTGCCCAGATCATAGTTGGGCCCCACTGTGGATTCGTCGCCGCGAATTGTCCGGCCAAAGATAGGACCACCAGAACCGCAATCAGCAGCCAACTATAATGAAGGCCAATCTGAATGCCGAAGACTCGGAAAAGTTTTATTTGTGCCTGCATAGTCTCGTCACGGCGCGCGCTGTCGTCTCAAAAGCACTCCGATGGCTGTCCCTATCTCGACCAGAGACAGGATAAAAGCGAGCCAGAACCAGCCGGTCAATTGCGCCGCGATAACAGCCGCTTCGTCATTCACGCGCATTCGCTCCCGATTCATCAAAAACGCTGCAATGGCGCCGCAAATCATGCTGACAATCGCGAACATCTCCGGCTCCTTGCGTAAGAGGCTCAACCCAATCACGATTGCCATCGCCATTGCCAACGGCACTAACCAAAGCACAGTGTGATCGCGCGCCAAGTCAATGCCCGTCAGCGTATCCCTGGCGCCGCCGCAACTGACTTGCTCCCAAGGTAGAAAAAAACAAACCAGCACAATGATCGCAGCGCTTAGATTGATTCTTCGTAGCATACTTCACACTACTAAAACGCCCGCGCCCCGAATCGCGCCATGCTTCAACGCAATCAACGCTTCGTTCGCGTCTTCCAGAGGAAACTCCTGCACATGGGTGCGTACGGGAATTCTAGCGGCTTCGGCCAGAAACTCGCGCCCATCATCGCGCGTGTTGTTCGCGACACTACGCACAGTTCGTTCGCCATAGATCAGCGAATATTCAAACGACGGGATCGCGCTCATGTGTATTCCGCCGAGGACCAAGACACCTCCTTTCTCTAAAGCTTGCAGAGCGACCGGGACCAACTCTCCGGCCGGAGCAAAGATTATTGACGCATCCAGTTTCGCCGGCGGCTCATCCTTCGCGCCACCAACCCACTTCGCGCCCAGGTCGTTAGCCAACGCCTGATGCCGCTCACGATCGCGCGTGCAAACATAAACCTCTGCGCCTCGTGCTCGCGCGAGTTGAATCACCACGTGTCCCGCCGCGCCAAAGCCATAGATTCCCAGCCGCGCATCGCTCCATTGATCCTTTTCAATCCCTGTCAGACGCAGCGCGCGATAGCCAATAATTCCCGCGCACAAGAGCGGCGCTGCCATCAGATCATCGAATCCCTCCGGGAGAGAATAAACGAACGCCGCTGGCGCGGTGACGTATTCGGCGTAACCTCCGTCTTTGGTCCAGCCGGTGAACTCCGCGCGCTCACAAAGATTCTCGCGACCGGATCTACAGAATTTACACGTGCCACAAGTCTTATGCAGCCACGCGACGCCGGCGCGTTGACCCAACTCGAAGCCATTGGCGTTGCTACCGAGCCCAGCAATCTCTCCCACGATTTG
>Ga0209577_10003976_pt1 | contig 13951 bp, 12 predicted proteins | sample GraSoiAngelo_109_FD_185874 | JGI IMG/M metagenome (GOLD analysis project Ga0209577, IMG submission 185874) | Grasslands soil microbial communities from the Angelo Coastal Reserve, California, USA - 14_0903_12_20cm (SPAdes) (version 2) | ecosystem: Environmental > Terrestrial > Soil > Grasslands...
CGAGATCCTCGTAGCGTTCGGTGAACCGCCAGCCTCGCGGCGACAGGCCGGCCGCGACCTCGATCACCTGGGTCACCCCGTCGTGATCGATCGCCCGCTCGAGCAGCGCGTCGATCGCGCGGTGGCGGGCCAGCAGGTAGCGCTCGAGCGTCGGGCGCCCGAGCATCCCCGCGGCGGCCATCGGAAGCCGCATAGACTCGAACATCACCCGGCCCTCGACGGTCTCGAGCTCAGGGTGTGAGAGCCCGTTCCGGGCCCATACGTATCCCGTGTAGTGGGCGGTCGGGCTGATCGCCTCCGAGGACGAGCTCATCCCGCCGCCGTGCCCACCGCGCGCGCGAGCCGGTCGAGCAGCTCCGCCTGCGCGGGGTTGATCTTCTCGCGGGCGTCCTCGAGCGAGAACCATTCCGCGCGGTCCACCTCGGGAACGTCGATCTTGCGGCCCGAGCGCGGCGGCCACTCGAGCTCGAACGTGTTGCTGACGACCGCATCTGCGTCCAGGTCGCCTTCGAGGCCCCACGCCCGGACACGCTTTCCGCCCTTCTGTCGCACCTCCCCCAGATCCTCGGCCGGGCCGTCGGGGGGCGGCACGCCGAGCTCCTCGGCGAACTCCCTACGGGCCGCCGCGAGCGGATCCTCGTCCGAGACGTACTCGCCCTTCGGGATCGACCACGCTCCGAGGTCCCGGCGCCTCCAAAACGGCCCGCCGGGATGGACGAGCAGGACCTCGAGCCGGTCTCTGCGCCGGCGGTGCAGCAGGATCCCGGCGCTCGAGGCAGGCATCTAAGTGGATCCTAACCCTGCGCTTCGGGATCTCTTAGGCCAAATTGACCGTACCCTCGCGAACCGCTGGTTGGCTCACAGCCATGACCACTCAGACTCCTCCCAAACCAGTTCAGCATCCCAAGCCCTACGGGCCCGTCGCGCCGCCTCCGCCCGCACAGCGTCCGGCGGCCACCGTCGCGCGACGCGGCCACTATCTCGCCGCCGGCGACGGAGCCGAGTCCCAGCTGCTGGAGCTCGAGCGCGACGTCACCCACATCGGACGCGCCCCTGACGCGGACATCCAGCTCGACGATCACCGAGTCTCGCGTGACCACGCCGCGCTGGTCCGTCACGGGCGCCACGTCCGGCTGCTCGACAACCGCAGCGCGAACGGGACGTTCGTGAACGGGCGCCAAATCGCGACCGCCAACCTCCAGGACGGCGACGAGATTCGCATCGGCCCGGTGTCCCTGCAGTACCGGGTGTACGACTAGACAGGCTCTTCGGCCACGTCGCGCGCGACGAGCGCGGCGTACTGACCTCCCCTTTCGAGCAGCTCCTCGTGAGTCCCCCGCTCGACGATCCGCCCGTGATCGAGCACGACGATCTGGTCGGCGTCGCGGACGGTCGACAGGCGGTGCGCGATCGTGATCGTCGTCCGCCCCCGGGCCAGCCGTTCGAGCTCGGCCTGGACCGCCGCCTCGGTCTGGGTGTCCAGCGAGCTGGTGGCCTCGTCGAGCACCAGCACAGGAGGATTTCGGAGCACCGTCCGCGCGATCGCCATCCGTTGCTTCTCGCCGCCCGAGAATCGGTACCCGCGCTCTCCGACGACCGTGTCATAGCCGTCGGGCAGCGACTCGATCAGCTCGTGGATGCGCGCCGTCTGCGCGGCCTGCTCGATCTCCTCGTCGGTCGCGTCGGGCCGCGCGAACCGCAGGTTCTCGCGCACGCTGGCGTGGAACAGGTACGTCTCCTGCGAGACGACGCCCACCGTGGCGGCCAGTGACTCGAGCGAGGCGTCGCGCACGTCGACACCGTCGATCGTTACCCGGCCCTCCTGGGGCTCGTACAACCGCGCCACCAGATAGCCGAGCGTCGTCTTCCCAGCGCCGGTTTCCCCCACGATCGCGGTCCGGGTCCCCGCGGGCACGACCAGGTCGATGTCGCGCAGCGTCCACGCGTCGGCGCCGTTCGCCGCGTAGCGGAAGGAGACCCGCTCGAAGCGCACCTCGCCGAGCACCTCCTCCGGCCGCAGGACGACGGGGTCGTGCTTCTCGACGATGTCTACCGGCACGTCGAGGTACTCGAAGATCCGATCGAACAGCGCCATCGACGCCTCCACGTCGGCGCCGACGCCGAGCAGGCTCTGGATCGGGAACAGCAGCCTCGTCTGCAGCGTGGTGAACGCGACGACGGTCCCGATCGAGATCGAGCTGCCGAGGAAGCTCTGACCCGCGAGCCAGTAGATGATCGCCGGCTGGATCGCGAACGTCATCTGGATCGTGGACATGACCCAGCGGCCCGCCATCCGGGAGCGGACCTCGAGGTCGGCGATGTTGCTCGACTCGCGGGTGAACCGCTCGGCAAGGTCGTTCCCCCTGCCCATCGTCTTGCCGAGCATGATCCCCGACACAGACAGCGACTCGGCGACCAGCGCGGACATGTTCGCCAGCTGGCCCTGCTGCTCGGACGTGATCCGCCGGCGCACCTTGCCGACGCGCCGCGTGAGCCATACGAACAGCGGCAGGAACACGAGCGAGATGATCGCGAGCTGCCAGTCCAGCAGGCACATGGCCACGAGACGTTGTCGAGCCCGCCGATGTCGTTAGCGATCCGCGACTGGACCTCGCCTGTGCGCGTGCGCGTGAAGAACGCCAGCGACATCCGCTGGAGGTGGCGATACACGGCGGCGCGCAGGTCGTGCATGACGCGCTGCCCGATCGAGTTCGAGATGTACGTCTGCCACACGCTGAACGCGGCGTTCGCGATCGCGATCGCGATCATCGCCAGCACCAGCCACGTCAGCAGCGTCGTCTTGTGCTCGAAGATCCCCTCATCCAGCGTGTCCCTGAGCAGGAACGGCTGGAGCATCCCCAGCCCCGCGGAGAACACGATCAGCCCCATCACCGCTGCCAGCCGCCAGCGATACGGCTTGAACAGCCGCAGGATCCGCCCGCGGTCGCGCTCGCGGCTCGGATCCATCAGCGGGGGCGGCTTCTTGTTGTCGCTACTTCCGCGCAGGACCCGGCGGACGCCATGGCCCGCAGCTGATACACGCGCGTCGCCAAAACTCATCCATGATGACGCACGGAAACCCGCTTCCCGGCGTGCGCCGGGTGGAGGCACCCCGACACCGTGAGGCTCGGAGCGGTTTGTGCCGGCGGCCGCCGCTACTTGTGGTCGGGCGGGAAGCCCGGGGGCAGCATCAGCGACCAGTACCGGGTCCGCCCGTCGGGCTGCACCGGCCGCACCTTGGCGTCGCGCAGCGTCCGAAGGCGGCGCGTGCGTATCTGGCGCCGCGCTCTACTACTGAGGGCCGTGACCTTCATCCGGGCATCTCCTCCGTCTTCCGCGTTCCGTGCATCCACAACTTCCCTGCTATTACCCAAATTCCTGTAAGTCAAAGCGCATGGTTAGAGGTCTAACACGGCGTAAGCTGCACGAGATGGCCTCAACCGTCCTGGCGCCGCTTCTGTGACCCTCGCCGCCGCACCGCTGCTCGCGGCCGCGGGAGTCGCGCTGGGCCACGCCGTGCTGCCCGACCACTGGGTCCCGCTCGCGGTCCTCGGGAGGACCCGCCGGTACTCGCTGAGGAGGGTCGCGGGTCTCTCGGGGCTGGCGGGAGTCGCCCATGTGCTCGTGTCGCTGCTGCTCGGAGCCGTGATCATCGCCATCGGCCTTCAGTTCCGCTCGCGAATCGAGCACGTCCAGGACACGATCGTCGGGCTGCTGCTGATCGTCACCGGGCTGGCGTTCGCCGTATTCGAGCTGAGCGGGCGGGGGCACGCGCACCCGCACCCTCACACCCACCCTCATTCGCCGGGCCGCTTCCGCCTGCACGCGCTGGCCGGTGTGATGGTCCCCTTCGGCGCGGCCGCCTCACCCGATCTGACGATCCTCCCGGTGTTCCTTGCCGCCACGACCGCGGGGGCGGGGGCGGCGATTGGATCCCTCGCCGTGTTCGCGCTCGTCACGGTGGCGACGATCGTCGGCCTGACCGTGGCGGCGGCCGCCGGCGGCTACCGACTGCGGGCCGGCTGGCTCGATCGCTGGGGTAACGCGTTCACCGCCGGGGTGCTGGTCGTGATCGGCGTGCTGGTCCTGGCCGGGGCGCTCTGAGGCGCTGGGCGCAAGCCCGCACCCACGCTTCGCGGGGGCAGGGGGGATACTCCCCGGGATGAGCAGCCCGGACGGATCGAACGGACGCTCCGCGCAGGATCAGATCTCGCCGCTGGCGCCGCCCGAGGCCGAGCTCGGGCAGGTCGTACCCGACGTCACGCTCGGGGGGAGCCCGTTCCCGCCGATCGCGGGCTACGGGTTCCTGTCGGACTGCGAGACGGTCGCGCTGGTGGCGCCGAGCGGCAGCATCGAGTGGCTGTGCCTGCCGCGCGTTGACTCACCGAGCGTGTTCGGCGCGATGCTCGACCGCAGCGCCGGCTACTTCCGGCTGGGCCCCGCCGGAGTCAACGTTCCCAGCTCGCGCCGGTATCTGCCGGGCACGATGGTGCTCGAGACGAGCTGGGCCACCGGCGCCGGGTGGGTGATCGTCCGCGACGTGCTGCTGATCGGGCCGTGGCACCACGAGCGCGACCGCTCGCACACGCATAGGCGCGCGCCGACCGACTACGACGCCGACCACGTGCTGCTGCGCACGATCCGATGTGTCAACGGCGAGGTCGAGGTGCTGCTCGACTGCGATCCGGCGTTCGACTACGGCCGCAAGCGCGGCGAGTGGGAGTACACCGGCGCCGGATACCACGAGGGCGTCGTTCGCTGGGAGAAGGGAGACATCGAGCTTCGTCTCACCACTGATCTCAACCTCGGGTTCGAGGGACATCGCGCCGCTGCCCGGCACCGGATGAAGGAGGGCGAGCAGATCTATTGCGCGCTGTCCTGGAGCGAGCACCCTGCGCCCCAGAGCTTCAAGGAGGCGTACGAGCGGTTGGTGTGGACCGCCCACCACTGGCAGCACTGGCTCGACCGCGGCGACTTCCCCGACCATCCCTGGCGCGCGTATCTCCAGCGCAGCGCGCTGACGCTCAAGGGGCTCACGTACACGCCGACCGGGGCCCTGCTCGCGGCCGCGACCACGTCGCTGCCCGAGGCCCCGCACGGGGAGCGCAACTGGGACTACCGCTACAGCTGGATCCGCGACTCGACGTTCATGCTGTGGGCGCTCTACACGCTCGGCTTCGACTACGAGGCCAACGACTTCTTCTATTTCATCGCCGACGTCGCCGGGCACAAGGACAACCTCCAGGTGATGTACGGCGTCGGCGGCGAGCGCGAGCTCGACGAGCACATCCTCAAGCACCTGGGCGGGTACGAGGGCGCCTGCCCGGTACGCACCGGCAACGGCGCCTACAAGCAGGAGCAGCACGACGTGTGGGGCGCCCTGCTCGACTCCGTCTACCTCCACACTCGCTCACGCGACTCGCTCGACGAGCGCGTGTGGCCGATCCTCGTCCGCCAGGTCGAGATGGCGGTCGAGAACTGGCGCAAGCCCGACCGTGGCATCTGGGAGGTGCGCGGCGACCCCAAGCACTTCACCTACTCGAAGATGTCCTGCTGGGTCGCGTGCGACCGCGGCGCCCGGCTGGCCACGCTACGGGAGGAGTTGGGGCACGCCGAGCGCTGGGCCCGGGTCGCCGATGAGATCCACGCCGACGTGTGCGAGCACGGCGTCGACTCCCGCGGTGTGTTCGTCCAGCACTACGACACCGACGCGCTCGACGCTTCGCTGCTGCTGGCCCCGCTGATCCGGTTCCTGCCGCCCGAGGACGAGCGGATCCGCAACACGGTGCTGGCGATCGCGGACGAGCTGACCGAGGACGGCCTGGTGCTGCGCTACCGCCCCGAGGAGACCGACGACGGGCTCTCGGGCCAGGAGGGCAGCTTCATGATCTGCTCCTTCCTGCTCGTCTCGGCGCTGTGCGAGATCGACGAGCGCGACCGGGCCAGGGCGCTGTGCGAGCGCCTGCTCGGCTACTCGAGCCCGCTCGGCCTGTACGCCGAGGAGCTCGACGCGAAGACCGGCCGCCACCTGGGCAACTTCCCGCAGGCATTCACCCACCTGGCGCTCATCAACGCCGTGATCCACGTGATCCGCGCCGACCAGCAGGAGCTGATCGACCGCTCGCCGTGGGCGGACCTACGCTGACGGCCGGGCTCAGGCCGGCGGCGCCAGCCTGACCGGCAGCGTCTTCAGCTGGTTGATGAACGCGGACTCCGCGTACACCGGCTTGCCGTCGAGCTCCATGTCCGGATAGCGCTTGAGCGTCTCCTCGAGCATCACGTTCAGCTCGAGCCTCGCGAGCGCGGTCCCCAGGCAGAAGTGCCGGCCGCCTGCTCCGAACGCCTGGTGCTCGGGGTTCCTGGTGACGTCGAACCGGTCCGGGTCCTCATACCGCGTCTCGTCGCGGTTGGAGGACACGTACCACATCACGACCTTGTCCCCCTCACGGATCTTCTGGCCCGCGAGCTCGGCATCGCACGTCGCCGTGCGACGGAAGTGCGCGAACGCCGGGAACATCCGCAGCGACTCCTCCACCGCACTCGGGATCAGCGATGGATCGTCGAGCAGTCGTTGGCGCTGGTCGGGGTGCTCCATCAGCGCCCGCATCGCGCTGCAGTAGGTCGCCTTGGTCGAGTCGTTGCCGGCGGCGACCAGCAGGAAGAAGCCCATCACGATCTCGTGCTCCTCGAGCTTCTGCCCGTCGATCTCGGCGTGGACGAGCACGGAGGTGAGGTCGTCGGTGGGGTTCTCGCGCCGCTCCGCGATCATCCTCCGGCAGTTCTCGAAGATCCTGGGGATGTACTCGCCCATGATCGCCTCGGGCCCACCCGGGTTGAGATCTGGGTCGCCGGCCCCGAGCGCCGCGTTCATCAGCTCGGCCCACATCGCGTCGTCCTCGGGCGGGATCCCCATGAAGCTTCCGATCACTCGCGAGACGATCGGCTGGGCCACCTCCATCACGAGCTCAGAGGTCTCCCGGCCCTCGAGCCGGTCGAGCACGCCGGTGACGATCTCGCGGATCGCGGGCTCGTGGGCCGCGATCCGCTTCGGCGTGAACCCCGCCTGGAACAGCATCTTCAGGCGGTCGTGCTTGGGCGGGTCCATCCCGATGAACATCGCCTGCGAGAGCTCGAGGGGAAAGCCCACCGTGGCCGCGGTGACGCCGCCCTTCTCGGAGGAGTAGGTCCGGAAGTCGCGGCTCACGGCGTGGATGTCCTCGGCCCGCGTTACCGACCAGAACCCGCGCTCCTGGGGAAACTCGCTCATGTGCGAGGTCCAGTGCACGGGGCACTCGCTCCGCAGGCGCTTGAACACCTCGTGGGGCGGCCCCTCCAACCACAGCGGTCGCTCGGTGACGAGAACTTCGTCAACTGGCACCTGCTTGGGGTCGCTGCTGATCGAGGTCAAGGGCCCTCCCTCCGAGTTGCTGCGGCGATGTCCGCGATCCTACTGGCTGGCCAGCCAGCCCGAAAGCGCGGCGCTCGATGATTGTTATCAATCTCACAGAACGGCCCCGCGCCGCCGTTGGCCTACCGTGGCAGGAGTGGATGCGGGCAAGCGACTGAACGCGGGCGCCGCCTGGGAGATCCAGTTTGTCGCGCTGGCCGCGATCTGGGGCTCGAGCTTCCTGTTCATCAAGGTGATCGCGCAGCACTGGCCGGCCCTGTGGGTCTCCTTCGGCCGCGTCGCCCTCGGCGCGATCACGCTGCTGATCATCGTGGCCGTGCGGCGCGAGCGGCTCCCGAGAGACCGGAGCCTGTGGATCCACTGCGCCGTCGCGGCGCTGTCGTTCAACACGATCTCGTGGACGCTGATCGCGTTCGGCGAGCAGCACGTCTCGTCGATCGTCGCCGGGCTGTGGAACGCGACCACGCCGCTGTGGGTGCTGATGGTCTCGATGGCGGCGTTCCAGGAGCAGCAGCCGACCCGGGGCCGGATCGCGGGACTGGCGATCGGGTTTCTCGGCGTGGGGGTCCTGCTCGGCCCGTGGCGCGGGCTCGGCGGCGGGCAGCTCATCGGGCACTTGGCCTGCGCGGGCGCCGCGCTCTGCTACGGGCTCGGGTTCCCGTATACGCGCCGCCACCTCGCGGGCCGCCGGGAGAGTGGCATCGTGCTCTCGGCGTGCCAGCTCGTGTGCGCGGGGCTGATGCTCGCGGTGTTCCTGCCCCTCGCCCCCGGCCCGACCGGACACATCGGCCTCGACGGGGTCGGCAGCCTACTGGCGCTGGGTGCCCTGGGGAGCGGAATCGCGTTCGCGCTCAACTACGCGATCGTGCGCGCCAAGGGCGCGACCACCGCGTCCACCGTGACCTACCTGATCCCGGTGTTCTCGACGCTGTTGGGGGCGATCGTGCTGGCGGAGCCGCTGCACTGGAACCAGGCGGTCGGGGCCGCCGTGCTGCTGCTCGGGATCGCGATCTCCCAGGATCGCCTCCGCGTATCCGTCAGGTCGAGATCGCGGCCGGAGCCGAGCGCTCGTCCGGCAGCTCGGTCGTGAGCGGCGCGTTCTCGCCGCGCGCGATCTCGAGCGCCTCGTCCAGCCCCGGGAGGGTGTAGCGGTCGATCACCCGCTGGGCGAGCATCCGGATCGGAAGGATCGCGGCGACCCATCCCGGCGCGAGGACCCGACGCGATCGCCGGGCGATCCCGCGCTCGATCGCGGCGATCCCGGCCTCGAGCGGCGCCACCCGCCGCGGGCCCATCCGGATTCGCGAGGCGGCCGCGGTGCCGAACCCGCGGCTCGTCATGTCCGTGTCCAGCTCGGCGAAGTAGGCGACTCCGACCCGGGCGCCGCTCGAGGCGAGCTCAATCCGCAGGGCGTCGGCGAGCGCCTCCACCCCGGCCTTCGACGCGCTGTAGGCGCCCAGCAGCGGCGGGTGAACGGCCGCGGCGAGCGAGGAGATCGCGAGCGCGTAGCCGCCCGGATGGGCGATGTACGGCCCCGCGGCGCGCAGCGTGTAGTAGGCCCCGCGCAGGTTGACGTCGACCGTCCGGTCGAACACCGAGACATCGCCGCCCACGATCGGAAGCTGTGCCGCCACCCCGGCGTTGGCGACCACCACGTCGAGCCCGCCCAGGTGCTCGACGGCGGCCTCGACGGCCGCCTCCACCTGCTCGCGGTGGCGCACATCGCACACCATCGCCAGGGCGTCGCCGCAGTCCGCGGCCACCTGCGCAAGCTGCTCGGGCTCGATTCCCGCGAGCACCACCCTCGCTCCGCGCTCGTGGAGCCGGCGCGCGGTGGCGGCCCCGATCCCCCGCGCGGCGCCCGTGATCAGCACCCGCCGCCCCGACAGGCCGGGCTCGGCCCGCCGGTCGGGGGCCGCGTGCTCATCGAGCTCGATCCGCAGGCTCGAGATCGTCGTCGCGAGCATCTCGTAGTGGCCGACGAGCATCAGCAGCTCGATCAGCTCGGGTTCGCTCAGCTCCTCGCGCAGCCCGCTCCACAGCTCGTCCGACAGGTCGCGGCGCTCGTGCAGCTCGTCGGCCGCCCGCATGAGCAGTGCCTGGCGCGCGCTCCAGCCAGGCGCCGCCGGCCCGTCGAGCACCCTCGAGATCTCCGCCTCGCCCAGGCCCACCGTGCGCCCGAGCCGCTCGTGGTGGCGCCACTCGTAGTCGCAGCGGCAGTTGTGCGCGACGCGCAGGATCACCAGCTCGGTGTCCGCCCGCGGCAGCGTTCCCCGCGGCATCATGGCGCCGGCGAACCGCAGCCAGGCGCGGAACAGGCGCCGGTTCCGGGCGAGCGTCGTGAACAGGTTCGGCGGGCGATCGGTGCCCGCCGCGCGCCCGATCGCGGCGACGATCACTGAGTTCAGTCGGCCGATCTGCGCCCGGGAGCCCGGCCGCAGGCGCGGCTCCGTTGCGCTCACCGGGCGCGCGCTCCGATCCGGGTGGTCGTGGTGTAGACGGCGGTCCCGGCGGCTTGGGCCTGGGCGGTGTCCTGCTGGTAGGGATTCGGCGGCCCGAGCGGCACCTGGATCCGCAGGCGTCCGGAGCGCGAGGCGACGAGGGTCGCGGACCGCGACTTCACCCGGTCGCCCGACAGCGTCACCCGGTAGCGGCCGCCCGGCTTGTAGACGGCCGGCGTCTGGACCGTGCCCGAGCCGCTTCCGGCCAGCGCGAACCCGCGCCTGGTGGCGTTCTCGATCGTCGAGAACTCCCGCGCGGTGCGGTGCATCGCCACCGACCAGCCGTACAGCGAGTAGCTGGTGTCGGCGCTCGTGTAGGTGAATGGCGAGGGCGGCGGCGCGGGATGCGCGAAGTCGGCCATGATCGGCCCGATCGACCACTGGAGGTCCCGGGTCCAGTACGGCCACGAGTGGGTGCCGTTGCCGTAGGGGTCGAAGTAGCCGGGGATCCTGAGCGACTGGACGCGCGCCTGGAAGTCCTGGTTGTCGTAGTTGATGAGCTCCTCGATCCCGTTCGCGCCGCTGAACGAGCCGGGGGTGTCGTAGGGACCGTCCATCCCGTTGCCCCAGTACATGTAGAGCTTGGTCGCCCGCAGGTTCTCGGCGAGCGTCGCGGGGTCGTGCGCGGCCCAGTTGATGCCATCGGTCTGCTGGTTGCCGAAGAACGTGTCGGGCGGGACGCCGTCCAGTCCGACCTCGGTGGCATTGATCACGCCCTTGGCCCCCACCCGGTCGCGTGCGTCGTAGTAGATGTCGGGCGCGCCCGAGTAGCCGAGCGCTACGCTGAACAGATCCGGGTACCGCGCGGCGTAGCTGATCGAGCAGAAGCCTCCTTGGGAGAGCCCGGCGATCGCCCGCCCCGCGCGCGTCGGGATCGTCCGCAGGTTCGCGTCCACCCACGGAAGCAGCTGGTGTATGTGGAACGTCTCCCACTTCTGCGCGCCGTTCGGCCAGTCGGTGCACCAGCCGCCGCCGCCGTCGTTGATCGCGATGTCGGGCATCACCGTGATCAGCTCCCGGTCCCCGATCACCTTCTGCGCGTCGCCCTTCAGCGTCCAGTCCGAGGCGGTGCCACTGGTCCCGTGCAGGAGGTAGAACACGGGAAAGCGCTGGCGTGGATGGGTGGCGTAGTCCGGCGGGAACAGGATGTAGACGTTCAGCGGGTCGGGCACAGCCTTGGTCTTGACCACCAGCGCCATCAGCCGGGCGTTGACCTGCTTGGTCGAGGTCACCGTGAGCCCGTCGAGGCTCCGGAACGTCACGGCCTGGGCCTGCGCGGCGAAGCCCAGCAGACCCGCGATCGCCAGCCCGATGCAGAGCCGCTTCATGCCTACTGCCGTAGCCAGGAGTCGAACGAAGCGCTCGCCCATCCGAGCCCGGAGTGCCGCGGCGCCGGACCTAGCGCCCGGCCGCCATAGGACACAGCGATCATCACTGACAGTCGCAGACGCAAGTCGACTACCTCCCGCGCGGCAATATAAGCGCCGCCCGGATCGCCCGCGCCGGTTGCTATGAGAGCTCGAACCGCTCCTGAGGCGGGGGGTAGGTGAGCGTCCCGTCCGGCGCGACCACGGCGAACGGCGTCAGCTCATGCTCGACGGGCTCGGGCTTCAGGCCGAGGTGCAGGACCCGCCACCCCCGGACCGTCAGCGCGTCGGCGATCAGCCTCCGGTGACAGCGCCACCACTGGGCCTCCGCGCACATCGTCGCGGTGGGTCGCTCGGCGGCGGCCCGCTCCAGCCGCTCCAGCGCCTCCGCGAACTCCGGGCTCGCCATGTAGTCGGCGTAGCCGCGGAATGCCGGGTGCTCCCACCCCTCGTTGGGCGAGTCCGGGCGCGGCTTGCGAAAGCCGCCCAGCCCCTGCTCGTGGACGTAGCCGATCCCGGACTCGCCCAGTGAGTGCTCGAGCGCGTCGGAGGCGAACTGCGGGTTTCGGCGCGACCGCGGGACGGTGCGCACGTCCACCAGGAGCTCGACCCCAGCGTTCCGGAGGATCGAGCGGAGCTCGTCGATCGAGCGCGTCGAGTGGCCGACCGTGAAGAGGGTGTGCGCCGTGCTAGACCGTCTCGTTCGGCCGCCCGAAGATGATCTCGGGGACCACGCAGTTGCCGGACACCCGCAGCAGGAACCTGAGTGCCTCGGCGATGTCTCCCGGGCGGATCATCTCGTCGGCCGACACCGAGTCCTTGACGAAGTCGGTCATGTCCGTGTCGACGAAGCCTGGCGCGAACGCCGTCGACTTGATCCCCTCGGCCCCGAGCTCCTTGTTCATCGCGGTCGTGTAGGCGAGCACCCCGGCCTTGGTCGCCGAGTACACCGACAGCCACGGGGACGGCGACTTGCCCGCGATCGAAGCGAGGTTGATCACGACCGCGTTGCGGTGCTCAGCGCCCGCCGCCTTGAGCATGTCCAGGCAGTCCCGGTAGAGCAGGACGATCGCCCGGAGGTTGACGTCGATCTGGAGGTCGACGTACTTGGCCTGCTGCTCCCCGGCGCCCGCGCCGATTCCCACGCCGGCGTTGTTGACGAGCACGTCCAGGCGGCCGTAGCGGTCGCGGTGTGCCTGGACCAGGTTGCCGATCGCCGCTTCGTCGGCCATGTTCGCAGCGAGGGCCTGCACCTCGTATCCCTTCCCGCGGAGGGTCTCGGCGGTCTGCTCGAGCGTGTCCGGTTTGCGGGCGCTGATCGTCAGTCCGTATCCCTCATCGCCGAGCGCGTCGGCCAGGGCAAGGCCGATCCCTCGGGACGCTCCGGTGATGAGTGCGGCTCTGTCGGGCATCGAGATTGTCCCTTCGGTGGCTTGGCGGGGCGGTCAGAATATCCGTATGCGTTCGATCACCCGCTCCGATGTTGCAAGTACCGTCCGGAGCGCTCTGCGCGAAGTTGCAGGTGGCCGTCTTCGCGCGCTGCCGTTCACGCTGAGGTTCTGGGACGGAAGCACCCTGCCGGGAGAGTCGCCCACGCCGGTCACCGTGGTCCGCAGCCCCAGGGCGCTGGCCTACCTGCTGAGGGCGCCAAACCAGGTCGGTCTGGCCCGGGCCTGGGTCACCGGCACGCTCGACGTGGAAGGCGACGTCGAGGCGGTTCTGGCCGCGCGGCGGCGCTTGAACGGCGTCGCCCTGTCCGTCGCCGACCGGGTCAAGCTGATCGTCGCCGCAGCGCGCACCGCTCCGTCGGTGCTGATCCAGCGGGCCCGCGTTCCCTCGATCGAGGCGGCCCCGCGCGGCCGCCGCCACTCGCTGGCCCGCGACCGCACCGCGGTCCGCCACCACTATGAGGTCTCAAACGACTTTTACCGGCTGGTGCTCGGGCCGAGCATGACGTACTCGTGCGCCTACTTCGAGACCGACGGGGACACGCTCGAAGCCGCCCAGGAGCGAAAGCACGAGCTGATCTGCCGCAAGCTCCGGCTGCTTCCCGGCGAGCGCCTGCTGGACATCGGCTGCGGCTGGGGCTCGCTGCTGCTCCACGCCGGCGAGCACCATCGCGCCCGCGGAGTGGGCGTGACGCTGTCGGAGTCCCAGGCGGAGCTGGCTCGCCGCCGCGTTCGCGAGGCCGGGCTGTCCGACCTGGTCGAGATCCGGGTGGCCGACTACCGCGAGCTGCGCGATGGCCCGTACGACAAGATCGCAAGCGTCGGGATGTACGAGCACGTCGGACGCGCCGAGCTCGGCCGCTACGCCGCGGCCGTGTCCAAGCTACTGCGCCCCGGGGGCCTGTTCCTCAACCACGGGATCACCCGGCTGACCTCCGAGCCGCCCCGCTCCGACACGTTCATCAGCCGCTACATCTTCCCCGACGGCGAGCTCCATCCGGTGACCGAGATTCAGGCGGCGATGCAGGCGGCGGGGCTCGAGGTGCGCGACGTCGAGTCGCTGCGCGAGCACTACCCGCTCACGCTCCGGCGCTGGCTGGCCAACCTCGAGTCGGGCCGGGAGCGCGCGCTCTCGATCGTCGGCCCCGAGCGCGAGCGCGCGTGGTGGCTCTACATGGTGGCCTCGGCACTCGGGTTCGAGGACGGCGACATCAGCGTCTACCAGGT
>Ga0209577_10003977_pt1 | contig 13951 bp, 15 predicted proteins | sample GraSoiAngelo_109_FD_185874 | JGI IMG/M metagenome (GOLD analysis project Ga0209577, IMG submission 185874) | Grasslands soil microbial communities from the Angelo Coastal Reserve, California, USA - 14_0903_12_20cm (SPAdes) (version 2) | ecosystem: Environmental > Terrestrial > Soil > Grasslands...
GCCATCTGCGGATCGCGGTGCTCACCCAGTACAAGAGCCACAGCCTGGACCGCCACATCACCCAGACCTGGCGGCTCTCGCCGCTGCTCGGCAACTACGTGGCCCCGGTGCCCGCGCAGATGCGCCGCGGGCGCCACTGGTTCGCGGGGTCGGCCGACGCCATCTACCAGAACTTCAACCTGCTCCAGGACGAGGACCCGACCCACCTGATCGTCGTCGGCGCCGACCACATCTACCGCATGGATCCGCGGCAGCTGGTCGAGCAGCACATCGAGTCCGGCGCCGAGGCGACGGTGGCGGCGATCCGCGTGCCCCTCGAGCAGGCGTCGCAGGTCGGAGTCATCGAGGCGGACGGCGACCGCATCCGCGCCTTCCGCGAGAAGCCGACCGACGCGGTGGGACTGCCCGACGCGCCCGACCGCGTGTACGCCTCGATGGGGAACTACGTCTTCACCGTGGAGCCGCTCATGGAGGTGCTCGCCCAGGACGCGCGCACCGGGACGAGCCGCCATGACATCGGTGGCGACATCATCCCCCGCTTCGTACACCGCCGCCAGGCGGCGGTGTACGACTTCACCACCAACCGGGTGCCCGGCGAGAGCGAGCGCGACCGCGGCTACTGGCGTGACGTAGGGACCCTCGACGCCTACTTCGACGCCCACATGGACCTGGTCTCGGTCCATCCGATCTTCAACCTGTACAACCGCGCCTGGCCCATCTACTCCACGTATTTCACCCTGCCGCCCGCGAAGTTCGTCTTCGACTTCGAGGAGCGGCGTGGCCAGGCGCTCGACAGCATGGTGGGCCCCGGCGTGATCGTCTCCGGGGGGACGGTGCGCCGGTCGGTGCTCGGCCCCGAGGTGCACGTCCACTCGCAGGCGCTGGTCGAGGACTGCGTCCTCCTCGAGGGCGTCGAGGTGGGCAACGATGCGGTGGTGCGCCGTGCGATCGTCGACAAGCAGGTGCTGATCCCGCCGGGGGCGCGGATCGGGGTCGACCCCGAACGCGACGCGGCGCGCTTCACCGTCTCTCAGAACGGGATCGTGGTCATCGGCAAGCGGCAGGTCATCGAGGAGCCCGTGTGAAGGTCGCGCTGCTCACGCGCGAGTTTCCCCCCGACGTCTACGGCGGCGCCGGCGTCCATGTCGAGTACCTCTCGCGCCAGCTCGCGCGCCGCCTCGAGCTCCGGGTGCACTGCTTCGGCGCGCCGCGCGACTCGCCGCTGGTGGCCGGCGCATACCGCCCCTGGGAGGTGCTCGCCGGCCCGTCCCCGAGCGCCGCGGCGCTCGAGGCGATGTCCGTCGACCTGGCGATGGCGGCGGCGGTCGACGGCGTCGACCTGGTGCACTCCCACACCTGGTACACGAACCTCGGGGGCCATCTCGCCGGCCTGCTCCACGACATCCCCCACGTCGCCACCACCCACAGCCTGGAGCCGCTGCGCCCCTGGAAGGCCGAGCAGCTCGGCGGCGGCTATGCGCTCTCGTCCCTCTGCGAACGCCTCGGTCTCGAGGGCGCGGACGCGGTGATCGCCGTCTCCGAGCAGATGCGCCATGACGTCCTGTCCTGCTACCCGGCGATCGACCCGCAGCGGGTGGTCGTGATCCACAACGGCATCGACCCGCGCGAGTACCGGCCCGACTCCGACACCACCGTCCCGCTGAGGCTCGGGATCGAACCCGGGCGGCCGTCGGTCGTGTTCGTGGGCCGGATCACCCGGCAGAAGGGCCTCGTCCACCTCCTCGAGGCGGCGCCGCTGATCGACCCGGCGGCGCAGCTGGTGCTCCTCGCCGGCGCACCCGACACCCCCGAGATCGCCGCCGAGGTGCGCGGCCTCCACGAGGACGTGCAGCGCCGCCGCGGCGGAGTCGTCTGGGTGGACACCATGCTCCCGCGCCGCGAGGTCATCCCGGTGCTGAGTCAGGCCACCGTGTTCGTCTGCCCCTCGGTGTACGAGCCCTTCGGGCTGGTGAACCTCGAGGCGATGGCCTGCGAGACCGCGGTGGTCGCGAGCGCGGTCGGTGGGATCCCCGAGATCGTCATCCCCGGCGAGACCGGCCTGCTGGTCCCCTGCGCGGTCGCCGAGTCGGGGACGGCCGCGGATCCCGCGGCGGCGCGGCGGTTCGCGGCGGGGATCGCCGAGGCGGTGAACCGGCTGCTCGCCGACCCCGAAGAGGCGGGGAGGATGGGGCGGGCCGGCCGGCGGCGGGTGGTCGAGCACTTCGACTGGGAGGTGATCGCCGCCCGCACCGCCGAGCTGTACGCGCGGGTGGTGCGGGCACGCTGACGGTGCACTCCCGCACTGCGCGCACAACCGTGGGATAACAGTCCCTTAACTTCCATCCTTAACCAGCCACCTACCGATCACTCCCCGTTCGCCCACATTCGCAGGACTTCGACGGAAGGGCCGTTGGTTCCCTCTGCGGGCAGGCCGAATGGCCTGGCCCACAACACTACTTCGGAACCTATCCGAACGCCCTCAACTCCGTCGGTGAGCCCGGCTTCACCGCGAAGAAGGACTCCCCGACGGTGAACGGGCTGAGCACCGCGCTGCTCACCAACAACCCGAACCTCAGCAACCCGCAGCGCCTCGACCGCTCGCAGGCGGTCACCTGCGACCAGGACCACGGGTACACCCACGAGCAGCAGGCTGTGGGCATGGGTACTGCGGACAAGTACGTCCAGTTCACCAACCGAGGCGGCGTCAGCGAGACCCTCGGCCAGTGCCTGGGCGACGGGGCGACCCCCGGCAACCATGCGGTCATGGACTACTACGACGGCAACACCGTGACCGCGCTCTGGAACTAGCCCAGCGCTTCGCGATGAGCGACAACTCCTACACCGGCACCTACGGCCCGTCGACCCCCGGTACCCTCAACGTGATCGCCGGTCAGACCTACGGCGTGGCCTGCAGCGCCCCCGGTGCGTCGTTCGCGGTGTTCAACTCCCCGGGCGCCTGCGCCGCGCCCGGCGTGACCCCGACGCTGCCCGGCTCGCCCCTTCCGCTGGCGGCGGGTCAGGGAACCATGTTCAGTGACGCCGACCCGTACTTCGACGTCTGCACGAACCAGAGCATCAACTCGCAGATGGCCGGAGCGAACATCGGTGACGTCCTCGGCTCCCACGGCATCACCTGGGGATTCTTCACCGGCGGCTTCGCAAGCCCCGGCACGTCCCGGGCAACCCGGCGAGCGACACCCTCGGCGGTACCGAGTGCTCCGGGAGCCACAACAACATCGCCGGCGCGTCGGTGAAGGACTACATCCCGCACCACGAGCCCGCCCTCACCGCGCCCGGGCAGTGCGGCAACGGCAGCGTCACCGGCCGGGTGCCCGTGGGCCCAGGTGGCGTCCTCGAGCGGGCGCGCTGCGGCTACGGCGTGCGGGTCCCGCTCCTCGTGATCAGCCCGTACTCGAAGCAGAACTTCGTGGACCACGCGGTCAGCGACCAGAGCTCGGTGGTCCCCGCCTGGGCGGCGGCTCGGACGACTCGCTCGCCGGCTCGCTCACCCAGATGCTGGATTTCACGAAGGCCGGCAAGAGCGCCCTGATCCTGGAGCCCTCGACGGGGCTCCCGGCCGGGAGGTGCAGGAAGCACTGACCCTCGTCGGGCCCCGGCGCCTCAGCGTGAGGCGCCGGGGTCTCGACCGGGCCGGCGACGGCCGGCTATTTGATGATCGGTGGACCGAGTGGCGGGGTCGGCTTGCCGCCCAGCGACACCGAGGCGTTGTTGAGGAAGCCGACGTAGCCGAGGAGCGCGCCGAACAGCAGGACCCAGCCGCCGAGCTTGAAGGAGTCCTCGGAGGTGTTCCACACCGCCGCCGTGACGATGATCAGCACCAGGACCACGTCGGCGACGATCGCCGGGTAGACGGCGGGCAGCCGCAGCGCGGGGATCAGCAGCGCGGTGAACATCACCGACCAGGCGATGAAGAACAGCGCCTGGGCGTGGACGACGTCGGCGGCGGGGACGCCGTACCAGTTGTGGCCGAGGCCGAGGAGCAGCAGGGTCAGGCTCCACCAGAACCCGGAGAAGAGCCCGAACACGACGGCGACGAATGTCTGCCCCAGGACGATGGCCCACACCGTGGAGATGATCTGGAAGAGGCCGGTCACCCCCGCGATGATGGGGATGACGATCGCGAGCGAGGCCAGCGACACCACACCGATGAGCACCATGCCCAGGCAGGTCGCCGCCACGGCGAAGCAGGCGAGACCCAGGACGATGGGGTTCCCGCCTGCTCCGACGTGGACACCCACCGGTTCCTTCACCTCCAGCCGCGCGGTCATCGCGGGACTGGTCGCCGTGCCGATGAACTCACCTGTAGCGGCCATGGTCGGCTCCTCATTAAACACGCAGCCCGACGCACATCCGTCCGGGACCCGGTCGTCCCTGTGTACTAGCGCTCCCCGGGACGGGCGGCCAGAGCCGCGTGTTCAGATGGTGAGCGGCCCATCGGGGTGACCCCGCCGCCTCACCCGCCGGGGTGGGTACGGCGATCGGCCCCGCCGGTCAGCGGCGGTTCAGATGGTGGAAGCCGGCGGCCCCAGCGCCGGGCTCAGCGCGCCCGGCGGCCCGCCGTCTGATCGCAGGTGGCGCCCAGGTGGCCCAGGATGGTCTCGCTGAGGCCGCGCAGCCGCGCCTGCTCGGCCGCCGAGAGCGAGCCGAAGAAGTGGGCGCGGAGGCTGCGGGTGGCGGCCTCCCCCGCGGCGGTGAGCGCCTCGGCGCCGGCGTCGGTGAGCTCCGCGTAGCAGCCCCGCCGGTCGCTGGCGCACTGCCGGCGGCGCACCAGCCCAGAGCTCTCCAGCTGGCTCACGGCGTGGGTGAGCCGGCTGGGCGCGGAGCGGGTCACCTCGGCGAGGTCGCTCATCCGCATCGCCCGCTCGGGCGCATCGGCGAGGTGCCCGAGCAGCTCCCAGTAGCTCATCGGCAGCCCGGCCTCGCGCTGCAGCTCGCGGTCGAGCTGGGCGAAGAGCCGGCGCGCCGCGCAGGCGTACGCGGCCCAGGTGCGCGCCTCGTCCTCGTCGAGCGTGGTCCGGCTCACCTTCATAGCCGCCATCGTACCCCAGTATTTGACCGCTGAACTACCCACGTGGTACGGTACTGAACAGTTCAGCGCTGAAGCAGTATCGGACGGTGCGGGCGCACGAGACCGGGCCCGGCACCATCGAGAGGCGGGAATGACATGAGGATCGGACTGCGACTGGCCGGGCTGGGAGCCGCGCTCCTCGCCGGTACGCTGTCGTCGACCGCGACGGTGTTCGCATCGACGGCGTCGACCGCCACTCCGGCGGCGATCACCGCCACGTGGGACCACGGTAGCGGCGACCGTCACAGCGGCGGTGACCGTCACAGCGGCGGTGACCGTCACGAGGGTGGCGAGCACCGCGGCGACGGGGATCGGCACGGCGACGGGGATCACCGCGGCGGTGACCGCTGCGACCGTGACCGTGACTGGTTCTGGAGCTGCTGACCGCGGGGTGACGCCCCCGAGCGGGCGGTGGCGGTGACGACCGCCGCCGCCCGGCACGGGTCGGGACCGAGCGCGTACCCTGCGGCGATGCGCTCCTCCCCACTCCTCGTCGCCGCCGCGGCGGCGGCGGGCCTCGCCGCCTGCGGATCGCCCTCCTCGACCGGCTCGGGCTCCCCGACCGACAGCAGCGCGGCCGGCCGGGCGCCCGCGACCGCGACCCCGGCGCCGACGCCGCCGCCGGCGTCGCTCACCCCGATCGTGAGCCACACGAGCTGCACCGGTCATCGGTTCGGCGCCGCGCTCGCGCCCCTCAACCAGCCCTCGAACGTGCACGTGTACTCGGCGGCGCCGCCGATGCAGATCGACACCACCAAGCTGTACGCGGCGACGATCACCACCGGCCGCGGGGTGATCGTCCTCTGCCTCGATCCGAAGCTCGCCCCCCTCAGCGTGAACAACTTCGTCGCGCTCGCCCGCAACCACTTCCACGACGGCCTGAAGTTCCACCGCGTCGTGCCCGGGTTCGTCATCCAGGGCGGCGATCCCGCCGGTGACGGCAGCGGCGGGCCCGGCTACAGCTTCAAGGACGAGCCGGTCAAGGGCGACTACGTCGACGGGTGCGTGGCGATGGCCAACGCGGGCCCGAACACCAACGGCTCGCAGTTCTTCATCTGCATCGCCGACGACCAGCGGCTGCCGAAGAGCTACAACCTGTTCGGCAGCGTCGACCGCGGGCTCGAGGTGGTTCATGCCACCCAGGTCGGCGACGTCATGACCACGGTCACGGTGGCCGTCCAGACCGACTGAGCCGGGGCGCGACGGCGACTTGCAAACGGGAACCGTTCTCGTTATCATCGCACCAATGGTCACCCTGCTCTCTCGCACGCGTGGCCACCGGAGGGTGGCCGTCTCGCTCGTCGCGCTGCTGGCGACGGTCCTCTCCGCCTGTGGGAGCTCGGCGAGCTCCTCGACCAGCGGGGCGCAGCCGTCGGGAAGGCACCTGAACGTCGTCGCCGGCGAGAACATGTGGGGAAGCATCGCCACCCAGCTCGGCGGCGCGCAGATCACGGTGCGCAGCGTGGTCACCGACCCCAACGCCGATCCTCACGACTACCAGTCCGACCCCTCCGCCGCACGCGCCGTCGCCACCGCGGACTACGTGATCCTGAACGGCGCGGGCTACGACGGCTGGGCAGACCGGCTGCTCTCCGCGAATCCCAACGGCCGGCGCCGGGTGATGACCATCGCGGACATCCTGGGGAAGAAGGAGGGCGACAACCCGCACTTCTGGTACAGCCCCGACGACGTGACCCGGATCGCCGACCGGATCAGCTCCGACCTGAAGTCCCTCGACACCGCGGACGCCGACTACCTCACCGCGCAGCGCAGGGCATTCACCGCCGCTCTCGTCCCGTACACGAGCGGGGTCGCCGCGATCCACGCGAAGTTCGCGGGACGGAGGATCGCTGCCACCGAGACCATCTTCGCGTACATGGCGAGCGCGCTCGGCCTGGAGGTGGTGAGCCCTCCCGAGTTCATGAAGGCGGTGGCCGAGGGCAACGATCCGCCGGCCGACTCGGTCGCGGCCTTCGAGCAGGCGATCCAGACCAGGGTCGCGAGCGTGCTCATGTACAACGTGCAGACCTCGACCGACGTCACCAATACCATCAAGCAGATGGCCACGCAGAACGGCATCCCCGTCGTCGCGGTCAGCGAGACCCTCCAGCCCCCCGACGCCACCTTCCAGGACTGGCAGCTCGGGCAGCTGAACGCCCTCTACAACGCGCTCAACGCCGATACTCTGGCCAAGTGAGATCCTCCCTTCAACCAGGCGGAGGCTCGATCGTCGCGGATCGGCCTCCGTCCCTCCAGGCCCCGGCGATCCGCCTGCGCGACGCCGCGGTCGACTTCGAACGCCGGGCCGTCTGGCAGCACGCCGACCTGGAGGTGGCGCTCGGCGAGTTCGTGGTGGTCCTCGGGCCCAACGGTGCCGGCAAGACCACGATGCTGCGTGTCCTGCTCGGTCTCCAGCGGCTCAGCGAGGGGAGCGTCGAGGTCCTCGGCGGCCGGCCGCGCCGTGGCCGCCGCTCGGTGGGCTACGTCCCCCAGCGGCGCACCCTCGACCCCGACCTCGGGGTGCGCGCCCGCGACCTGGTGGGGCTGGGCGTCGACGGTGATCGCTGGGGGGTGCCGCTGGCCGGCTCCGCGCGGCGCCGGCGGCGTGGCCTGGTCGACGCCGCGCTCGAGGCGGTGGGGGCGACCGCGTACGCCGACCGCCCCATCGGCCGTCTCAGCGGCGGCGAGCAGCAGCGCCTCCTCCTCGCCCAGGCGCTGGTCACCCAGCCCCGCATCCTCCTCCTCGACGAGCCGCTGGCGAGCCTCGACATCCGCAGCCAGGGGGTGATCAGCGCGCTGGTCGCGAGCGTGGCGAGGGAGCGCGGCATCACCGTCGTCCTCGTCGCCCACGACATCAACCCGCTGGCGCCGTTCGTCGACCGCGTCGTCTACCTCGCCCGCGGCGGGATGGTGTCGGGGCCCGCCGACGAGGTGATCAGCACCGAGACCCTCACCGCGCTCTACGACTACCCGGTCGAGGTTCTCCGCGACAGCCGGGGACGCATCGTCGTCGTCGGCCTCGACGACTGCGACTCGCACCATCACTGAGCAGCGCGTGCTCGCCTCGGACTTCTCGTGGAACCCGGTCGACGACTGGCAGCAGCTCGTCCAGTTCGAGTTCATGCGCCACGCCCTGCTGGCGGGCGGCATCGCCGCCATCCTCTGCGGCGCCGTCGGCTACTTCGTGGTGCTGCGCGGCCTGTCCTTCGCCACCGACACCCTGACCCACGTCGGCTTCGCCGGGGCCTCGGGCGCGGTGGTGATCGGCGTCAGCCCGGTGCTGGGGCTGCTCGGGCTCACCGCAACGATGGCGGTCGCGCTCGGCGCCCTCGAGCAGCGCCTGCGCGGACGCGACGTTGTGATCGGCATGATCCTGGTGCTCTCCCTGGGGCTCGGACTCCTCTTCCTGCGCCTGTACCGCGGCTACTCGAACGAGACCTACGCGCTGCTCTTCGGCGGCATCCTGGCGCTCGGCGTGCGCGACATCGTGGTGGTGGCGATCGGTGCGGTGATCGCCCTCGCCGCGCTGGCGTGGCTCTTCCGCCCGCTTCTCTTCGCCTCACTCGACGACGAGCTCGCCCAGGCCCGGGGGGTGCCGGTCCGCATCGTCTCGGTGGCCTTCATGCTGGTGCTCGCCGTCGCCGTCAGCGCGGCCAACCAGGTGATCGGCGCTCTGCTCGCCGTGGCCCTGCTGATCGCGCCCGCGGCGACGGCGCAGCGGCTCACCCGCCGCCCGGCGGTGACCCTGCTGCTCTCCGTGGGCATCGCCCTCGCGGTGACCTGGACAGGTCTCGCCATCGCCTATTGGCAACCCTATCCGGTGAGCTTCTTCATCACCGCCCTCTCGAGCCTCGCCTACCTGTCGGCGCGGCGCCTCACGGCCGGAGCATGAGGTGACACCACCGGCGCTCGACACGCTCAGCGGCGTCCCGTGGTCGTGGAACCCGGTCGACGACCTCAATCAGCTCTTCACCTTCGAGTTCATGCGCAACGCCTACCTGGCAGGCACCGCCGCGGCGCTGGTCGCAGGCGTGGTCGGCTATTTCGTGGTCCTCCGCGGGCTCAGCTTCGCCGGGCACTCACTGTCGCTGATGGGCTTCACCGGCGCCACCGGTGCGCTGGTCGTCGGCGTCCACCCGCTCGTGGGCCTGTTCGCCGTCGACGGCGCCGGGGCGCTGCTCATCGGCGCGCTGGCGAGACGCAGCCGCGGCCGTGACGTCGCGGTGGGCGTCGTGGTCACCGGCACTCTGGGGCTGGGGCTGCTCTTCCTCCGCCTCTACCGGGCCGGCGAGGCCCTGCCGGTGCTCGTCGGCGACATCCTCGGCATCGACACCACCGAGGTCGCCATCACCGCGGTCGCCGCGACCCTCATCGTCGCCCTCGTCGCCGTCGCCTTCCGGCCGCTGCTCTTCTCCTCGCTCGACGAGGAGGTCGCGGAGGCGCGCGGGGTGCGTACCGGGGCGATGTCGCTGCTCCTCCTGCTCATCCTCGCCGCCACCACCGCGATCGCCACCCCGATCGTCGGCGTGCTGCTCACCTTCTCGCTGCTGATCGCACCGGCGGCGACCGCCTCGCTGCTGTCGAGCCGGCCACCGGTCGCGGTGACGCTGGCGATCGCGCTCGGCGTGCTCTACCTCTGGATCTGTCTCGCGGTCTCGTACTGGGTGGACCTTCCGCCGAGCATCTTCGTCACCGCGCTCGCCTTCGCGGGCTACGCCGGCGCCCGACTGCGCGGTCTCTAGGAGGCGCGCTCGGCGGCGGCGCAGTCCCTGCAGAGGCCGACGAGGTCGAGACGGTGCGCGTGGAGCTGAAAGCGCTTTCGCCGCGCCAGCGTCGCCAGCGCGCGCTCGAGCTCAGCCTCGAGCTCGGCGGGCAGCTCGACGTCGAGCATGCTGCCGCACGAGCTGCACACGAGGTGATGGTGGTGGCCGAGCAGGTCCTCGGCGAGCTCGAAGCGGGCGAAGTCCCCCGCGCCGACGAGCCGCTGGACCAGGCCGGTCTCCTCGAAGACGGCGAGGTTGTGGTAGACGGAGCTCTGGGGCAGATCGGTGGCGACGGCGAGGATCTCGGCGATCGTCATCGGCTGCTTGGCGACGCGGAGCACCTCGATGAGGGCTCGACGGTGGCGGGTGTAGCGGCTGTCGCCCTGCTGGAGGCGGGCGGCGACGGTGTCGTGGAGCTCGCCGGTCACCGCCATAGCGTAGCCGCTGGCCGGTCGCTCAGGAGCCGTGGGCCCTGGGAAGAAGGAGGTGGAACCTCGTCCCCACCCCCGGCTCCGAGGTCGCGGTGAGCTCCCCACCGTGGCGGCGCACGAGCTCGCGCGACAGGTGCAGACCCAGTCCCGTCCCGGGGATGTGGCTGTTCCGGGCGTTGACCAGCCTGCCGAAGCGCGTGAACAGGCGCGGCATCTCGTCGGCGCCGATCCCGATGCCCTCGTCGGTCACGTCGACCGTCACCTGTCCGCTCTCGCTCTCGTCGCGCACCGTGCAGCGGATCAGCCCGCCGTCCGGTGAGTACTTCAGCGCGTTGTCGAGCAGGTTGCCGAGCACGGTGCGCAGGCGCTCGCGGTCGATGTCGACGAGCGCCGGCGCGTCGGGCAGGTCGACGACGAGGCGGTGGCGCGCGGAGAGGAGCGGGCGCAGCCGCTCCGCGGTGGCGCCGACGAGGTCGCGCAGGTCGGTCCGTTCCCGCCGCAGGGTGAGCCGGCCCTCCTCGATCCGGGCGGTCTCGAGCAGCTGGTCGACGATGGCGTTCGCCTCGTCGGACTTGGCGAGCACGATCGCGACCGCACGGCGGGCGTCCTCGCAGAGCTCGCCGAGCGTGCCCTCGGCGAGCATCGTGGTGAAGCCGCGGATCACGGTCAGCGGTCCGCGCAGCTCGTGCGAGGCGAGGCGGAGGAAGTCGCTCTTCGCCGTCTCCAGGTCGGACATCCGCCGCGCATGCTCGCGCAGCTTGAGCATCTCGCGACGTCGCAGGGCATCGAGGCGGCGCTGATTGCGGCGCCGCTCGGTCAGGTCCCGGGTCACCTTGGCGAAGCCGGCGAGCTCACCCTCGGGCCCGTGCAGCGCGGTGATGACGACGCTCGCCCAGAAGCGGCGGCCGTCCTTGCGCAGCCGCCAGCCCTCCTCCTCGAAGCTCCCCTCGGCGACGGCGATCTCCAGCTCTCGCCAGGGCTTTCGCGAATCGATCTCGGCCCGCGGGTAGAAGATCGAGAAGTGCCTGCCGAGGATCTCCTCCTCGGTGTACTGCTTGATCCGCTGCGCGCCCTCGTTCCAGGAGCTGACGTTGCCCTCGGTGTCGAGGAGAAAGATCGCGTAGTCGCGAACCCCCGCGACGAGCAGCCGGAAACGCTCGTCGCTGGCTCGAAGCGCCTCCTCGAGCTCGAACGGCGGGGTCGAACGGTCGGCGTCCGAGCGCATCACCTGCACAATACGGTATCACCTTTCATGCCACCGCTCCTTCCCCCGAGGCGCCCGTCCCGGCCCGGCAGGTTTCGTTTCGCACTGTTCTTTGCGCTTTTGCGCTCGGCGCGGTATCGTGAAGACCGAGCGGTGGACGCGGTTCTCGCATGCGTGCGGGAACTTCCCCGGCCGCGCTTCTGTGAGGGCCCGGCCGCCGCGCCGCCCAGGGGCCCCGCAGCCATCTCCATACCTCCCTCTCATGACCGTCATGACCCCGCCCGTGGACACCCGCGTCCACTCCCACACCGCCAGCGCCGTGCAGACGGACGACGAGCTCGTCCGCCGTGCGGAGGCCCTGATCCTCCGGGGTCGGGACCAGGGTGTGCTCACGCCCACCGAGGTGATCGGGGCATTCCCCGAGATCGAGGCCGACCCCGACGGGCTGGCCCGGCTCGCGGAGGCCTTCGTGGCCATGGGCATCGCCGTCGGCGACGAGCACGGCGAGGACGAGGAGGACGACGACGGCGCCTCCGCGGGGGTCTGGACCGACGCCGAGCTCGGGAGCGCCGCGCTCGACGACCCCGTCCGCGCCTACCTCAACGAGATCGGCAAGGTGAGCCTGCTCACCGCCCGCGAGGAGGTCGAGCTCGCCCAGCAGATCGAGGCCGGGTCGCAGGAGGCCCGCCGGCACCTCATCGAGGCCAACCTGCGGCTGGTGGTGTCGATCGCCCGCAAGTACCTGGTTCGGGGCATGCCCCTGCTCGACCTCATCCAGGAGGGCAACCTCGGGCTGATGCGCGCGGTGGAGAAGTTCGACCACCGCCGCGGCTTCAAGTTCTCGACCTACGCGACCTGGTGGATCCGCCAGGCGATCACCCGGAGCATCGCCGACCGCTCGCGCACCATCCGGGTGCCGGTCCACGTCACCGACCGGATCAACCGGGTGATCCGGGTGTCGCGCCGGCTCTCCCAGGAGCTGGGCCGTGACCCCGACGACGAGGAGGTCGCCGAGGAGGCGGGGACCATCCCCGAGCAGGTGCGCGAGCTCATGGGGATCGCCCGCGAGCCGGTGTCGCTCGACGCCCCGGTGGGCGACGAGGAGGACTCGCGCCTCGAGGACTTCATCGAGGACCGCGACGCCGAGGCGCCGCCCGAGGCGGCGACCCGCACCCTGCTCACCGGCCAGCTCGAGGACGTGCTCTTCACCCTCACCCCGCGCGAGCGGCGGGTGCTCCAGCTGCGCTTCGGGCTCGCCGACGATCAACAGCGCACCCTGGAGGAGGTGGGCCGCCGCCTGGGGATGACCCGCGACCGAGTCCGCAAGATCGAGCGCTCGGCGCTCTCCAAGCTCCGTGACCCCGCGCGCGCCGCGCGGCTCCGCGAGCTGGTGGCCTGACCGCCGCCAGGCACACGAACAGGGCGTCCGGGGTCACCCCCGAACGCCCTGCAGGGAACCGTGTGCCGCGCCCGCCCGCGGCGTGCCTGTCGGTCAGATCCGGGACAGGAACTCCGTGGAGCCCACGAACCCGAGCATGATGTCCTCGTCGCGGACGCCGGCGGCGAGGCCCCGCGCCCAGTAGGCGAGCTCGTCCTTGGAGGCGCCGCGCGCCAGGAAGGTGAGGTAGTAGCCGGAGACGCGTCCCTCGAGCTGCTCGAAGCTGTACACGAGCGAGGCGGCGACGCTGACCGGCGAGGCGCCCGCGTTCAGGCGGCTCACCCAGTAGGCCTCACCCGAGGAATCGGGGCCGCGCTGGAGAACGGTCTGGTACAGGCTGTCGACGAAGCCCTTCGGGTTGCCGCCGCTGTTCGACCAGAACTCGGGGGTGCCGAGGAAGGCGAGGCGGAGCTGCTCGTCGGTCATGCCGTTGCCCAGCATCGCGACCCAGCTGTTGACGCCCGCGTCCTCGCCGCCGCGGCCGAGGTACTGCCAGTAGACGCTGCGGACGAGGTTGGCGCGGTACTCGTACGACGCGAGGAGGGAGCGGGCGATGGCGACCGGTCCCTGCCCGTGGCCCATGACCTGGTCGACCCAGTAGGCCTCGCCGGCGGAGTCGGCGTTGCGGCCGAGGACCTCGAGATAGAGCTCGTCGACGAGGCGCTTCGCCCACGCGGGGGTGCCCGGAGCGGGGGGGGGAGCGCTCTGGCCGCCGCTCGAGCCGGAGCCGCCGCCGCTGGAGACGGTCGTGGTGGAGGTGGTGGTGCTCACCGAGGTGACCTCGACGGTCGCGGTGGAGTTGGAGGTCACGGTGCTCGTGACCGTGGTGGTGCTCGTCGACGTGCCGCTGCCGGAGCCGGTGCCGCCGGACGACGTCGAGGACGAGGTGGTGCTGGTGGTCCCGGGGTCGCCGCTCGGGCTCGGCGACGGGCTGCTGCTGGGATCCGGCGTCGGGCTGCTGCTCGGCGCGGGGGTCGCGGTGCTCGTCGGCGCCGGCGTCGGCGTGCTGCTCGGGGCAGGCGTCGG
>Ga0209577_10003979_pt1 | contig 13948 bp, 13 predicted proteins | sample GraSoiAngelo_109_FD_185874 | JGI IMG/M metagenome (GOLD analysis project Ga0209577, IMG submission 185874) | Grasslands soil microbial communities from the Angelo Coastal Reserve, California, USA - 14_0903_12_20cm (SPAdes) (version 2) | ecosystem: Environmental > Terrestrial > Soil > Grasslands...
CGTCTGCTTCGCGCGGTGCTGACCGAAGCAGACGCGATTTTGCGGCCGGAAGTGATCCTGGCGAGCAACACTTCTTCGATTTCGATGACCACGCTGGCGGCGATGACCAAGCGGCCGGACCGCTTCGTGGGGATGCACTTCATGAATCCGGTGCCGGTGATGGTGCTGGTGGAAGTGATTCGCGCGCTGCAGACGAGCGATGCGACTTTTGAGACCACGATGCGGCTGGCAGAGAAGCTGGAGAAAAAGCCGGTGGCGGTGAACGACGCGCCGGGGTTCGTTTCGAACCGCGTGCTGATGCCTTTGATCAACGAAGCGGCGTATTGCGTGATGGAAGGGGTGGCGACTATCGAGGCCGTTGATGCGGTGATGAAAACGGGAATGAATCATCCGATGGGGCCGCTGGAGTTGGCGGATTTTATCGGGTTGGACGTTTGCGTCGACATTATGCACGTGCTGCACGAAGGGCTCGGCGATCCGAAATATCGCGCGTGCCCGCTGCTGAAGAAATATGTGGCGGCGGGGTGGCTGGGGCGCAAGTCCGGGCGGGGATTTTACAGCTATGGATAATTGCGGCAGCCACCGTATTTACCGCTGATGGCCGTCGAGTTGTGGGCCCTAGCAAGCGTTGAATGACAGGTTTCCTATCGGCACGTTGCGAGCTATGATCGCCGACGCAGGCTGACAGGATGAAGGTCTGCAAAGGTTGGGACTCAGAAGGATGGCTCTCCTGGGCGCACGTAAGGCGAATAAGGCGAATAATAATATTTGCTTTTTGTTCGCCCGCATGCTACCTTGCCTCCCGGCATTTTCAACAGGGGTATCCTGCACGGTTTTGCGAGCGATGGTCTAAGCTGATAGGAGCGCGAGGCTCGAAAAAGGAGCTTTTTGAGACCCGCACAGGGGGAAGAAATCATGACGAAGAGACTCCGGATTCCTCGCTTCGCTCGGAATGACACGTTTTGTTTGGGTGGCCGGATGATCCGGCGATCAAGGCAAAAGGCATGGCCGAGGACAGAGATTCCTCAGGCCTAAAGGCCTGAGCTACAGTTCGAACAAAAAGAGGTTCGGCTCGGCTGTATAAGTTTCCTAATTCCCTCCACCGAGGTGTGAAATGGCAGACGAGAAACAGAAATTGCTCGAAGCGGCGATATCGCAGATTGAGAAGTCGTACGGCAAAGGCTCGATCATGCGGCTGGGCAGCAAAGACGTGCTGGTGCCCGTCAGCGTGATCCCGAGCGGATGCCTGTCGCTCGATGCGGCGCTGGGCGTCGGCGGATTCCCTCGCGGGCGCGTGATCGAGGTTTACGGGCCGGAGTCCGGCGGTAAAACGACGCTGACGCTGCATGTGATTGCCGAGGCGCAGAAGCTCGGTGGGCAGGCCGCGTTCATCGACGCAGAGCACGCGCTCGATCCGGTGTACGCGCGAAAGCTGGGCGTGGACGTGGACAATCTGCTGGTGTCGCAGCCGGACAACGGCGAGCAAGCGCTGGAAATTGCGGAGACGCTGATCCGTTCGGGCGGCGTGGACGTCGTGGTGGTGGACTCGGTGGCGGCGCTGGTGCCGAAGGCGGAACTGGAAGGCGAAATGGGCGAACCGCAGATGGGTTTGCAGGCGCGGCTGATGTCCCAGGCACTACGAAAGCTGACGGCGATCGTTTCGAAGTCGCGCACCTGCCTGATTTTCATCAACCAGATACGCGAAAAGATTGGCGTGATGTTCGGGAATCCCGAAACGACCACGGGCGGGCGCGCGCTGAAGTTTTATGCCTCGATGCGCGTGGACATCCGGCGCGTGCAGTCCATCAAGGAAGGCGACAAAGTGGTGGGTTCGCGGACGCGCGGGAAAGTAGTGAAAAACAAAGTGGCAGCGCCGTTCCGCGAAGCGGAATTCGATATTTTGTATGGGGAAGGGATTTCGCGCGAGGGTGATTTGATCGATCTCGGCGTGGACAAGGGCTTGATCGAGAAGGCCGGAACGTGGTTGAGCTTCGGCGGCGAACGCATGGGGCAAGGCCGGGAGAATGCGCGTGTTTTCTTGAAGGAAAACACGGACATTCGCGACAAGCTGGAAAATGCGCTGCGAAAAAAGATGGAGATTCCGCAGCCGGGCAATTCCGGCGCCGCTTCGGGAGCAAATGGGCACGCTGCTGCGGCTCCCGCCGCAGCGCATGGCGAAAAGCCGCCGGTGAAGACGGCGACCGCTGTAGCCGGCGCCGATGCGTCGAAAGCACGACCGGCGCGGTAAGAAGTCGACAGCTTGCAGTTCACCGTAAGAGAAAAATCAAAGAGGGGCACGATCGATGCGCTCCTATTCTTTTAGATATGTCCGATCGGCGTTGAAACTGCGGCGGGAGTTCCAAGGTCGGCGCATTCAAATGACGCACAGACCCGAGGGCTCGCGCCCTGCGCCCCAGAGGTTCTGGAACCGTTTCAAGATGAGATGGGAAAACTGCCGTATCGGCGATGGAAAAACACGCCAACCGGGCGGAGGGACAGGGGCCTGACCAGCAGATCAGCTAGTTGAAAATAAAGCACATAAGAGCGTACTAGAGCTTATCCTCTATTGCGGTAGTACCGGGGAGAACATAGAATTAATGTCGCAAGTTGAGAAGGAGTGCGCCTATTTAGTGCAGCGTTTGGCCAATCTTGAGCAAGCGCTGCAGCGCTAAGTGGCATCGAATCAACAGAACTCCTGATTGGTTTGCGGGGTGCAAGGTATCCCCGAACGGGCAAAAGCAAGCCTCGTGGCCCGTAGCAACAACGAACAGTTCTTGAGATTGTTTGTTGACGCTAAGTAATAGCCTAAGGTACAAATTCGCCCCTGCGTGATGAGGGGTGGGGTATTCCGGGGTTGAACCACAAGCGGTATCGGCTCCGTTATGAGGGGTGGGAACGGTGAAGCAGTCCGGAAAAAGTGGTATTGCGATTTTGATGGCGGCGATGTTCGCGCTGCCGGTGCCGGCAATGCCGGCGGGAGCGGCAGCGTCGACGCGCTCGCGTACACGGCGGTACGCCAACCGGTACCCCGGAGTTCCCACGTTTGCCGATTCCACGAGCGCGGATGACGCGACTTATGACGACCCCGAAGTTCGTGCCGCAGCTGTTGCCGCGCTCGGGCGCTACAACGGCGCGGTGGTCGCCGTCGATCCCAACTCCGGCCGCATCCTCACGATTGTCAATCAGAAGCTTGCCTTCAGCGACGGCTACATTCCTTGTTCCACCATCAAGCCGACCGTCGCGCTTGCGGCGCTCGAAGAAAACGTGATCACGCCGGACACTATGCTGAAGGTTGGCCGCCGCAAGTACATGAATTTGACGGAAGCGATGGCGCGTTCGAACAATGAGTTCTTCGAGCAGCTCGGGTTGCGTATGGGATTTGACACGGTTTCGAAGTACGGCCGGCTGCTGGGTCTCGGCGAACTTGCCGGGTACAACTTGTCTGAGGAGCATCCTGGCTCGTTTCCCACGACTCCGCCGGTGCGTGGCGGAGTGGCACGGATGTCCAGCTACGGCGAAGGAATCCAGGTGACGCCGTTGCAGCTTGCCGCGCTTGCCGCGGCTTTTGCCAATGGGGGGACGCTTTATTATTTGCAGTACCCACAAAACAAGGAAGAGGTGGCGAGTTTCACGCCCAAAGTGAAGCGCGAATTGAACATCGCGCCAATCCTTCCTGAGATTCGCGAAGGCATGCTTGCGGCAGTGTTGTATGGCACGGGCAAGTCAAGCTATGACCGGGGCGGCGACGAATTGCCGATCGGCAAGACAGGGACTTGCGACGACCGCACCAACCCTTCGAAAATCGGCTGGTTCCTTACCTACGCGGATGAAACGCATCCGAAGATCGCGCTGGCGGTCCTATTGCGGGGAAATACGCGGCGCGTGAAAGGGCCCATGGCAGCGCAAGTTGCCGGGATCATGTACCGCAGGCTGCGCGAACAGAACTATTTTGCGTCCAATAAACCATCGGTCACGATCAGCAGCGGAAACTAAAGACAGATCTGGACAATTGATCGGCAGGCACGCGCCGTGGAGGTGTTGACAGCGCTTTTGTTTGTCAGAGAATGTCGGACTCGGTGTGCTCGACGCGGGGCCGGACGTGAACGCAAAATAGTTCTGATCGTGACCGATGGTTTATTGGACGCAACTCATCGCACCGCTGTCTTCTGCTCAGCCTTCTCTTCAGCAAGGCCTGCCGCTTGCGCCGCCGCTGCTCCTCCAGCACTGGGTTGTGACACACCATCAACCGCTCACCCGGATAATCCGGCGCGCTGATCTCGGCCAGATTCTTCTGATCCAACAACGACAGCTGCAAGGTCCCTTGCTCCACCAATTGCCGAATCGCCGTGCTCGTCAGTGCCGTGATCCATCCCCAACCGGGATGCTCTTTGAGCTTGTTGATCTGCGGCTGCGTTAGCCTCCCGCGGTCTCCCACCAGCACCACTCGCTGTAATCCGAACTTCTCTCGCAGCTTTTCGATTTGGTCGGCTACCGTCGTCGGATCTCCCGTGTTGCCGGCATACACGCTCACCGCCACGGGACATCCTTCGCCATTGGTCATCACTCCGTACACGATGATGGGCAGACCGTTCTTGCCATCGCGGTCATGACCGAATTTCGCTAGCGGGCAGGTGCGTCCTTCATAGAAACTGCTCGACACGTCGTACCATACCAACCCACCCTCCTCGAGATGTCTGGCGGCCAGCTTCCTCTCGATGCGCTCCTGACGTTCGGAAAGCCAGTCCATGGCGGCGTACAGATCATCCTCGTTGGCCCAGGCCACTCCCAGTTCCTCGGCCAGCGTGGTGGTGTGCCACTGGCGTGTGGTGGCCAGTTTCGAGCAGGGATCGATCAAGCGTTGAGCGATCATGGCCACGACCAAATCTCGCTCGCGGCAACGCGGGGCGGAAATCAGGTGATCCAGTTTGAGCCTGCCGATCATTTCCAGCGCGGCTTGGACATGGCCGTGGGGCAAGGTTTTCTGCGTAGCGAACAGATCTTCAGCAGAGACCAGGTGTTCGTCGCGCAGGAGGCGACGCAGGGTTTCGACCTTTTCTGCGGGCCAGTCGGAGAGGTTGGCCAAGGTGCGCTTGCGGGTTTTTTGGCCCTCGCGGAAGGCCTCGCGGAGGAGGACGGCGGGCGGGGAGTTGCGGTTGGGAACGACGTCGATGTACATGGGCGCAGTAAATCAGCACACACTGCGCGCTGTCAACACAAATATTAATCATTACATGGGTGGATATGTAAGGCCAAACTCGGCGGCAAGGCGTCCATTTTCAAGAGCTTATCCTCGATTTCCGCCTCTGCTAGGGCTGGAACTTCGGACTAGAGAGCGCCTTATTCCATTTGTACAGGGCTTCGGCGGTGGAGTACATCGAGCCTGACGAGAAGCCGTGAACGCGGATTCCTGATGCTCGTAACGGCGTGCGGCTGCGACCGTCGCGGAAAACTCGGGCGAATCGAAGTCGGGCGGCAGACCGGAACAGTGATAGAGCAGTTGCTCAATGATCATGCGGCTACCGGAGTCTTGGCGGTACCAAGGGAGAATCGGAAACCCTTCCTTGAAGAAGAATCTTGCCATCGGCAGCTTGCTGAAGGACCAGCAGGGCAGTGAACTGCTTAGTGATGGAGGCGATACCGAATTCTGTGCGCGGAGTGTTGGGAATATCGTGGTCGAAGCTGGCTTTACCTGCCCCCTTGGAGCAAATGATTTTGCCGCGGTCGGCCACGAGGATTGCTCCGTTGAAGTAGCCGAGGTTCTGGTAGCGCGAAACGACCTGGTTAATCCGTTCGGCTTTGCCGAAAGCCGACGATTGGCCCGTGAGCGGGATTGCCGCGCCCAGAAAAAGGAGGATCAACAGGGCAGGGAATTTGCCGGGCATGCCGGAAAGCCTACAAACGCGAAGCGCAAAATGCAAATGGGCGCGGTTCCAGACCTCGTCAGTTCTCCGCCTGGCTGGCTCCACGGGACGGGGGGCGCGTTGCCGCCTGCAGATGGCAGCCAAAATGGCGAAGACAAATTGGCTCTTGTGGCAGGCCAATTTCTGCTAAAATTGGCCGAGGGTGAGAGACAATGCTGCCACTTCATCTCCAGCCACAAAGTCATGTCCCTCTATATGTGCAACTTCGCGATCAACTTCGCGCCCTGGTGCATGCCGGTGATTTGCGCCCGGGCGACCGCATCCCGGCAAGCCGCGAGCTGGCGACCATGCTCGGCGTGCACCGAACCACCGTGGCCAATGCCTACGCCGAACTGGAATCGGAAGGATTGATCCAAGGACACGTGGGCCGCGGGACGTTTATCAAGGGAAATGGCAACGGTTTGAAGATCACCCCGCCTGCTCCGCCAGTTTTGAATGGCAATGGAAGCATCCGCTGGGAACTGCTGTTTGCCGATGAGCGCGGCGAGGAAGTGCTGAGCCGGCTGACCGCCGGTGTGCCTGACAGCGCTTTGTCTTTCGTTATGGCTTGTCCCGCGCCGGAATTTTTCCCCATTGAGGAACTGCAAATCTGTGTGAACGCGGTGCTGCGGCGCGAGGGCCGGGAAGTTTTGACCCTGGGTCCGTCCGATGGCTATGCGCCGTTGAAAGCGGCTTTGTTGGATCTGCTGCATCACGACGGAATCGCGGCGAGAGACGAAAATCTGCTCATCACCGATGGGTGCCAGCAATCGTTCGATTTGATCAGCAAAGCGTTTGTGCGTCCGGGCGATTCCGTGATTATGGAAAATCCGACCTACCCGGGCGCGGTGGCGATTTTCCATGGGTCGCGGGCGCGCTGCTTGGCTGTGCCGATGCGAACCCACGCGGAGCCGGGAACGACGCTGGGACTGGACCTGGAGGCGCTCGAAGCGACTCTTGCGGCAAATCGTGTGAAGCTGATCACGCTGACTCCGGATTTTCAGAATCCCACGGGCATTTCGATGCCGCTGGCTTCGCGGCGCAAATTGCTGGAGCTGGCGGGGCGGTATCAAGTGCCCGTGGTGGAAGACCATATTTACGCGCGGCTGCACGCGCGGGACGAGCGCATTCCCTCGCTGAAGCAACTGGATCGTTCGAATCTGGTGATTCACATCGACAGCTTTGCGAAAGTAGCGTTCCCCGGGTTGCGCGTGGGTTGGATTGTTGCGCCTCCACAGGCCATAGAACGGCTGCGCGTGGTGAAACAGACAACGGATTTGCATACCGACCAACTGGCGCAGGCCACGCTGGCGGAGTTTCTGCGCCGCGGACTTTTCAGCAAGCATCTGGCTAAGATGCGCAAGGTTTATGCCTCGCGGCTGGCGGCAGTGGACGAAGCTTTGCGGAAGCATATGCCGGAAGGGACCCGCTGGATGCGGCCGGAAGGCGGGATGTGCATGTGGCTCGAGCTACCGCCAGGATTCGATGCGAACGAATTGCTGATTCACGTGAAGGAGCGGGGCGTCCTGTTTGCGCCGGGTCGCTACTTCTACGTGCAAAGCCCGCTGCCTAATACGCTGCGACTGGGCTTTGCCAGCCTGGATGAGAAGCAAATTGCGCGAGGTGTAGCTACTCTTGCGGAAATGCTGAAGGTGGAGATGCGCAAGCGGCAGCGCGGCGTGCGGAGAGCGGAACGCAGCCGCGTGGCACTGGTATGAGGTCAAAAGCAAGGAGGTAAGCACGGAATAGGCGCGAGGAGAATTTGAGCGACATCATCAGGCTGGAACCGAATCCCACGAACCCCTGCTTTGGCTGCGGCGGAGACAACGCGGCAGGGATGAAGCTAACGTTCGAACAGGACAACGTGAACCGAAGGATCGTGGGTCGGTTCGTGCTGGGCCGGCGATACCAGGGCGGCGGAGGCTTTGCGCACGGCGGAATCATCGCGCTGTTGCTGGATGAAGCGATGGGGAAAGTTTGCCGGTTCCGCGATGTTCGCGCCGTGACGGCGGAGTTAAGCGTGGAATATTTGAAGCCCGTGGCCGTGGACCAGGAGATTGTGGTCGAAGGACGTGAGAGCGAAATGCAGGGACGGAACCTGTTCTTGGCGGGAGAGATTCGGAATGGAAACGGAGAAGTCTTGGCGAGGGGCAAAGGGCGGTTCGTGGTGATTTCGGCCAAGTAGCCAGTAAACGATTTTGACGGTTTAACGCCGTCGGGAGTTTTGAAACCGAAGGGAGAAGCAAGATGGACGTGAAGAAACCCAATGGCCATGGCAATGGCAGCAAAGGCTCGAATGAATGGCGCGTGAAAGTGGGCCTCGCGGAGATGCTCAAAGGCGGCGTGATTATGGACGTCACGAACGCGGAGCAGGCCAAGATCGCTGAAAACGCCGGAGCTTGCGCGGTGATGGCGCTGGAGCGCGTGCCATCGGACATTCGCAAAGAGGGTGGCGTGGCGCGTATGGCGTCGATCAAAGTGATTCGCGAGATCATGAACATGGTTACGATTCCGGTGATGGCCAAAGTGCGCATTGGACATTTCACCGAGGCCGAGGTTTTGCAGGCGCTGGAAGTGGACTTCATTGATGAGAGTGAAGTGCTGACGCCCGCCGATGAAGAGAACCACATTTGGAAGCACGATTACCGCGTCCCGTTCGTTTGCGGCGCGCGTAACCTGGGCGAGGCGCTGAGACGCATTGCGGAAGGCGCGGCGATGATTCGAACGAAGGGCGAAGCGGGTTCGGGCAACGTGGTGGAAGCGGTGCGGCACATGCGCGCGATCATGAGCCAGATGAAGAAGCTGACCACCATGCGCGACGATGAGTTGATGCGCGAAGCGAAAGAATTGGGCGCGCCATTGGAGCTGGTTCGTCAAATCGCGAAAACCAGGAGGCTGCCGGTACCGAATTTTTCGGCCGGCGGAATCGCCACGCCAGCGGATGCAGCGTTGGTGCGTAGGCTTGGCGCCGAAGCGGTGTTTGTCGGGTCGGGAATTTTCAAGTCGAGCGATCCCGAAGCACGCGCGAAGGCTATTGTAAAAGCGACTACGCACTTTGAAGATCCGATGGCGGTGCTCGAAGCACACGAGGAACTTGGCGAGGCCATGCGCGGTCTCGACGTGCGGCAACTGGCAGAAAAAGATTTGCTGCAAACGCGCGGCTGGTAAAGAAGGGTTGTTTGGTAAGAGCTTTTTTCGCGGGGCAGCATCGCTGTGCTTGCGGGAGCCATAGCAAAATCTAGAGTGGGGCGAGAAGTGAAGATCGGGATTCTGGCGGTTCAGGGAGATTTTGAGGCGCACGCGGCGATGTTGCAGCAACTCGGCGCGGAGACCAGGGAAGTGCGTACCGCCACCGATCTCGACGGCTGTGACGGACTGGTTCTACCGGGCGGCGAAAGCACTACGCAGTTGAAGTTTTTGCAGGAAGAAGGTCTGGCCGATAAAATTGTGAAATTTGCAGAGCACGGTGGGGCCATTTTCGGGACGTGCGCAGGGGCCATTCTCCTTGCCAAAGATGTGAAGCATCCCGCGCAGGTTTCCCTGAATCTGATGGACATGACCGTTGTGCGCAACGCGTATGGCCGTCAAATCGCCAGTGACGTGGTGAGCGGGCCGACGGTGCTCAAAAAAGGGCCGCTCGAGATGGTCTTCATTCGCGGACCGGTGATTGAACGTGCCGGGCCCAGCGTAAAAGTTCTCGCGGAATACGCTGGGAAGCCCGCGTTAGTGCAGCACGAGAACATCATGGCTGCCACGTTTCATCCGGAATTGACAGACGACACTACGGTGCACGAACATTTTCTCAGCCTGGCCAAAGCGCGGGTAAAGAAGTCCGCGAACGGCGGCAAGTCCTCAACGTGAAAAAAGAAAAAAGCGTTGCGCCGGGAGCTGCCCGCTCCCAACGCACTCGGGTGCTCTTCGTGTGTGTGGGAAATGCCTGTCGAAGTCCGATGGCGGAATCAATTGCGCGCTATGACGCTACAGATGTAATAGAACCTTCCAGCGCGGGACTGTATCCTCTCGGCTACATTGCGGAACTCACAAAACAGACGCTGACGAAGAACGGATATTTTGCGAACGGGCTGACCTCCGATGCTCTCACCAAAGAAGCTGTCGAAGCGGCGGATCTTATTATCAATATGACCGGGATACCCAGCGAAGAAATTTTCCGCGGACAGAACAATGTGCAAGAGTGGCTGGTTGAGGATCCTTACGGCGAAGATCCGGAGACTTATCAGCGTGTCCTCGATGGGATTCAGCGGCGCGTGAATCAGCTTGCGCTTAGTCTGAGGAAAAAGCGGCAAAGCCAGAAACTAGCAAGATAGGAGCGGAGTTGCGGCGAGAGAAAACCAGCGTATCGCAGGAAGACTACCTGAAGGCCATCTGGGAAATGCTGGAGGAGAACCAGACACCGATCAGCGCGCGGCTCGCAGAAGAATTGCAGGTCACTCCACCAGCAGTCACAGCGGCGCTGAAGCGCATGACGCGCGACGGGCACGTGCGCGTCGATCGCAGTGGCCAAATCGCGCTGACACAAAAAGGCAGAAAATTTGCGGAATATCTTGCGATGCGCCACCAGCTCGCCGAGTTGTTGTTGACCGATGTGATCGGGCTTTCCTGGTCGAAAGCACACGATGAAGCCGAACGGCTTGAGCATGCGATCTCGCCCGAAGTGGAAGCTTTGCTCATCAAGCGCTTTGGCGGCAAGAAGAGCTGCCCGCACGGCGTGCCGATGCGCGGGGGCATCGCCATGTTGCGAAAGCAAGGCGCCGTGCTGCTGGCGGATCTGCGCGCGAAGGACGCTGGCGAAATTCTCTGCGTGTATGAAAAAGATGCGCAGTTTCTGGAATTCCTGGAAGGACTGCACTTGCGACCGGCGACCATCGTCGATGTGCTGAAGCGCGAGTACGACGAGACCATGACTCTGCGCGTCGATGGAAAAATCGTGCACCTCGGTAAACCCGCCACGAGTCGCATCTGGGTAAAGAAGCTCGCGTGAAGAATTCCTTGCGATACCTCAACTGGTGTGAAGCATTCCCGTTAATCAGATCTGCTTATGCGGGTGAACCCGTAGCTTCTCCCGGTTAATCCGTTTCGCAGCCCACAAACCTATTTGCGTTCTTCGAGCAGAGATTGCAGGCGGGCGTAGCCGGCGCGGCTGACGGGGAGGCGCGCGCCATCGCTGAGAATCGCCAAGCGGCTGTCTTTGCGGTACGGCTCGATGCGCACGACTCTTTCCAAATTCACGATGTACGAGCGGTGAATGCGCACGAAGCAGTGGGGGTCGAGGCAGGCTTCGAGGCTGGCGATGGTCTGCTGCTTGAGATGCTTTTTGCCCTGGCTGGCAAGAGCGACGTAATCGTCCTGGGCTTCGACGTAATCGAGCTTGGCGGCGGGAATGAGCGTCACGCGCGTCCCCGCTTTGACCACCAGGCGCTCAAGGAATTGCTGCGGCGGGCGAGCGGCGTCAGCGAGTTTCTGGGCGGAAGGCATTTGTTCGCCGAGCCTGCGCTTTGCATGTTCAAGGGCCTCCTCGAAGCGCTGCTTCCCGATGGGCTTCAGCAAATAATCGACGGCGTGCACCTCGAACGCGCGCATCGCGTATTGATCGTAGGCGGTAGTGAAGATGACACACACATCTTCGCCAATCAGCTCCAGAACATCGAACCCTGTAAGTTTTGGCATCTGGACATCGAGGAAGACCAAGTCGGGCTTGTGTTCGCCGAAAGCTTTGACGGCCTCAAAGCCGTTGGCGCACTCGGCGAGAATTTCGATTTCTCGATGAGTGGCAAGAAGCTCGCGCACGACGTGGCGCGCAAGCTCTTCATCGTCCACAATGAGCGCGCCAATTTTCTTTTGTGGGCTACTCACTTGCGAGCCTCTCCCGTTTCCGCAGGCATGGACAATTCCACGCAAAAGTGATCGGCTTGCGGATCCACACGCATGCTGGCATCGGTCCCGTAGCGGCACTCCAAGCGCGACCGCACGTTCGCCAAGCCCATCCCTTTGCGGCGGACCGGGGTGGACTCCGGGTCAAACGTGTTCTCAATGGTCATGAGGAGCCGGCCATCCTGAAGCCCGGAAGCGAGTCGGATGATGCCCCCTAGCGGGAGGTTCGCAATTCCGTGTACCACGGCGTTTTCCACCAAAGGCTGAAGCACTAGCGGGGGAACGAGCATAGCCTTCGATTCTTCCTGAATTTTCTCCTCGACACGGAGACGCGAACCGAACCGCACTTTTTCGATGGCCAGAAAACGGTCCAGAAGAGCGAGTTCCTCGGAAAGCGGAATGACGCTTCTTTCGCCCAGGCCGAGGGTCATGCGCAAGAAGTCGGAGAGAAGGATACACATCTCACGGGCCTTCGCCGGATCGACGCTCGTGAGCGCGCTGATGGAGTTAAGACTGTTGAAGAGAAAGTGCGGATTCACTTGGGCCTTGAGCGCTTTGAGCTCGGCCTCTCGAGCCAAAACGCTGGTTTCCATGACGCGAGCTTCGGCTTCGCGTGAGGCTTCGAGCGACAGGATCACGTACTGCGAAGCCACGGAGACCAAATAAAGCAGATATCCCGCGATAAACAAAATCGCGCCGTCCCGGGCGAAGCGGTGGTCGAGTCCGCGAAAAGCCGTCGTCCTGGAAAGCGCCGCCACCAGAACCCAACCTAGTCCCATCCAAAAGTAACTGACAAGCGCCGCAGCCACCGAGTGAATCACGATGAGGCGCAGCGCGCTTTCGCGCTGCAAAGAGGCGCTCTTGGCGGTGTACCAGGCGGAAAGGCAAATGAACGCGTACAGTCCGCAGAGGGGAATCACGATGATGGACGATTCCGCCCAACTGAGATTGCCGCCTGAGGCCATCACGTAAACCAGGATCAGGGCCAGCGGAATCCAGCTCAGCAGGTAGAACCGCAGGCGATTGCGCGTCAGCAGCGGGTGCATGGGGCGGGCTCAGTTCTTGATTTCCAGCCCGCCAAAGATGACGGTGCCGGTGATTACCAGTGTCTTGAGGTCGCTTGTCGCGTTATCCATGCGTGGAGTTCGCGTTTTGTCCTCGATGCCGCCGAAAATGGGCGCGCCACGGAAGGCGATCTGCCATCCGACGGGAATACGCAGTTCCACGCCACCGAAGATAGCGGTAATTGCCAGGGTCGCTTCGTTTGCCTGGATGTGTGCTTCCGTGAGATCCAGTTCGACGCCGCCAAAAATGGCAGTGATGTCCCCGCCCTGAAAATCCTGGCTGGTCATGCGCCGCTCCAGCCCTCCAAAGACCACAGCCTCGTTCAAGGTGGTGTGCGGATCGCCCGGTGCCGATTGAGGGACTGGCGGCTTCTTGTTCCAACCAAACGATCCCCACAACACGAGAATCCCGATAGCGATCAGCAGCATCGGCCAGAAGTCTCGCCAGCCAAAGTGCGTGATTCCCAACTGATTCAGTTGAAGCAGAACACCCGCGGCCATCAAAAAAACGCCCCAGGACCTGTCGCGCGACACAAAATTAACAACACCGACCAGCACAACGAGGAGGGGCCAAAAGCGCCACCAAAGGGAATAGACGGAAACATACCCCATGTGATCGAGCAGGATGGCAACCCCGTGAGGATGCCGCCGCGTCCGCGTCCGCGAAGGTCTATGCCAACGACCAAAGGCCCGCGCCGCCCGCCCCGCCTCTCGTTCCGCCGATTCCAGTTATCGTAGATGTTGCGATGAATCTGCTCCTGGAGGTCGTCCTTGAATTTGCGCGCGGAGTCGCAGATGTCGTCGCTGAATTTCTTTGGATCGAAATTGTGTTCGTCGCTCACAAATCTCTCCTGTAGTTCCAGCACTGCTCCGTCGGCCGCTTAGGATTCACTTTCGTATTCCCGCGGTGAAAAAGTCCGAGCCAACCTCGGATTCGCATAACGTTTGCTGATTGCGCTTCGCAAGAGTGTAGCTCCGATAATAACCAGAACCAGCGGCCAGAAGGATACCAAGATCGAATGAAGACCGGCTTGAAATGTGTGGTGGTCGAAGAAGTAGGCTTGCACTGCGCGCATCCCGGCTAGACCAATTTCT
>Ga0209577_10003981_pt1 | contig 13940 bp, 15 predicted proteins | sample GraSoiAngelo_109_FD_185874 | JGI IMG/M metagenome (GOLD analysis project Ga0209577, IMG submission 185874) | Grasslands soil microbial communities from the Angelo Coastal Reserve, California, USA - 14_0903_12_20cm (SPAdes) (version 2) | ecosystem: Environmental > Terrestrial > Soil > Grasslands...
ACGGCAATTCCTACAGCGAAGTTGGGGCCACCCACGAAGGCGACCAGCGCAGGAGCATAAACCGGCGCGGCTTCCACAGGGCCTGGTATCCAACACCAGGCCCCACGTGCATACGCCCAGCGTCCGTAATGAAAGGGCGCATACCCCCACGGTGCATCATCCACCCATGTCCAGCCCCATGGTGCAATCCAGGCCCAGTGGCCATAATGATAGGGCGCCCAGCCGACAGGTACTGCGGTCGGCACCCAAACCTCTCCGTACTCAGGGTCGTAGCGCCAGACGCCGTTCTCGTCGAGATCTTGGTAGCCGACCATTTGCGGTGACACGTATCGTACAGAACGGGAGCGCTCTTCGCGGCGGTCGCGTTGCTCGCACCAATCGTCGAAATCGTCGCGTTCGCGTCTGTCCATTCTGTCTATATCGGCAGAGAGGGTGTCAGTCCCAGTGAGCGAAGCTCTCTCACGGGATTCGATCGTATAGGTACGACCGTTGCCACTGGCCTCCCCCTTGCCTTCCGGCACCATGACGATCGTGCTGTTTCCGTCTTCGCTGGCCTCCAGGCGATATCGGCCGGCCCGCATAATCGAAAAGGCCTGATTCGGCGTATCCACTTCGAAAACTTCATCTCTTTCAAGGCGCCGCACGCGAATGCTGAGGGTGCCTGAAGAGAGCTGAATCTGTACCGTGCGGTCGTCCAGGTTCAGAAACGAGAAGCCGGTGTTGCCGTTTAGCCGAATCGCCGCCGAGCCGATGTGCAATTCAGCACGAGAATCGGCATCGGCCCACAGCTTATCGCCCGTGGTCATGGGGCGATTGATCGTCGCCGTCACCCAGTCGGATTCGCCCGCCGGCTGGAAGGAAACCGCTCCGTTTAGGTAGCTCAGTCGGGCGACGCGGCCCGGCGGATCGTCACCGTCCGCTGCGGCGGCTTGCGGCGGAAAAGCGATAGCCATCAGCAAAGCCGCACATAGAGTTGCGCAAGCACAGCTTAGAGCCTTAGTCTTAGTGGGCATGAGGTATCCTTTTTTTCCGGTCTAAGCTCTCGAAAGTAAGGGGAATTCGCTCCCAAAGAGAGTAGCACCGAAAATTACGACGCCAATTGTGGGCTGAGTCTAGTTTGTAGATTCAGTCAATACCGCACGGGATGCCCGCAAAAGTATTTGTTACTAGGGAGTCAGGGCGCGATGCACCGATTAACGACGCCGCTCAAGGGCTGCTGTAAACTAGTACGGTGTCGTGAGCCAATCGAGGAAGTTCAACATGGCTGTTGATGTTACGACCGAGCCAAGTTTTTCGGCAGGGAAACCCAGGGTGCTTTTGACGGCCACTAGATCACGGTGGCATCAATTCCTGATTACGATGTCTCCCCGGATGGCCAGAGGTTCCTCATGGTTTAGCAAGACGAACAGGCTACATTCGGCGACCCAGATCAACATCGTGCTGAACTGCTCTGGTTTGAAGAACTGAAGCAGAAGGTTCCCACGGGAAAGAACTAATGTCCATCAGTGCTGGTACGCGTCTTGCCTCCTACGAACTCCTCGCGCAGATCCAGGCCAGGGGGAAAATCGCAGCTTTCGAGTGATGGAGGGGTGGCGCCACTCTGGAGCCGCAATGGTCGAGAGCTCTTTTACAGGAATGGGAACAAGATGATGGCTGTGGACGTTATGGCGCAGCCGATCTTCTCGGCGGGTAAACCTAGGATGCTATTTCAGGGAGAGTACTATGTGGGAAGCTCCACCAACTACGACATTTCCCCGGATGGGCAGCGCTTCTTGATGATCAAGCCGAGCGAACAAGCAGCATCGGCCGCGCAAATCAATGTGGTGCTGAACTGGTCCGAAGAATTGAAGCGCCGCGTGCCATCCGGAAAGTGAACGCATGATCGGCAAAACCATCTCACACTATCGCATCCTGGAGAAACTGGGTGGCGGCGGCATGGGTGTGGTGTATAGGGCCGAGGATACCAAGCTCGGTCGCTTCGTCGCCATGAAATTCCTGCCGGAGGAATTTGCCAACGATCATCAGGCGCTGGAGCGGTTCAAACGCGAAGCGCGCGCCGCGTCGTCTCTGAATCATCCGAATATCTGCACGATTCACGACATCGACGAATGGGACAGCCAGCCCTTCATTGCCATGGAGTTGCTGGAAGGACAGACGCTGAAGCATCGGCTCAGCGGAAAGCCCTTCCCAATGGAGCAGTTGTCGGAGTTGGGGACAGAAATTGCGGATGCACTGGATGCCGCACACGCGAAGGGGATTGTGCATCGGGACATCAAGCCGGCGAACATCTTCGTGACCGAGCGTGGGCACGCCAAGATTCTGGACTTTGGGTTGGCCAAAGTAGACCGGAAAGAACTGAAGGGTGCGGGCGCCGGGGCATCGCAACTGCCGACCGTCTCCCAAGAGGACCTGACCAGTCCCGGCACCACGCTGGGCACGGTGGCTTACATGTCCCCGGAGCAGGCGCGAGGGGAAGAACTGGACGCTCGAACGGACCTGTTCTCTTTTGGAGTGGTGCTGTACGAGATGGCCACCGGCAAGATCCCATTTCCAGGCAACACTTCTGCAACGATCTTTGGTGCCATCCTCCACAAAGCGCCTGTTCCTCCGGCTCGATGGAATCCAGACTTATCTCCCAAGCTGGAAGAAAGCTCTGACCCTAGCCCCCAATTCGCTACCGGCATGGGAATCACTCGGCTATAGCTATCATTATGCGGGCTTGATTGACTTGGCTGAGGCGACCTTCCCTCACAGCCGTGATCTGAATCCCGCGCCGCCGCGAATCTACTGGATGCACGGGCGCATGCTGTTGTACCAGGGGAAAGCTCACGAAGCAGAAGAGGAAGCGCGCCAGGGGTTGGCTCGCAATCCGGATCAATTCAAGCTGATGTCATACCTCGGAGACTTCCTTTACTACCAGGGAAAAATGGACGAAGCGGAGCGGGTCCTGAAGCGATCGATAGAATTGCGTGGTCGCGCTGCTGCCCCTGAAGCGCCGGTTTTCCTAGCTTTCATCCAGGCCTCGCGTGGCCAGCGTGATCAAATCGATCCGCTAGTCTTCCACTATAAACCGGAGGACATGGTTGATGGTGATTTCGCAGAATGGGTTGGCGCTGTCTACGCAATCCTCGGCGACAAGCAACCCGCTCTCACTTGGTTAAGACGAACCGTCCAACTCGGCAATCATAATTATCCCTGGTTCCAACGCGACAGAAACTGGGACAAGTTGCGTCCCGAGCCCGAATTCCAGCAAATCATGCGCGAAGTCGAAGGCTACTGGAACCACTACAACGACCTCTTTGGTCACTCCCCATTCTGAATAAAGGCCCAAAGTCGAGGATCTGGAACGTAGAGCCCAATTTTTCATCTAGTTCTAGTTCTAATCGGCGCGATTTCCGGGGCGGACATTGCAATCCTCGCAACGGTTAGTTCTCAGAGAACGGGCAAAACTCCTGTTCGGTTCAGAGCCACAGGCCGATTGGTATGTGTTCCCGCATGGCGAAGGCCAAGGACGATCAACACAAGCGAAGAATCGACGTGGACCAAGGGTGTCTGTGAAGCCCAACCCGACGCAGCCAATGAGGACGTGGCGCACGGCTTGGCGAAGCCTCACGCGGGCCATTCAGTGTCCGGAGTGTGATCAGCTACGGCAGCCCGCACAGGTATCCTCGAATGAGCAGTGCAAGGCCGATGTTCACGACCTCAAGAGTCCTTTACGTGGTTTACGGTTCCACGATCTACGTCATCACGCGATCACCGAATTAGCCGAATCCGTGGCGTCGATGAAACCATCATGTCCATTGCCGGGCACGTGTCGCCCCGGATGCTCGCGCACTATTCACACGTCAGACTCGACACGAAGCGCAAGGCACTGGACGCGCTCGCAGATGGGGGGTGGGGCGGGTACGTCCCAAGTCACGTCCCAAAATTCGGGCATGCCGACGTAACTACTTGAAAAGAATGGCGGGGGACGACGGGACTCGAACCCGCGGCCTCTGCCGTGACAGTTAGCGGGTTAGAAGTACTTTCAACGACATAGAAGAGCTGGGACGGCACTGCAAGTCATTGGAAGTACGCCATAGGCAACGTTATTGTGTATCGCGCAGACCTCCGGGAGTCATGAGAGGACAGAGCGTTAGTTCCGAGTTGCCCGTCGTCCACTAGTTGGGCTTTCCGAACGGAACAGGCCAGTACTTGAAGGGCACTATTTCATGCTCTGAAGCTTGGCTTTCTCCTCGGACAGGAACGATGATTTCGGGGGCGCGTCGAGTGTTTGGTCAGCTGGCGCCCTATTCGGACCGGCTGAGAGCCTTAGTCAACAACCCGTTCTGACCGTTCCCTCCCGCTCGTCACAGCACTTCACCATCTAAAGTAGTTAAACTCTACTTTTGCAGTTTCTCTCTCTGGGCGCAGCTCGACGATAGCCGACCCTGGAAGTATTTCTCTAAAGTTCAGACATGCCAGGAAGGGTTCGCCCGGATTGCAGGCGTGCTCCGTCTCGCAAGGTGATTATGGGAGAATAAGAAAGCCATGATGACGCACAAAAGTGCAACACGCGAAGAGTGGCTCGCCGCGCGGCTCGATCTGCTTAAGGCGGCGCTATCTTCCTTCCCGTTCGCAAGGAGTGTGGACGCGTGACTCTGTCGAAAAGCATGACCGTGGCGACTCTCGTCATGGCGGGGAGGCGGCGCTCATGGGAAGCGGCGCCGCGCAGGATCGCACGTCCCGATCGCGGACGGCCTTCTTCGGCAAATTGCCGCGAGCTATGCAGAACCGACGGGATTCTTGATCGGTGCGCAACGCGACTTCTGCCGGCGTTGGCCGAATCAGGAAGTCGTCACCGTGCAGGGGTCTCACTTACTCTAGGAAGACGCGCGGAAGACGTCGGTAAGGCGACGGACGGCGCGTTTCATCGCGAAGGTTCTGGCCCGGCAAGTCGGGCCGCGGATGTAACGCGCTAGGGCGGCCAGCAGGAGAGGCGGAGATGAAACCGGTGAGCAGCGGCTACGCTGATATAAACAGTATCAGGCTCTATCACGAGATCTACGGCCAGGGCGAACCCCTGGTGCTGATCCATGGCGGGCTGACGACGATCGGCGAGATGCAAGGATGGGTGCAGCCGCTCGCGAAGACGCGGCGGGTAATCGCGGTGGAGATGCAGGGGCACGGTCGCACGGCGGACACGGACAGGCCGATGAGCTTCGCCACGATGGGCGACGATATCGCGGCGCTGCTGGACCATCTCAAGATTCCGAAAGCCGACCTAGTCGGCCATTCGTTCGGAGGCGCCACTGCGATCCGCGCGGCGATCCAACATCCGGACAAGGTCCGGCGGCTGGTGGTGATCTCGTCGCCTCATGCCAGGTCCGGCTGGTATCCGGAAACTCAGGAGGGCATGGGCCGGATCAGCGCGTCGATGGCCGAAAACATGATGCAGACGCCGACGGGCCAACTCTCCCAACAATGGCCCGAGCCGCAGCGCTTCCCGCAGTTCCTCGACAAGATGGGGAGGATGATGAGCGAGGACTATGACTGGTCGGCCGACATCGCCAAGCTACCGATACCCGTGCTGCTGGTGTTCGCTGACAACGATTCGATCTCGCAAAAGCACGTCGCCCAGTTCTTCGCGCTGCTGGGCGGCGGCGTGAAGGAGCCGGGCTGGCAGAACACGCAATTATCGACGTCGCGGCTAGCGATTGTGCCGGGCTACAGTCACTACAATTTCATAACCTCGCCGGAGGCGCCAGAGATCATCCGCAAGTTCCTGGACGATCCGCTCACCAATCCGCCGGCAGGCGCAGCGGCCGCCTCGCAGGTCGCGCCGGCGTCGGAGAAGACGCAATAGGCCTGGATCAGAAACCCGAGGGGACAGGCAGCCTAATCGGTCCGCTTCAGCTCCACCGAATCGCGTGGGCGTCGTGGCCGGGGGATTCTACACCTGCATGTCTGGGCTTGGGAAAAACAATGCCAACGGCGTTGACCGCGCGGGTTCTGTCCGGTTAGGCAAACCGGAAGTCATCACGGAAATCGCATCCTCGGGCCAGAACAGGCATTGCCGCCGCAAAGCAGCGCTCAACACCCTTCGGACGCCACCGAGCTACGCACAACGACCCGCCCGGTGTTCGGAGGTCACGTCGATGAGAGCGTGTCCGTGCGGCGGCCTTGGAAGCGGCTGGTGTAGCAGCCGTCGTCTGAAGCGCTCCCAATTGAAAGAGCGCTTCTGACTCCGACGATTGAGCCACTTGAAGAGCGCGTCGAGGTACGCCTGGTAGAAGTGATTCAGCCTGGACTCGTTGAAGCGTACCCGAAGTAGATACGGCGTTCGTCGCGTGCACCTCGACGGTGGGGTCGGGATACGGCAGGGGCTCGATGAGGATGTGATCGACGACGTGACTATTTCCGACGGTCCCCGTCGTCATCGGCACCGGGCGGCTCTTCGGCGGCCGGCCTCAAACGAAGACCTGGACGCTGGCCTCGGCTCGCAGCTTTCCCAGCGGCTCGTACAGGCCGACTACGATCACGATAGTCTACGGTGCCCGCCGATTTCGTCGGCACGGCTCACGCTTGACCGCCATATGGACGTTCCATAGACATGGCAGTCTCCTCCGCGATCAAGACCGAGCGCCCTTCGGCGGCCAGCTCGGGGCCTCGACGCCGAACTGCTTGGCGTATGAGGCAGGTGCCGAATCCCCTATGGGAGGAGATATGGCCGGGACCTGCGATGAAGCTAGTCGGCCCGCTTGCTGCTCGCTCGCCGGGGCTTCGACTTGCTCTGGCCCTTGAGATTGAGCGCCACTGCAGCGCGGATGAGATCCTTCAAGGCCGCCTCATTGACCTTGTCGCCTTCGTGGATGTCGATGGCGCGCCTGGCATTCCCGTCGAGGCTGGAGTTGAATAGACCTGAAGGGTCCTTCAACGCAGCTCCCTTGGGAAATGTCATCTTGACGACGTTCTTGTACGTCTCTCCCGTGCAGACGATGCCGCCGTGGGACCAGATGGGAGTCCCCATCCACTTCCACTCTTCGAGGATCTCAGGGTCTGCCTCGTGTATGATTTCGCGCACTTTCGCGAGCGTCTTCCCGCGCCAGTCCCCAAGTTCCTTGATCTTCTCGTCGATTAATGCAGAGGCAGATTCCACCGGGACGGGCCTTTTCATGTACAGCTCCAACTCTCGCACCTAATTTAGCTGCGCTCAGCGTAACCTGCAACCTCCGCGAGTGGAAGCCTCTTCTGGTTCGATAGCAGTTCGGAAAGATGGTGGCAACCCGCGCTGTAGTCGTCCCGTACACAATGCACAGTTTGAACAGCAACGCTTACCCTTCCTTCCATTGCACCTCTCGTAACTTATTGATTCTGTTTGGAGTCTGAAGGCCTCGTAAACAGGCCGCTCGCGTGCAATATGAATCCCGGATATTCGAAGCACACGGATAACAGAGGCTAGGTAAGTTAAGGAGAACAGGGCTATTAGCGATCAGTCACAGTGACGGAGTTAACAAGTAACGATGAAGCATGAACTGATCTTTCGGGCAGGCCCTAAGTATGGTCAAAATCAGTACGATAACTGAAGTCGTGTCGGATGCGCATTCATTGCTCCCATGGGTTCGGTGGCTCAGTCTTTGTCTTTCTGCCGGGCTGGTCGCGTTTGGTTTGATCCCCAGCCCGGCGAATTCACAGACGACGCTAGGGACGCAAACGCTCAACTTGGTCACACTGCCGGACGGATTGCTCTATGGGTTTCCGGACACCTTGACACTTTCCAAAGCCGGCACTGTTTTCGGCAGTTATACAGGTACCGTCACGGTCCAGTATCGAGTTCGAACCACGACAGCAATTGGTACGGGAAGCATTACTGTAAAGGCGACTACGGATTTTGTCTGCGCGTCGGGAGGCCCGTGCGTCGCCACACCGCCAACCGCAGGCGATGCACTCACCTATACCTGTACGGGAGCAACTCTTGGTAGCAATTGCACGGGCACCCAGACGGTCAGTACTGTGGTTGGAACAAACGTGGTCACGGCAATCCCCGCTGGATCGTGCACCGGTGGAGGAAGTCCTTGTACCACCGCCGATCCGAACACGGTGAATCTGAATTTCACGCTTACGGATGATCCGAAGTACAGGACGGGCTCTTATTCGGCAACCTTGACTTTTACGATTAGCACCACGTGAAAGATTTTCGGGAGATGAATAGATGATCAAAAATTTGCTGATTACCTCGATCCTGGTTGCAATTACGGTAGCCTTCACGTCCTTTCCAGCGAACGCGCAGTTGGGCAGCGGCACAGGGACTACAACCCTAAACGTCACGGTAGGGGCTGAAGCGGGTCTGACGGTGGCGGCAACCTCGAACCTGACGTCGGTCGGCACCAACTTCACCAGCTTTACTGGCTCAACGGCATTGACCTATTACCTTCGCACGACGCAGTCAACCGGTGCGGGCAGCATTACGCTAAAAGTGACCACCGACTTTTCTCCCACCGGAGGTCCCTCGGTTGCCACGCCGCCGACAGTAGGCGATGCACTCACCTATACCTCCAGCGGTACCACCCCCGGCAATAACGGGACAGGGGCGGTGATGGCTTTCACCAATGTGACCGCGTCCGCAAGCGCCCAGACGAACGTCGCTACGTTCGGAGCGGACAATCGTTCCCTGTTTGCGGGGAATAGCGAAACTGTAGCCTGGACGCTAACCAACGATCCTAAATACAAGACTGGGGCTTATGCGGCCACGGTGACCTTTACAATCAGTGCGACTTAATTCCAACAAGGAGAAAAGAAAGTGAAAAAGTCACTACTTCTATCGTTCGCCCTATTACTGATATTGCCTCTCGGACATGCGCAGGGGTTGGGCACTACCACAGTAACCAACCAAGTGAGTGTGACAGTGGCCGCCGAAGCTGCATTGACCATCGGTGCCTCTGCCACGACACTCACGTCGACAGGCACCAACTTTTCCGATTACACCGGTACGACGCCGTTCACTTACTTCATCCGGACTGGCAAAACCGCTGGCAGCGGTTTCATCAAGCTTCAGGTGACAACCGACTTCGCCCCCTCAGGCGGCCCTTCGGTGGCTACCCCGCTCACGCCTGGTGATACGCTCAGTTACACCTGCACGGTGAGCAGCCCTGGGACAGCCTGCAGCGGTTCGCAGACCTCTTCCACCGCGAGCCAAATGTCCGTGGCGACCTTTAGTACCGATGCTCATTCCGCCAAGGTGGGGAACAGCGCTTCGGTTACTTGGGATCTGTCCAACGATCCGTTGTATCAGACCGGCACGTTCACAGCAGTGGTTACCTACACGATCAGCGCATCGTAACGGAGGAAACGGCCCGGCTTACTTTTCGAGCTTTGAAGAGGTGGCGCTCCAGTTCGGTAGCGGATTGGCGTGGCTTCATGCAACGGAGAGGCCACGCCGGACAAGGCCAGCAGTGCAGCACTGGTGGTAGCAGTTAGACAGGAAAAGAGGAAAGTAAGTAACAATGTATGTTAGACAACTCACGATGATTGCGGCAGCCGCCCTCGCATTGGCGGTTCTGCCCCTGTACGCGACCGTCAGCAATTGGAGCGTGACTCCAAGTTCTGTAACGTTCACTTCGAGCAATCCAGCTGGAAGCGTCACAGGCATACCTTCTACGACTAATGTCTCTTTCAAGACAACATTTAGTCCTGCTGCCTTCACCGTCCATGTTAAGGCGGTGACCCCGAACTTCTCTGGGTGCAACACGCCTCCGGCGAGCGCGGTAAAGGTGTCGTGCTCAAGCCCTAGTGGCGTCACGTGCGCGGGCGCAGCTGCTCTTAGCAACTCTGGAAATGGCACGACTGTGGCCACTGGAACGGGCAATCACAACCCTGCGAGCTTCGTGCTTACATACAACTTCCAGGACTCCTGGAATTATCAACAAGGAGCGTCATGTTCAATAGGCACACAGATTGTTTATACCGAGCCTTAATCATTTTCCTCTGTCTGTTTCCCCTTGAGCAGCTTGCGCCCGTGGCCCACGCGCAATTGGGTCTTGGCCTCGCGCCCATGCGCGTCGAATTGCGAATGGCCCCCGGCCAGGAGTATTCCAATACCGTGAAGTTGAGCAGCCAATCGGGTGTAAGCACCCGCGTGCGGGCCGAGGTCCTCGATTTCGATATTGACGAAACGGCTACACCGCAATTCGAGCGCAACCTGCCGAAGGAAGCGCCTACCTCCTGCAAAAATTGGCTAAGCCTTAACCCCATGGAAATGGAGATTGAGAAAGATGGCTACTTGAATGTCCGTTACACGATCCACCTTCCTGAGGGTTTGGCAGAAGGCAGCTACAACTGCGCGGCGGGCTTCACAACGCTTCCTGCCGTATCCCAGGAGAAAAGTGGTGTGGGACTAAGCATGGCCGTGCGCATCGTGGCCGCATTTTACGTTGTGGTGGGCAAACCTGAAATCAACGGCAAGCTCGAAGAGATCAAGCTGGAGCAGGTAGCGGCCACAAAAGACCACGACGCGGGATTCCAGGCGATTGCAGTGCTGAATAACTCGGGCCGCATGTACTACCGACCCACTGGTACGGTGGATGTGCTCGATGTCGATGGCAATATCGTGGAGTCGGCAGATTTTCAATCGGTGCCCGTATTACGCGAGCGCAGCCAGCGATTCCTGTTCCCCATTAAGACGCATCTCGATCCCGGACAATACAAGTTGCGGGTACGGGTAGACATTGGCACAAGCGAACTCCAGGAGGGGAACGCCGACGTGACTGTCGACGCTGCGCCTGTCCAAGGCGCTCAGAATGGAAAACGGTAGAGCTTTTATGCACGCAGTGAAGGCGGCCCGGCCTGTGAAGGGACAACTGCCTCCTCCGCAACAATGACGTCCGGTCGCGAACCGCGCTTCCGTAAAAATCTGCGACGAGCCGCAAGGCCTGAAGGGAAATGAATTGCATTGGTTTAGACAAGGGTCGGCGCAAGCGGCAGGGACGGTCGCGGTGCTTCTGCTCTTCGCACTCGGGCTGCACTCGCAATCCGACGGAATTCTAGACGTGAGCGGAGCCGCCGACACAGGGACCCAGCCTGTGGGTTGGGCCGCACGTCCTTTTTGGTCTCAGACTGCCGGGCAGGCCGACGTGGCTTTCCAGGGCTATTACCTCGGTGGCAGCGGGCAGCGGCTGATCGACACTTCGGGCGCGGCAGTGAATCTCAAGGAAGTTCTGCCCGGAGTGGGATTGCTGCACGCCGCTTTTGAAGGCTATGGCGGCGGAGGCTTTCACACGGGCACGAGCTTCCTGGGGCTTGAGCAAGTGCCGCTATTCGGCTGGCACTGGGATTTTGTCGGCGGGGACTCGCAATTTTCTTCGAATCTCGTGCCCACCTCGTCTACGAACCTATACACGCCAGACATTTCCGAGCGCGGGATGCGCGTGGCGATGAAGCGCAAGGACCGCGCTTACCAGTTTTTCCTCGGGGATGACACGCTGCTGGGTGGCCCGCGGATTCCTTACCGCTTGAGCATGCCCCAAAGAGTGCTGGGCGCGAGTCTGCAGCAAAAAGTCGGCGAACGCTGGCAGATCGGCGTGCGCTTCCTGGACCTAAATACGAATCCCAGCGTTCTTGTGAACTACGCTAATTTCTTCTTGCCGGGCCATGAGTTCCAGAAATCAGACAGCATGGCGTTCCAGTCGTCGTACGACTTCACCAAAAGTGTGCGGCTCAGTGGCGAGTTCAGCTACGGCCAGGCATCACCCTTTACACCCGCACCGGTCGCGCAGGAGCCGATTTCATTTTTTGTGGCACCGTCGTGGGAAACAGACAAGTTCACGCTGCGCGGTAATTACGTATTCCAGAGCACGACGTACCAGCCGCTGCTCGGCTATTTTGTTGGGGACCGCAAGGGGCCGTTTGCCGAAACGCGCTATCGCATCACGCCGAAGATCGATCTGTACGGTTCGGCCAGCGCCTATTCAAACAACCTCGAACATAATCCCCAACTTCCGACCTTCCATAGCTCGGGGATCTCCGGCGGTGCAGCATTTATCCTGCCTTGGAAACTGAACGGCAGCGCGTCGATTTCAATGCTGCACCTGACCACGATGAGCCCTTCGCAGCCCGTGCCCCCCTCCGATAACTTGCAGATCAATCTGAACGTGAGCCGCACGATCCGGCGGCATACGGTGAGCGTGTCCTACATCGACATGAAGCTGAACAGCAACCTGCTACCGCAGACCCAGCGGTTCACGGAAGTCGGAGACACCTTCACTTGGAAGCGCCTGGTGCTGGGCGGCGCCGTGCGGGAACAGGTCTCGCAATCGACGGAGACGCGAAACACACTTTTCTTCCGCGGGTCGATCCAGGTAAACGTTAGGCGCTTTTCCGCATACGCTAACTTAGAAAAGGGCAACGACCTCGTGAATGAAAGCGTCTTCAGCACGAACGCATACTCAAGCACGGTGATTGGCTTCAGCGCGCCGCTGTTTCACGGGTGGAACCTGCAACTCGAAGGCTTCCGCAATAATTTGAACACCACCCTCAATCCTCAGAACGTCTTCCTGTTTCCGACGGCGGGTCTGGGGGCGACAAAATTGCCTGGATTTAATCAGTGGAGCGGGTATTTTCGCCTAGGCAAGCAGTTCCGCTGGGGGAAAAAGGAGTTGTCTTCGATGGGCGGAATCGACCAATATGCCGCAGTGCGGGTGCCCCTGGTGGGAAATATGCAGGGAACAGTAATGGAACGTTCGCTCGCCGGGATGCGACCTGCCGCTAATGTCGCCCTAAGCCTGGACGTTTCGCGAACGGCCCTAACCGACTCTTACGGACATTATTCGTTCAGCGATGTGCCTGAAGGTTCCCACGTCGTAGGACTGGACTTGGATCAAATGCCCACCGATTACGAGCCCGGGCCGGATGCGACTGCGCAGGTGACCGTAGAACCGCGAACGCTTGTGCGAACCGATTTCAGTGTTGTGCGCCTGACGCATCTGACGGGAAAGATCGCGGCACCAGCCGACGCACAAATCGGAGACGTGGTGATTCGCTTGGCGGGAACGAATCGATACACGACTTCCGACGAGGATGGAAACTTCAGTTTCTACAATTTGAGGGAAGGCAGATACACGGTCGTGATCGACACACAGACTCTCCCCGAAGAAACCACCCTGGCGAGTCCCGCCAGCTTAGAGGTGTTAGTATCGGGCGAAACCCCGTCGCCCACAGCCATCGACTTTAGGCTCGAGCTCAAGCCTCAGGCGGAAAAACCAATTCGTCAGATTTTGCGGGAGCAGATTCATATAATTAGCCCCCAACCCCCTGCCACTTCGGCTCCTGCCAACGGCAGCGGTAAGTCTCAGAAGCGTGACGGCGGAATCAAACGCTAGAACGAACCCACACTGGAACTCACCTGTCAATTTTGCAGAGGTATAGATGCCTTCAAGAGACCATCGGAAGAAGCGGCACAGGCGTAAGCTTGCCCTTGGGCCGAGAGATTCCGAACCGAAACGGTGTAGCTGCCGGAAGCCGTAAAGATTTTGCTATCGTCCTTGGGAAACGCACAAGAATTGCTTGCCCACAGCTTCACGTTGGTTCCCTCCGCAAGCCGGATTTTCAGAACCACGTCTGTGCCGTGTTCTTGAAGCTGAATTTGGGGTTGGATAATCAATCTGACATTTCCTGATTGTCTCATCTGGCCTTGAGCTTCGGCATCCGTCACAAAACAAAATAACGTCGCACCTAACAAAAGCACAACAATCAGGCATCCGCGGAAGACAAGGGAGGTTCTAAAGTTAACCTTGGAATCGCGTGCACAGACAGAAGTGAATTGCATGACCGTCAACGCTCCTGGGCCGAGTCAGGTCGCTATACCCGATTGCGAGTCGCAGCCGATGGGGACAGTTGCCTTATATACCCCATCTTTGACCGATTTGCGGTCCCTTGAAAGCCACGCCACTTTTGTTGTATTTCCTGCG
>Ga0209577_10003982_pt1 | contig 13938 bp, 15 predicted proteins | sample GraSoiAngelo_109_FD_185874 | JGI IMG/M metagenome (GOLD analysis project Ga0209577, IMG submission 185874) | Grasslands soil microbial communities from the Angelo Coastal Reserve, California, USA - 14_0903_12_20cm (SPAdes) (version 2) | ecosystem: Environmental > Terrestrial > Soil > Grasslands...
ATGGAACTTCAGCCCATCGTAAAACTGGTTGCGGGCCAGAAAGACGAAGTTGTTGACCGTGTTCGGCGCCAGCGTCGGATCGAGGCAGAGCGTGATGGTGCCCTTGGCGGTCTTGATCGTCGCCAGAAAATGGTGCCCGGTGTTGATCGTCATCGGCGGCGCGGCGCTGAAACTCTTCTTCCCGGCGTTCCCCGCGGTCGGCGCCAGGGCCGCGCCGAAGCTCAGCGACCCACAGCTCGCGGCGCTCACCGCGGTCGCCGCGCTCGGGGTCGGGGTTGGGGCTGTCCCGGGCGTGCTGCCGACATTGCGTCCAACATAGAAAGAGAACGCGAGTATAGCGACCGCGAGGATCGCCAGCGTCGCCAGCATCTGCGGAACGCGTCTGGGGACCTGGTTCACCCGATCTCGTCCCAGCAGGGGATGTCGGCGGCGGCCTCTTTCGCGTGGTAGGTCAGGATCATCTGGGCGCCGGCGCGCCGGATGCCCAGCAGGATCTCGCGCAGGACGCGCCGCTCGTCGATCCAGCCGTTGGCGGCAGCGGCCTTCACCATGGCGTACTCGCCGCTGACGTTGTAGGCGGCAACCGGCACGTCGGTCGCCTGGGCGACGGCCCGAATCACGTCGAGAAACGCCAGCGCCGGCTTGACCATCACGATATCGGCGCCTTCCGCGACGTCGAGGCGCGCTTCGCGGACGGCCTCGCGCACGTTCGCCGAATCCATCTGGTACCCACGCCGGTCACCGAACCGCGGCGCCGAGCCGGCGGCCTCCCGGAACGGTCCGTAGAACGCGGAGGCGTATTTCGCCGCGTAGGCCAGGATCGCGCGATCGGTGTAGCCGGCGCCATCGAGCGCCGCGCGGATCGCGCCCACCTGGCCATCCATCATCCCCGAGGGCGCGATCACGTCCGCGCCGGCCGCCGCCTGCGAAACCGCGATCCGCTGGTAAATCTCAAGCGTCGGGTCGTTCGCCACGATGTCCCCCTGCAGGACACCGCAGTGGCCGTGGTCGGTGTACTCGCAGAGGCAGAGATCGGCGGCCAGGAGCGGATCGGCGCCGAACGCATCCCGAAGCCGGCGCAGCGCCCGCTGCACGATCCCGTCGTCGGCCCACGCAGCCGATCCCTGGGCGTCCTTTTGTTCCGGGATGCCAAAGAGCACGAAGCTACCGACGCCGACTCTGATCGCGGCCTCCACCTCACGGGTGAGCGAGTCGAGCGTGTGTTGCTGCTGGCCCGGCATCGCCTCGATCGGCCGCGGCTCATCGATCGCGTCCCTGACGAAGAGCGGATAGATCAGGTCCTGTGGCGCGATTTGAGTTTCGCGCGAGAGGCGGCGAAGCGCCGGTCGCGACCGCAACCGGCGGGGGCGTTCAGTGGGAAAGCTCATGCTGATAGCGAAGTTCGGCTGCGCACGATGGCGTCGACCAATCCGCGCGTCGTGTACTCCTGGGCGATGATATCAACCCGCAGTCCGAGATCGCTCGCGGACTGCGCCGTGATCGGACCGATGCAGGCGACCAGGACGGAGCTGGAAAGGACGCCGTCGAGCGCTTCCACGAAGTGGCGCACGGCGGACGAGCTGGTAAAGGTGACCATGTCGACGCCGGAGATCCGCTCGGCCAGCTGCTGGCGGGTCCCAGCGGGCGCGACCGCGCGATAGGTCTCGACGACGGTGACTTGCGCGCCGTGCTCCGTCAGTCGTTGCGGCAGGGCATCTCGGGCGCCGGCGGCCCGAGCCAGCAGGACGCGGGCCCCAGACTCGGTCACTCGGATCAGCGAATCCGCCAGCTCCTCGGCGACATACCGCGCGGGGACGATCGTGGCTCGCACCCCGTGCTCGAGAAGCCGGGCCGCGGTTTGCGGGCCGATTGCCGCAACCTTTATATGTGCGGGAACGCGCCCCTCGGCCAGTGATCCGAGCGCAACCAGCCGGTCCACCCCGTTCGCGCTGGTCAGCACCAGCCAGTCGTACTGGTCGAGACGGAGCTGGTCCGGGTCGACCCCGATCGGCTCGATCTCGATCACCGGGCAGACGACGGCGACGGCTCCCTGCGCTTCCAGCGCCCGCGCCAGGGCGGCGGCTTGCTGGTCGGCGCGGGTCACCATCACCCGCAAGCCGTCCAGCGGTCCTGCGCTGGGCGCGCCCCGCAATAACCGGCGGGCGCCCTGCGCGTCCAGCCCGTCGCTGACCTCCTCGACGACCTGGGCGTCGTCGGCGCCTTCGGCCTGTGCGCGGAGTACCCGCCGGCCGTCCACCGCCAGCACGACGGCGTCGAGCACCAACCGGTTGTCCTCGACCCGCGCGTAGGCGCCGATGGCCGAGAGACAGCCGCCGCCCAGGCGTCGCAGCAGCTCGCGTTCGGCACTCACCGCCCGGCGGGTGGGAGGGTCATCGAGCTGCGCCGCCAGCCGCGCCGCCTCGCTGCCTTCGAGCGCCTGCAGCGCGAGCGCGCCCTGGCCCGGCGCCGGCAGCATGACGTCGAAGGGCAGCAGTTGATGGACCTCGCTCAGCCGTCCGAGCCGCTCCAGCCCGGCCGCGGCCAGGATGAGCGCGTCGACGGCCCCTTCCCGCAGGCGGCGCAGTCGGGTATCCACGTTTCCCCGGATGTCGACCGCCCGCAGATCCGGCCGCAGCGCGGCCAGCTGCGCCGCCCGCCGCGGGCTGCCGGTCCCGATCCGGCTGCCGGGCGGGAGCGTGCCCAGCTGGGCGGGCTCACGGGCGATCAAGGCATCGCGCGCGTCGGCGCGAGGAAGGAAGGCGGCGATCGTCAGGGGCGGCGTGGCCAGCGTGGGGAGGTCTTTCGCGGAGTGCAAGGCGAGCTCGGCCCCGCCGTCCAGTAACGCCTGCTCGAGCTCCTGGACGAAGACCCCCTCCCGGGGCGCGTCGCTGAGCCGCATCGACGGATGCCGGTCGGCGTGGGTCGTCATCGGGGTGAGCTCGAATTCGTGTTCGGGGAAGCGTCGCCTCAGGGCATCGGCGGCCAGCTGCGCCTGGATCATCGCAAGCTGGCTGCCGCGGGTCGCGAGTCGAAGTCTCAGAGCCGGAAAGTCTTAACTGCGCCGGCCGACGACATAGAAGGTGAGCCCTTCCAGCGCGTCGCGATACGGAGAAGGCTCGAACGCCTCGAGCTCCGCGCGCGCCTGTTCGCCAAATCGGCGAGCGTACTCGTACGACTCCTCGACCCCGCGGGATCCACGCACGATCCGCACCACGTCGGCGTAGTCAGCATCCAGCAGTAGCGGCTTCTCCAGAATGGCGTTCAGCTGCCCGTCCAGTGAGGGATCGTGGCGCGCCAGCATCAGCGGCAAGGTAACGGTCCCTTGCTTGAGGTCGTTGCCGACCGGCTTGCCCACCTCTTCCTCCGTCGCCAGGTAATCGAGTACGTCGTCGGCAATCTGGAAGGACATCCCGAGCAGCCGGCCGAAGCGCCGGATCGCCTCCACCCGCGCCTCCGGCAGCCCACCGAGGACGCCGCCGCAGAAGGTCGAGGCGGCCAGCAACACCGCAGTCTTTCGCTCGATCTTGGCGTAATACTCGTCCATGGTCTGGTCGTAACGCCGCTGACTGGTGAGCTGCAGCATCTCGCCGAAGCAGATCGTCATCACCGTCTGCGAGAGCAGCGCGTCGATGCTGGTATTGCCGATCTGCGACATCAGGTTGGCGCCCTTGGCGAAGTAATAGTCGCCGATGATGATCGCGGGGTTCGGCCCCAGCGTTTCGTGGATCGTCCTCAGTCCCCGGCGGGTCGGGGCGCCGTCGATCAGGTCATCGTGGATCAGCGTGGCGTTGTGGATGAACTCGATCGCCATTGCCGCCCGGTGGATGTCGTCCATCCGGCGGGCGGTGCCCAGCCCGGCGGCCAGGAAGACGAGGGCGGGCCGCAACCGCTTGCCCCCGGCGTCCAGGATCTGCTGCATCGCGTCGGCCACCGGGCCCAGATCCGCTCGGACCGTCGCGTGGAGCCGATGCTCGAAATCCTCCAGCTCGGCGCGGATCGGCGTGACGAAGTCGGTGCCGGTCGTCACGGTAGCGTTCACGCCGCTCCCTCCCGACCGCTCATCGCCTCGACCAGCTCGAGGCGGACGGGCTTGATCGGGGGCAGGTCCTGTCCAAACAGGATGCGGGCCACATCGGTAAAGCGCTCGGGCGACCCGGTGACGTAAATCTGGTGGCGGGCGGCTTCGTGATCGTCCGCCTCCAGCCCGTTCTTGGCGAGCACCCGCTTGACGCGGGCCGCGGTGGTCTCCGCCGAGTCGACGACGGTCATGTCGTCGCCGGCGATCTTGCGAATCAGCGGACGCAGCAGCGGGTAGTGCGTGCAGCCCAGGATCAGCGTGTCGGCCTGGAACCGCACGATGTCGGTCAGCGCGTCGCGCAGCACCGCCTCCGTCTCGGGCGCCTCGGCTTTCCCCGCCTCGACCAGCTCGACCAGCTCGGGTGCGGCTTTCGGCAGCACGCCGATGGTGGGGTTGGCCTCCCGGATGGCGTGCAGGTATTCCTGGCTCTGCAGCGTCCCCTCGGTCGAGATCACGGCGACGCGCTTGTTCCTGGTGGCCGCCACCGCCGCCTCGGCCCCGGGCGTGATCACGCCGACGATCGGGATGTCGAAGACCTCGCGCGCGGTATTGAGCGCCGCCGCGGTCGCCGTATTGCAGGCGATCACGACCAGCTTGACGTCGAGCGTTTCGAGGAAGCGAATGATGTTGAGCGCGAAGTGCCGGACCTGCGCCTGGTAGCGCGGACCGTAGGGAAAGTGGCCGAGGTCACCGAAGTAGATGGTGGATTCGTGCGGCAGCTGCAGCTGGAGCTCGCGCAGCACCGTCAGCCCGCCCACGCCCGAGTCGAAGACGCCGATTGGGCGTGGGTCACTCATTCGCAGCCATCTTAACAATGCCTCATTCAATTGGACCCGAGCCCGGCGCCGATGACAATCAGGCCGCGGATTGATCTGCGAGCGCTGCCGACTGCAAGCGAAGAAGCGCCGGCCAGTTGTACCGGCGATGAAGCCTCACGTCCGGCGCGGCCGTGCCGCGAAAGAAAAGCGAATCGAGCGCGCGAAAGCTCGCCTGGCCGACCGCCGCAAGCAGGCCGCCTAGCGCCGGGCGACTGGAAAAGCTACCAGGGCCGATGGGGCCTTCGGGCTCCGGTCTTGACCGGACCTTTACCGGGACTCAATAGAGCTTTCGGCGCTCGGTCCATAACCTGTTACACGCGATTCCGGGGGCGGGCGCGGCCGCCAGCCTTTTCCGCACAGCTTCGCCTCACCATGATCGGCTCGACCCAGTCGGCCACCTTGAGTCACCCCTTTGGCTTGTTTGGGCCGAAACCACGCGTCAAGATGGCCCCCGTTTGGCGCACCGCCAAGAAGAGTTCGTCTATTTGTGAAATTCCACCTCCTATCCGGCAGCCTGCGCCTAACGCTCGTCGCTTCGGCCATCGCCGTGGCGGCCACGCTTTTTGGCCAGGCCGGTGCCCTCGCCGACAGCTCGACGAGCATCGCGGTGATGGGCCAGCAGGACGGCGCCTGGGCCGGCGCGCCGCTGGGCACCTCGACCACGGATACCATCGGATCGGCCGGCTGTGCCATCACCTCGGTCGCCATGATGCTGCGGTACTACGGGATGAACACGGATCCCGGCGCCTTCAACGCCTGGCTGACCGTGGCCAGCGGCTACGCTTTCGACGACCAGCTGATCTGGAGCGCCGTCGATGGCTACACCGTGGGACGGGTCAGGTTTTCGGGCTGGCTCGGCGCCGACCTCGGCCTGATCGACAACGAGCTGGACGCGGGGCGCCCGGTGGTCGCGGAAGTGCAACTCTACGGCAACCAGCACTTCGTGCTCCTGACCGGCTACTCGGCGGAGGGAGGCCTGGTGATCAACGACCCCTGGTTCGCCGATAGCGTCAGGTTCAACGATCGCTACGGCGACCCGGCCAGCGGCATCGTCTCGATTCGCACCTTCATGCCGGCCGACCCGGGTGGGCAGCGCGGCGGCGGACGGGTGAGCTGGCTTGCCAATGCGATAGCCGCCGTACATCTATCGCAATAACCAGGGCATCGCGCGCCAGCGGCAGCGTGCGTCGGTACTGCGGATACTTCCGTTTCAGGGCGGCGATGGCGCGCTGCTGCTCGGGACCGTGCTCGATGACGCGCGCCCGCCCGACAAACAAGGCGTACCAGAGACGGCGCCAGTCCTCGACGTAGTGATCGACGAGTAGCGCCGCAACCGGATTGCCCCGCACGTTCCGAACCCGGCGCAGCCGGCGTGCGTCCGTCGATTTCGGCTTGGCATCGATCGCGTGGTAGAGGGTATCGCCGAGCAGGACGAAGCACACCGGCACCACCGACGGTCGCCTGCGGTCAGTGGTCGCCAGATGGCCGACCCGCGCGCGGGTGACGCGCCGGCGCCAGCCGGCCTCGATCCGGGAATTTGCTTGACTTATGACAGTAATGCTATATCCTTTTCTGTAGATGACTGTCTCAGCATGGTTGAAGACCCGCGCCGTCGAGCTGGGCGCCGCGCTCTGCACCGCCGCCGTCCTGATCGCCGGGTTGGCGATCGGCGTGCCATTCCTGCGCGCGCGAATTCCGGAGACCTTCCTCTATAGCTTCTGCTGCGTCAGCGCGGTCGTGCTCCGGGCGGCTCTCGACCTGGCGGTGCGCGGCGTCGCGCTGGGGGTTCGCTCTCTGCGGTCCCCCATCGCGGTGGCGGCACGCCTCAAGCCGTCAGGGGCGTGAGCGATAAGATGGGCGCCAGGCGGGAAATTTCGCGACCCGGCCGTGGGCACGATGGATGGGACGGCCCGCTGGCCGAAGGGAGGAGACGATGGGGTATCTGAGAGGCGTGGTGCACGGGATGATCATTGGCGGCGCGGTGGCGCTGCTGTACGCACCGAAGCCGGGGCGCCAGATGCGCGAGGACCTCTCCGAGCGGCTCGATCAGGTCCGGGGACAGATGCAGCCGGTGCTCGACCAGGCGCAGGGTGTCGTCGAGTCGGCGCGTCCGCAGGTCGAACGCGGTATCTCAAAAGCCCAGCAGCAGGCGCAGCGGGTCACCCGGCGCGGCAACGAGCCGAGCGGCGGCTCCGCGTACGGCGGGTCGGTCGGCACGGGGACCGGCAGCGCTCCGGGCCCAGGGGTCTAGTCGTACAGCGCCCCGGCTAAGATGAGGCCGTGGCGGTGAAGGAAGAGGGGATCGTTGTCGCGGGGGGCGTGCGCACAGCCATTGGCAAGTTTGCCGGCGCCTTCAAGGACACGCCGACGTCGGACCTGGGGGCGACCGCGATCCGCGCCGCCGTTGACCGGTCGGGGATCTCGCCCGATGCGGTCGATGAGGTCATCCTCGGCTGTGTCGGCCAGGTTGGCGAGGATGCCTTCAATGCGCGGCTGGCGACCCTGAAGGCAGGGCTGCCGGAAAAGACGACGGCTTTCAACGTGAACCGGCTCTGCGGTTCCGGATTGCAGGCGATCAACAGCGCTGTCCAGGAGATTCGCACGGGGGAGGCGCAGGTGGTCGTCGCCGGTGGCAACGAGAACATGTCGATCCAGCCCTACCTGCTGCCCCGATCGCAGGTCGGCTGGCGGCTGGGCGAGGCCGAGCTGATCGACGGCACCCTATCGCTGGTGACCGACCCCTTCGGCCGCTATCAGATGGGCTGCACGGCCGAGAAGGTTGCCGACCGCTATGGCGTGTCGCGCGAAGCCCAGGACCGGTTCGCGGCGGAGAGCCAGCGGCGGGCGGTCGCCGCCGTCGCGGAGGGTCGCTTCAAAGATCAGATCATCCCCATCGCGATCCCGCAGCGCAAAGGCGATCCGGTGATGGCGAGTCTTGACGAACACCCGCGGGCCGGGACGTCGGTCGAGTCCCTTGGCCGGCTCAAGCCGGCCTTCCGAGAGGGCGGCAGCGTGACCCCGGGCAACTCATCGGGCATCAACGACGCCGGCGCCGCCGTGGTGGTGATGACGTCGGCGAAGGCAAAAGAGCTCGGCGTCGACCCCCAACTCGAGTGGGTGGCCGATTCGGTGGCCGGCATCGCGCCCGAGATCATGGGCGTGGCTCCCATCTTCGCCGTCCAGAACCTGCTCCGCAAAGTCGGAATGACGATCAACGACATCGACCTGATGGAGTTGAACGAGGCCTTCGCCGCCCAGGCCGTCGCCGTCATACGTGAGCTCGAGATCGACCCCGAGAAAGTCAACCCCAACGGCGGCGCGATCGCGCTCGGGCATCCGGTCGGCGCCACCGGCGCGATCCTCACCGTCAAGCTGGCCTACGAGCTGAAGCGGCGGCAGGCGGAGTGGGGCATCGTCACGATGTGTATCGGCGGCGGCCAGGGCATCGCTACCCTGTTTCGCAACCCTAACTAAGCCCGTCCCTGATGGCAGGGTTCTTTCGTAAGAAGCGCGCGAAGAGTTCCGCGGATCTGGACGCCATGGTGCTCGCGCAGCTCAAGAAAGCCGGCTCCGATCTGCAGCAGCCGCACGACGTCGACAACTTCCTCTACTTTGCGGACCAGTCCACCGCGGCGCTCGCGGCTGATCGCCTTCGTGCCTCCAGCAAGAACGTCGAGGTCACCCCGGCGGCGCAGGGACCGTCGTGGTGTGCGAAAGCGATCGTCGTCCTTGTTCCAACGGCGAGCAACGTGGCCGAGATGAGGGCGCGGATGGAGTCTGTGGCCGCCGCCTTCAAGGGCGAGTACGACGGCTGGGGCGCCCCCATCGTCCCCACGCGGTAGCCAGGAGAGGCCGGCACCGCCTGCCGGGGAATCGCTCCATCGTCGTTGTACCTAGACCGTGTCCCGGCTGCTTCGACGCCCCATCATCCTGGGGGCCACCCTGCTCCTCTCGGTCGCGGCGCTCTTGTTCGTCAACATCTTCGCCACCATCCTGGTGATGGTCGTGGGAGTGACGGCCGCGGTGCTGGCCGGCCGACACCAGGCCGGCCTGTTCAAGATCCGGATCCGGGCGCGAGGTCGGCGGGAAGCGCTCTGGCGGCCCACCGTCCAGCACCGTGAGCTGCCAAAGCCGACCGAGGACCCGGTGATCGCCTTCGGCGAACCCGGAATCGAGCTATTCGAATCCCGGACGCCACCGCTGGCCCATCTGCAACTCAGCGCCGGGCTTCGCAGCCAGCTCGACGGCTTTGCGCTGGGACGGACGAAACGGATCGTAGAGGCGCCCGACCTGCTGCCACACGCCGCGGCCGATGCGGAATCGTGGCCGGTGGTCGAGGCCGCTGTTCAGAAGACACTCGCCCTGGCGCGGGCCCGTGGGGTCGAGATCGTCCCGGATGGGCAGACCCGGCTGAGCCAGGTGCTCGCCCTGAGCGCCGCCCAGGGCATCCTGCTGGCGGAGTGGCGGCAGCTGGAAGATGGCAAGACGGCCTGGCAGGGAACGAGTGCGCAGATCCGCGCCTCCGATGCCTTCACGATCCAGCGGATTACCGAGGCGATGGAGCGGCGGCAGCTCCCGGATCTGTTCGGCGGCATCGCCCGCCGCCCCGCGAACTTTGAGGTGCGCCTTCTGCTTCCCTACGCGCTGGCGACCGCCTTTTATCTCCGGCTCTACGGCAATCCGCCGAAAGCCTTCGCCGCCTGATCGAAGCGTCTAGCGAGACGCCGCGCGAGCCGTGACTTCCTCGTGCCGGCGCGCGGTAAACCGGACGTAGGAGCGGTCGCCAATCCACTGCGTGGGCGGCGCCGCCCAGCGTTTGGCCATGTTGTTGAGGGCCACGGCGTACTGGATGCGCAGGCGGGAAAAGGCGACCCAGGACTCATCCGCGGGCCGCAGCGTCCAGCCGGCCGCGGCCAACTGCTCGCGTGCCTGGTCGAACTCGTAACGCTCGACCCCCACGTCGTGGTCGCTTTCGATATTGAAGAAGCGTCCCAGGTCTTCGACAAGGTGGGTCCCCATCGCGTACATCAGCTTGGCGGGGCCGTGCGGGCCACCGTCGCACGTGGTCAGCAGGAGAGTAGTCGCGTCCAGCACCGCGCCAAGCGCGCTCACCCAGGACTCGTTGTCGTGGGAGGAGCGGAAGTAAGCGAGGACGGGGTAGGCCAGGTGGCTGTCAAGCACCTCGGCGGCCCATTTCTCCCAGTCGCCGAAGAAGCGGGGCAGATCGTCGATCACGCCAAGTTTTGCCATGGTCGCGAGCAGCGTGACCCCCGATGGCGGCGCCCCGGCGCGGGCGTCGAGCGTGACGATGAGGATTTCGCGGCGCTGAAAGGTCGCGTAGATCGAGAACAGGAAGCTGATCGCCAGGGCGATGGTGCCCAGCCCGGCCATCCCCGCCGCGATGCTGACGAGCCGTGCCCCGCCAGAATTCGCCACGATGTTGCTGAACGAAATCGTGAGGAGCGAGGTTCCGGCTGCATAGATGGCGCTTCCCAGGTTCTCGATAGGGGGCGTCGTGGAGCCGCGAAAAGCGTAGAGCATGAGCCCGAAACCGATGATGAGTCCGCTGATCCAAATCAGGAGCAGGAGGATGACGACCATCGGCGCGAACGTCCCGAGCAACCGCTCTCGCGATCCCGCCGTTCGGCTACGAAGCCCGACCGCCCGTACGACGCGCCAGCCATTGACGATCACCAGGCGAGAGATACGGAATCGGCTCGGCGTCGAGCGGGGAACCACGACGCTCTGGAAGACGTCGTTGAGGAGATACACGGACAGCGCGAGCCCCGCCAGGAACTCCAGGACCTCGAGCATGAGCGTTCATAGTACGACGCCCGCGCCGGCTCGGCCAGGCTGGTGCCGGGACAGGGACTCGAACCCTGACGCCCTTACGGGCAGGCGATTTTAAGTCGCCAACGTCTACCTATTCCGTCATCCCGGCGCGAGCAACATTGTAGGGGGCGAGTTCTTGTTTTCCAGTGGGTTATGAGCTAGGCTGCCTCACCGGCATGTCGAGGTTGTTTTCCCGTCTCCTGATCGTGTTGCTCGGGATCGGCGCCATGGCCGGTGCGGTTGGTTCCGCGGCCCCGCCCCAGCCGGCGACCGCGGCCACCACCACCCGGCTGCTCGCCTCGGCAAGCCTGACGTCAGCGCCACGTCCCCGGCCCGATTGGGGCGAGCTCCCAGCCAGCCCCGCGTCGACGCCGACGGCGGTCCCCTTGACCCCGTCCCCGCCCCGGCCGGCGGCAACCCTCCGGCCTATCCCGGTCCCGACGGTCGACGCGCAGGAGGTGGCGCTGGTCAACCTGGATACCGGTCGCTTCCTCTGGCAACGCAACGCCCGCGCGGGGTGGGCCCCCGCCAGCCTCACCAAGATCTTCACCGCAATGGTTGCCACGGACCTGATGGGGATGAACACCCTGGTGACGGTGCCGGCCTCCATCAATCAGCTGCCGCCCGACTCGACCGTCATGGGACTGACCGCCGGCGAGCGGCTGACCGTTCGGGAGCTGCTCTACGGCGTGTTCCTCGACTCCGGGAACGACGCGGCCGAGACGCTCGCCACGGCCGTCACCTCCAGGTCAACCTTCATCGCCGATATGAATGTGCGGGCCCTGCGGCTCGGCCTGCGGACCACGCACTTCGTCAACCCCACCGGCCTCGATGCCGCCGGACACTACTCCTCAGCGAATGACCTGGCGGTGGCGACCATGTATCTCGAGTCGCACTATCCTGGATTGGTCGCGATCGCGGCCACCTCGGCGATCGCGATCCCGGCGACGCCGACCCACAAGGCGTTCGCGCTCGTCAATCTCGACAAGCTGCTGCACACCTACCCGGGCACCTATGGACTCAAGACCGGTTGGACCGATGCCGCGCTCGGTTGTCTGATCTCCACCTCCAGCCGGGGCGGCCACCGGCTGCTGGCGGTGTTGCTCGGCGCGCCCGCCGGGACGGCGTACGAGGAAATGCCGAAAGTTCTCGACTACGGATTCGAGCTGCTCGGGATCCTGCCCCGGCCGCCAGCTTAAACCGCCGGCCGCATCCGCGCCCGCCGGCTGACCGCCAGCGCCAGCGCCCCGGTACCGAAGACCAGCGCGGCCAGGCCGACCAGCCAACCGAGAATCGGGATCACCGTGATTACCGCCAGGATGAACAGCCCGCCGATCAGCGCCAGGGCGTCGTGATACCGACCCCAGCCAAGCTGCGCGAAGACCAGCCGGCCAAGCAGAAACCCGGAGACGACGTAGCCCACGGCCAGGGCCAGGATCCACAGAGGGATCAGCAACAGCCCCAACCACCAGCCACCGATCAGCAAGCCGACGATGAACACGATGACGGCGACGATCGGGGTGATCACCAGGATCGCGGCGCCCACCCCAAGGCTCAACCAGGGTTCCGCCCGCAAGACGTCAATGCTCCGGCTACTGAACCGCGGCAGCAGCAGGATCAACAGCAGCCCGAGGGCGACGATGCCGATCAGAGCGCGCAGCCATCCGATGAAGCTGTTCGTCGGGCCGCTCGCACCACGGTCGGGCGGCGTGTGCCGAGTGGTGGTCCCGGCAATGCGGGCCCCATTGACGATCTCAACCTGGTTGTTGCTGGTGTAGTCGAGGTTGCCGCCGATCTGCGCACCGTCGAGCTTCAGATGGTCGACATTGCCCCGTACATCGCCACCGACGCGATTCATCAAGGTCAGGCTGCCCGAGGCCATCATCACACGCCGAGTCACCGGCGCCGCTACCGTGGTGGTGCCGCCGGCGAGCACGAGATCGCGTCCGATGGTCGCACCCGATCCGATGGCGATCATCCCGCCGGTGATCACGACATCCTGCTCGACCGGGCCGTTGAGCGTCAGGTTGCCACCCGCGGCTCGGATGCTGCCGCCCACCTTGCCGGTCACGTTGATCGTGCCGCCGGCAATGATCAGGTCGCGGCTGACATTTCCCGATACGGTGATGGTCGCGCCGGCCGCGATCAGACTGCCGTTGATCGTGCCGGCGACGGTGATCGTGCCGCCGGCCGCGTAGATGTCATCGGAGACGGTCTGGCCGGCGCCGACCGTAACGTTGGCGCCCTGGCGGAGATCGGCGGCCAACGCCGTTGTGGGTAGCCAGAGGAACACGCCCGCTGTGCACAACAACGCCAACACCGAGCGGCGGGTCAGCGAGTGCATGCGTGCCATACGTGACCCCTCCTGATGGCAGCGAGCTCTGCGCCTATTCTCGCACGCTACGCCAAGGCGACGTCGGGTTCGACTTGGGTCCGAATCAGTCGTTGGCGATCGTGACCCGGCTGGCTCCGCCACCGATCTCGATGTCGTAGCGATCGGTTGCCGCTGAGTAGCCCGGCGATTCGAGCCGGACCGGGCCGCCGACGGCCCCGAATCCCTGGTCGTCGAGGGCAAGCTTGCTGGCGCCGCTTCCAATGTGAATCCGCGCCGGGACACCGGTCGGCCGGCGGAGCCGCAGATGGCTGGCGCCCCCGGAGACCCGGACCAGAATCGTTCCGGAGGGTCGGGGGAGCTGCAGGTCGACGCGGTTGACGCCGCCGCGCACCTCGATGCCGGCGATGGCCAGCTTGCGGAGGTCGGCATCCCAGCGAGAGACGCCATCGCGGATGTCGATGAACCAGGCGACGGAAGGACTGACCGTGAGGTTGGCAGCCGTCCGTCCCCAGATCAACGGATTGAAGCGTGGGTAGTCGATGCTGATCGCGCCCTCCGCTTCGGTGACCCGCGGCTTGGGTCCATAGAACTCGCCGCGGTACATCGACGCCATCGACGCATCGACCCGAATGGTCAGGTTGGCGACGCCGTGCGGGAAGACGAGTCGGCAGGTCGCGTTCGCGGTCGCCTGATCCGGTTGGTCTGTGGTTGTCGTTTGAAGATTGCTCATCGAGTTCTCCTTTGTTGGTTCTCTCTACGCAACCGAAGCTGGTTCCTGGTGCGCCTGCGCCCCGGCGTGAACCCGAGCCCCACTCGGGCGATTGCGAACACCGAACGTGCCGATTGCCGCCACCAGGATCACGACGATGGCAAGC
>Ga0209577_10003983_pt1 | contig 13937 bp, 14 predicted proteins | sample GraSoiAngelo_109_FD_185874 | JGI IMG/M metagenome (GOLD analysis project Ga0209577, IMG submission 185874) | Grasslands soil microbial communities from the Angelo Coastal Reserve, California, USA - 14_0903_12_20cm (SPAdes) (version 2) | ecosystem: Environmental > Terrestrial > Soil > Grasslands...
GGAGATCCGCGAAACGTAGCGCACGCCAAAAAGGTCAGTCAGGAGAAGCATCATAAGGACAAGCATGCTTCAAAGGCTGGCCCTGCTTCGTCGCGGCGTGCGCAGAACGTCCAAACCGAAAAGAAGGCTGTGCCTGTTGCCGAGAGCACTGCAACCGAAGCTGCAAAACCAACGCAAGCGGTAGAACCAACACAGCTGGAGAAATCGCTCGTGGTCCTCTCCAAACTTAAAGAACTCGAATTTCATTCCCGGGCGAATATCGAAAAGCTCGCCGAACTCAGCTTGACGATTGAGGAGGAACTCAAGCAAAAGCCATTCGCTGAAGCGATCGGCACCGTTTATGCCGCGCAGAATGCATTTCAATCCAAGATCTTGGAATTGATCGAGGCCTACGAGGAGGAGTGCACTCGCTTGTCGGGTTCTGCCTGACATCCCAGGCTAACCAACTAAGACTTCGATTTTCTTGTCGCTTTTTTTCGCGCCAATGACGAACCAGTTTCGAACAATATTGAAAAGCTGATGGTCAATAAATAGACGATATGAAAATAAAAAATCTGTTCACAGTAACAGCGGTAAGCGCCAGCTTGGCACTTGGCGTTTCAACCCAGGCGAAGGAAAGAGAACACGAAGAGCAAAGCATCAGCAGTTCTGATGTGCCTGCCGCGGTGCAGTCGGCTGCGCAGACACAAGCTCAAGGCGGAACCATCGTTCGTTGGGAAAAAGAGGGCGCCAATTTTGAAGCCGTCATAGATAAGAACGGCAAGCAGATTGGCCTCGAAATCGATGCCAACGGCAAAGTGCTGAGCAAGCACAACGAAGCCAAAGAGCACAAGGAAAAGGGCGCGAAATAATAGGCCTTTGGGTGGATCGCGTTGTTCTCAACGCGATTGGGGTGGAAGCGCGGCGAAGATGGATTGTCTTTGACACCGTCTTCGCCGCCTTCGCGCCTTTAGGCATTGTAACCGAAGTCACTGATCCGGAGCACCATTTTCAAGCAAACCCACGAATGCTTGAGTAGATTATTCCACCAAGAATTGCTCCTATAGCTACCAAAGCGACGTCTCGCTTCAGCAAAGCGATCAGAAGAAAAGCGACAACTGAGATCGCAATCGCTGGCCAGTCGACAAGTGCCTCGGGAATTAGATCCAGCGATACGACGGCGATGACGCCCACAACTGCGGCACTGACCCCGGCAAGGAAGGCCTGAATCGGACGATTCTCGCGAACTTTTTCGATATAATGCACACCGACAATCACGAAAATGAATGACGGCAGGAAAACGAAGAACGTGGCCAGGATTGCTCCACTGATCCCGCTCGCGATATATCCGACGAACGTGGTAAACAACATGAACGGGCCGGGCGTCGCGACGCTCAAGGCCACGCCGTCGAGTAGTTGGCCATCTGAAAGCCAATGATATTCTGCAACTGCGCCGCGCTGCACGAAAACAAGCGACGCATAGGCGCCGCCAAAGCTCAGTAGGCCTGTTTTGAGAAACAACCACGCAACTTGAAATAATCGCGAATCACCAAAAGGAAGTAGGAGGCCGACTCCGCCGATTATCACAGGCAACGTCGGTGCGGATTTTTTAAGCAGAGGCCAGCCTTGATCAACGATTAGGTTCAAAATGCCGGCTATTAGAAGAATCAGCAGGAAGTTAATTCCGGCGAATCGCATCCCTACGAATGCGCCTATGAGCAGGACCGCCAGAAAAAAATTCCGAATGGCTGCGCGCCCGAGCTTGATGATTCCTGCGGCGATGATCCCGAGGACGGCAGGCTTGAGCACGTAGAGAGCATTCATCACCTGCGGCAGCCTGCCGTACTTAACGTAAAGCCAGCTCAGAATGACCATCACGATTGCCCCCGGCAGGATGAAAGTAAGACCAGCGAGAATGCCTCCCCACAGTTTGCGTTTCAAATAACCGACGTAGATGGCCAGCTGGAGCGCCTCAGGTCCGGGAAGCATGTGGCAGAAGGCCATGATCTTGACAAACCGGTCCTTGGTTAACCACCGGCGCTTTTCTACCATGTGGTTAAACATCATCGTGATCTGCGCAACCGGTCCGCCGATGTTCACGAAACCGAGGAATAGGAAATAAAGAAATACCTCGCGCCATGCAGGTATCTTGTCGCCTTCGTCTCTTTCCTCAGTCTGCTTCAGCTCATTCAATCGAAACTCCTATCTATTCGGATATTATCTCCGCTGCTCATTCCAATGCATATTGAGCGAAGGTAACGAATACGCCGCATGGCGCGCTTCTGAAGTTTTCTTCAGAATGTCGATCTTGGCGTCGCGAGGCAACGATCTTACGTTCTTGCGAAGTGAGAGTGTTATTGATTGAGGACGACGCCAAGACCGCCCGCGCTGTTGCCAGCGGATTGCGCAGGGAAGGCTTTGGGCCGGTGATAGCGAATACTGGCGAAGAAGGTTTGTTTCTACTTAGCCGCGAAAGTTTTGATTTGGTTATTCTCGACTGGATGTTGCCTGGTCGCGACGGCATCGAGGTATTGCGCACGTTTCGCGCGCGCGGCGCGAAAACTCCAGTGCTGTTGCTCACCGCACGCGATGCAGTGGACGACCGTGTGCTCGGATTAAATGCCGGCGCGGATGATTATCTGGTCAAACCTTTTGCGTTTGCGGAATTGCTTGCGCGCACTCGCGCCTTGCTGCGGCGAGCTGATTTCGCAAATCCGCTGCGGCAGCAAATCGGCGATCTCACGCTTGATGTGCAAACGCGTCGCGTCGTGCGTGGATCGAGGGAGATTGCACTAACGCCGCGCGAATTCGATCTGCTCGCGTTCCTAGCGCAGCATCATAATGAAACGGTGACGCGGCAAATGATTGCGCGCGAGGTTTGGCGAGAACCGAACCGCGCGACGCCGCTTGATAATGTAATCGACGTTCATCTCGCGCATTTGCGCCGGAAGCTCGACGATGGTGAGGATGTGAAGCTAATCCAAACGGTGCGCGGCGTCGGTTTTGTTTTGCGCGCGGAGGCGGCAGCAGCGTGAAAAGTTGGTGGCAACGGCGCTCCGTTCGTTTTCGACTGGCTTTGTGGTACGCGGCGGCGACGGCGTTCGTCTTGTTCGCGTTCGCCTGGTTCGTTTATGAAGTGATCGAGCACCGGTTAGGCGCGGAGATAGATCGACAATTGCGCAGCGATTTCGAGCTCGTCGAAGCGCAAGTGGATCTCGACGCCGAAGAAGGTGCGCACTGGAATGGGCGCGAACCCGACGGCGATGAAGCATCCCCGCCGACTTCGGCATGGTTCGAAGTTTGGTCGGAAAATGGCGAATTACTTCTGCGGCATTCGCCCGTTTCAACGGCGAGCATCAACAACACGCTCCCGCCGCCGCGCGCATCGACGCTCAAGTTTACTACGTCCGAGCTCGAACACGGTCTGTTTGTGCGCATGATGGAAGCACCGGGCCAAGTGGAAGGTCAGAGTGTGCTGATTCGCGTTTTTCGCGATCAAACGGAAATGCGCCGGACGCTCGGCGAGATTGTCAGAGTATCGACGCTCGGTTTTCCACTTGCCGTCATGCTTGCAGCGATTGGCGGTTACCTGATTGCGACACGTTCATTGCGACCACTTGATGCGATGGCGCGGCAGGCGCGCCGGATTAGTTCGGAATCGCTTTCGAAACGCTTGCCGAATCCGAATCCAAACGATGAGCTTGGCCGTCTCGCCACCGTGTTCAACGAAACACTCGCGCGACTTGAAGGGTCGTTTGCCGAATTGCAGCGATTCACCGCAGACGCGTCGCATGAGTTGCGCTCGCCGCTCACAGCGTTGCGCGCCGTTGGCGAAGTGGCACTGCGCGACGGCAACGATCCAGCCGCGCTACGCGAAACGATCGGCAGTATGCTTGAGGAGGCCCAGCGCCTAACGGACCTGGTTGATGCGTTGCTCACGCTTGCGCGCATGGACGCGACGAAGGCGGATGCGGCGCGCGAGGAATTGAACGTCGCGACCTTGCTCGATGAGGTTCGCGATCAATTCGAAGTTCTGGCTAACGAAAAGCGCCAAACGATTGCGGTGACAAGCGATGACGATCTCACCGTGCAAGCGGACCGGACACTATTGCATTTGGCTCTCGTAAATCTCGTCCACAACGCGATCCAGCATGGTCCTGCCGATTCGAAGATTTCAATCACGGCGGCGCGCAGTGCGCGCAAGATCGACATCTCAGTTAAGAACAACGGCTCCGGCATACCGCGCGAATATCACGAGAAAATTTTCGAGCGATTTTTTCGCGTCGATAAAGCGAGATCGCGCCTCCAAGGCGGCGCCGGCCTTGGCCTCGCCATCGCGAAGCAAGCGGTCGAGCGCAACGGTGGGCGAATTGTTCTCGAAACCAATTCGGATTGCGGCAGCATTTTTCGGATCGAATTCGAAACCTGAAGAAAACTTCAGGATTTCTTAAGTGCCGATGACCCGGCATCGCTTGTCTATTAGCAACGTGAACTTGCAGCCGAATCCGCGTTCGAGTGAATGCGGCTTTTGGCGCGAAAGACAAAAACCCGAGGCGTCCACATGCCTCACCACAGCAAAATGCAAAATATGAAACATATCGTTCCAGTAATCGCAGCCACGACAATCCTCTCGCTCGGCGCTTGGACACCGCTCTTCGCCGAGGAGGAAAAAGAAGAGAGGGTCAACGCTTCCGATGTTCCAGCGGCGGTGCAGCAAGCCGCTCAAGCCGAGGCCAAAGGTGGAACCATCGTGCGCTGGGAAAAAGAGAGAAACAACTACGAAGCCGTTATTGAAAACGGCGGAAAACAAACCGGCGTCGAAATCACGGCTGACGGAAAAGTCGTTAGCCGACACGATGAGGCGAAAGAACACAAAGAAAAAGGCGAGTAGTTAAGCCGAAGGGAGACGGTCGCTGTTGGCATGGCCGACAGCGACACGCTCCTTAAACATGCGAATTATGAAAACATTTCTTACCACAGGGTTGGTCTTAATTGCCGTTGCCTGCGCATCGGCAGCTGGCGCGCTCGACCAGGCGACGATCGACAATCTCACCGGGCTCAAGGGAAAAATGAACGAGAAGGAGGGCGTGTATAAGGTCACCTTTCCGCGTGACGACGTGAAAGTCGTCGTTGATGGATGGAAAATGCCGCCGTTCATGGGTCTTAGTACTTGGGCTGCATTCACCGCCACCAAAGACGGCGCCATGGTGATGGGTGATACAGTTCTATTTGAAGATGAAGTGAACGCCGCCATGTCAGCGGCGCTCGACAACGGGCTCAGCGTTACAGCGCTGCATAATCATTTCTTCTAAGAAAGTTTACGACACCACGAAGGCAATCCGCGGTCCAGATCCAAAACCGGCAGAATCGTTCTCGGTCGTGGGACAAACATCGATACCAGACAAAAGTTCGATCACTGCTGCTCCTCTTAACGAGATCTTTGGTGTACAGGGTGAAGCCAAGGATGGAATGGTAAAATTCACAATTGGTCGCCCGGCAAAAATGCACGGTGTGACCATCGACAAGGAGATGGGTGTCAACACATGGGCGGCATTTGCTGGAAGCGATGATAACGCAATCGTCGATGGAGATTTCGCCGTCACCGAAGATGAACTGCAACCCGTTCTGAAGTCGCTGCTGAAGGATAAGATCAACATTGTCGCCATTCACCAACACATGACCCACGAAGAGCCGCGCATCATGTTTTTCCATTACTGGGGGCGCGGGCAAGCAAAGGATTTGGCACAATCAGTCAAAGGAGCATTTCTTGTTGCCGGCTTACAGAAGGTCAGTTCGCCGTTACCGTAGTGGTTCAACGACGCAGCAAAAACAATCCCGTAATGGCGAGTACAATTCCAAGAAGTCGCTGCCACGATAGTGCTTCCCGGAAAAACAAGATACCTGCGATCGCCATGATGGCTGCGCCACCAGCCAGAATCGCTGGTACAGAAGAAAGCGGCCCGCCTCTCTGAAAAAGTAGAAAGAAGGCGATCGTACCACCTCCCACGCAAATTCCAGTCAGAAGTGAATAATTGAGCCCGGCCGCGCTGAACTTCTGATTCGATCTTCCGCCAAACCAAAGAATCGCCAGATAAAGCAGAATCGACAATGCCGCACTAGCTTCAACAATGAAACCACCGAGGCCTTCGCCGATGCGCTCGGCAGCAAGTCGCGTAAAGATTTGGTGCGCGCCGTAGAGTACGGCGGCAATGACCGCATACCAAAACCAGTCTGCCATTAAACAAAATGTAAATCATGAAATGGATCACCCGCGAGAAAATTAAAGTCGACCGGGTGGCTTGCCCATGGCTGATCAAAACATTCATCGACCGACACGCGGAGTTTCTATTTCTGCCGCACGATACTGACTGGTCAAAGATCAACGATGGAATCGTTTTCGACGTTCCGAACTGTGAGCTTGGGCGTCACGGTGAAGATGTTTCGTTCAATTCGATCCTGAAAAAATATAGGCTCACCGATCCAGCGCTGGTTTTACTCGGCGAAGTCGTTCGAGCGGCCGACTCGCAGCCGCACAGTCCGCATCTGGCTGGAGAGGGCTTGCGCTGGATCGCCGCGGGCTTTGGCGCACTCGGATTAAGCGATCAGGAAATTCTTGAACGCGAATTTGTCGTTTACGACGCGCTCTACGCAGAATGCAAACGCCGAGTCAGCTGCCGTTAACTCGCTGCGGCAGGCTAGCTAATTTTTTTGGGCTTAAACGCAATCTCGTTATCCTGCTCATCGCCATTTTTGTCATTGGCGCAGGCGAAGAACTGTGGATGCGTTTTGTGCCGAAGTACCTGCAAGCGGTCGGCGCCACAGTTTTCGTTATTGGTCTTTATGACGCACTGCGCACTTTGCTCGCGGCGATCTACGCGTACCCCGGCGGGGTACTCGTGGATACTTGGGGGCATCGCCGGACCTTTATTGTTTTTAATATAATCTCGATAGTCGGCTATTCGCTGGTACTGCTCGTTCCGCATTGGGCGGCAGTGATCGCTGGAATGTTCCTCTTCCTTTCGTGGACGTGTTTTTCTTTGCCGGCGACGTTTTCGCTGGTCGGCGCTGCACTCGAGGCGAACCGCCACTCGATGGGTGTGGGCGTTCAATCGGTGATCAAGCGGCTTCCAATCATGATCGCGCCAATCTTCGGAGGGATCTTGATCGATCGCTTCGGAATCATCCACGGCGTGCGTATTGCCCTTCTCATTTCCATCTTTCTCTCGGCAGTCACGATTTTCGTGCAACGAGAATTGCGCGATGAGCCGAAGCAGGAAGCCGCAGTGGACGAGCGTTGGAATTTTTGGCGAAGCTTGCGCGAATTCAACTCGCCGATGCGCCGATTACTCTTGAGTGACATCCTGATCCGCTTTTGCGAACGAATTCCCTACGCCTGGGTGGTGATCTTCGCGATGGATTACATCGGAGTCAGCGGAGAACAAGTGGGTCTGCTCACCACCATCGAAATGCTCGCGGCCACATTGTGCATCATTCCCGCTTCGCATTTCGCCGATAAACATGGCCGCGAACCTTTCGTAGTCATCACTTTTGTCATGTTCACGCTGTTTCCAATCAGTCTGCTGATGTCGCGAAGCTTTTCCGCGTTGGCTGTGGCCTTCGCCATTCGCGGTCTCAAGGAATTCGGCGACACGTCGCGCAAAGCGCTGATCATCGGGTACACCCATTCGGGCAGACGCGGACAAATGATCGGCGCGTATTATCTCGTTCGCGATTTGATTGTCAGCAGCGGGGCACTCGCTGGTGCATATCTTTGGAAGCTGGGACCCGCGCTAAATTTTCTCGGAGCAGCGGCTTTCGGAGCGGCTGGAACGATTTTCTATGTGAAAACAATTCGCCACAGCCGACAATTAGCCTTGAACGCGCCGAACAGGCAGCTGGAGGTGCGTCGAACACACTGGAAGTAATTAGGTTCAATGAATCGTGCCTCGAGATTTACAAACGTTGCGGTTATCGCATTCATGCAAATCGCGCTCGTCTCAGCGGGCACAATCCAGGTCAGCGCAGCCGATACCGATTACGAACTCAAACCAACTAACCTGCCTGGCGCTAGCGGGCCGGTGGCGCTGGACTATTTCGCTTACGATCGCGCGACGGGTAAGGTGTGGGTGCCGGCAAGCAATACCGGAAACGTGGTTGTAATTGACGAAGCGACCGATGCAATCTCTCAAGTCACGGGATTTGCAACCGGTGAAATCCAGCGACACGGAAAAAAGATCACAGTGGGACCGACAGCGGCGAGTATTGGAAACGGAGTTGTTTACATTGGAAACCGTGGGGATGCGACGATTTGCGTCATCGACGCGAAAAGCCTTGCGCGCGACGAATGCGTGCCAGTTTCAGCGGATGGCGCCGTGACGCCGGACGGAGTCGTTTATGTTGCAGCTACACGCGAACTCTGGGTCACGATTCGCGTTAAAGCGGGCGATAACGCGCCAGCCAAATATCTCGAAGTCTTCGACGCATCTGATCCACATCACCTCAAGGCGAAAACAAAAATTCCATTGGAGAATTTGGCTGAAGGCTATGCCGTCGATAATCAGCGCGGGCTTTTTTACACTAACATCGAAGGTCTTGGCGCGACGGTCGCCATCGATGCGCGCACGAAGAGAATTGTTTCAAAATGGAATGCCGGCAGCGCGGATGTCGGCGGATTGGCGCTCGACGGTGCGTCTGGATTTCTGTTTGTTGCCTGCGGGGACCACGTCGTGAATCTCGACGCCGCTCATGATGGAAAAGTTCTCGACTCAATTCGAACCGGTGCCGGCCTCGACAACATCGATTACTCAGCAGACCCAAAACTTCTTTACGCGGCGGCATCTCAAGCTGCAACGCTGACCATCGCTGAAGTCGATGATCACGGAAAATTTCATCTTCGAGCGACGGTTCCGACGGTCAAAGGCGCGCGCGGCGTTGTTGCCGGCAAAGGCGAAACTGCATACCTGATTGATCCAGCCGAAGGACGTATCTTGAAGCTGACGCGAAAGTCGGGTAGCTCTCTTTCTGCACTTTCGAGAAACAATAGCTTGGCCCATTCGGAGCCGCGGTGGGTTGTGGAGCTTTTGCTGACCCTCGTAAAAGCCGCGTACCCATGACGACCCGGCTGAACCTTTGAAAGCCCCAATCACACTCAGTTTCGCAATCGCGCTCGCGCCGATTGTTTGCAGCGGCGGCGACACAATCTCTCTGAATGGGGTAGTTGCGGAAGCTCTGGCGCGGAACCCGGAGATAAAGGTGTACACTGCGGAAATCGCTGCCGCTAACGGCGAACGACGCACAGCCGGCGAATGGCCGAATCCAGAAGCGTCGACTGAGGCCGGCACGAAAATCATCCGCGACTATCACGGGAATACGTTAGGTGACGGGATTATGTGGACGCTAGGGGCGACGCAAACTTTTGAATATCCGGGGCGTGTTAGTCTGCGAAAAGCAATTGCCAGCCATCAGGTCGCGTTGGCGGAACTAGGCCTAGAAGGATTTCGAATCGCGCTGGCAGCGCGAGTACGCGCGGCGGCCTTCCGCGCGGCGTTGGGCAGAACGAAAGCCAGCGCCGCAGATGAGATCGCAAAAAGGTTCGACCATCTCGCGACAGTGTTGTCGCAACGCCCGGCAGCTGGCGTCGCCCAACAGGCCGATGTGCAAATCATCGAAGCGAACGCTATCACGCTCAAACGCAGGCCGCTGGAAGCGCAACGCGAAATGCAAAGCGCGATTTACGAGCTCAACCAATTGCGTGGCGCGTCGCCTGATTCACCGCTGGCGCTTCCCGATGTCGATTTAACGCTTCGACCGCTTCCATCAGTTGCTGCCCTGCTGTCGGCGGCGCGCGAGCGCAATTACGACGTCCGCACGCGCGTGCTCGAGTTGGAACAACAAGGCTACAAAGTCAGGCTCGCCCTGAACGAACGCTGGCCGGCGGTGCGCGTCGGTCCAGTTGCTCATAATGAACGCGCCGACACGAACGAATACTTGTTTGGCATCAGCGCATCCCTGCCATTGCCGCTCTGGAACACGAATACGGGGAAGATCGAGGCCGAAAGGGCGCGCACGGCCAAGGTTGAGGCCGAGCTGACGGCACTCGTGCGCGAAGTAGAACGAAAAGTCGCGGACGCGGAATTCGTTTACCGTTCTCGAAGCGAAGAAGCGGAAAATCTGCAGAAATCGATCCTGCCGAAGATGCGCGAAGCCGCAGAAACCAGCGACCGCAACTATCGAAATGGGGCGATTCCAGTTTCCATTTATACCGAATTGCAAAAGCAATATCTTGATTCGATCGACGCATTCACTGCGGCGCAAGCGGCAGCAATTGAAGCGCGCCAGCAGTTGGAACAGCTCACGGCCAAGCAATTGGAGTCGGGGGAGCGAAGATGATCGACAAGATCATCGAACTATCGCTGCGCCAACGCGCGTTCATCTTGCTCGCCGCGGTCGCGCTTGTAGCTGTCGGTCTCTGGTCGGCAACCCGTCTCCCGATTGACGCCGTTCCGGACATCACTGGCGTGCAGGTCCAAATCAATACCGAAGTGAGGACGCTGGCTGCGGAAGAATCGGAGCGGTTCGTGACCTGGCCGATCGAAATCCAGATGGCCGGACTGCCTGGTTTGGAAGAAATGCGTTCGCTGACGAAATTCGGTTTGTCGCAAGTCACGCTCCAGTTCGATGACAGCACGGATATTTATCGAGCGCGGCAGCTGGTTACCGAGCGGTTGCAGGCCGCGATGGAGCACCTGCCACACGACGTCGCGCCGAAGCTCGCGCCGATCAGCACCGGCTTAGGCGAAATTTTTTACTACAGCGTCTCTTATAAAGAGGGAGCGAAAAAGCCGGAGTCGCTACGGGAACAATTGTTCCAACTGCGCGAGATTAACCAATACACGATCAAACCGCTGCTCCGAACTGTGCCCGGCGTTGCCGAGGTTAACGAAAGCGGCGGCTACGAACGACAATTTGTGATTCAGCCGCGCCCGGAAGAATTAGCGCGGAGCGGGATGACATTCAGTGAGCTTGCCGACATCATCGGGGCCAATGTTGAAAACGCCGGTGGCGGCATCATAGAGCGCAGTGGTAATGAATTGAGTATCCGGGCGGTGACGCGCGCGAACACTCTCGAAGATATTGCGAATCTTCCGGTGAAATTTGCCGCCGGCGTCAAGCCGCTGCTCGTAAAAGATCTTGCGGATGTGACCTACGGCTCGCGCATCCGCACCGGCGCTGCAACAGCCGACGGTCGGGAAACAATCATCGGCGCGGCGATGATGCTCACCGGCGAAAACAGCCGCGAAGTCGCGGAGCGAGTCAAATCGCGCCTGGCCGAGATTGCGGAGAAGCTGCCCGACAACGTGCAGGTTCAAACGGAGTACGATCGCTCGATCTTGATCAACAAAACGATCCACACCGTGCGGAATAATCTTTTTGAAGGCGCGATTCTGGTTATCGCAGTGCTTTTTGTAGTGCTAGGTAATTGGCGCGCGGCTCTCATCGTTACCGCGGCGATTCCGTTATCGTTTCTTTTCGCCCTGACCGGAATGGTGAAGCTCGGAGTGTCGGGAAACCTGATGAGCCTGGGCGCGGTCGATTTCGGACTCATCATCGATGGCGCGGTGGTGATCGTGGAGAATGTCGTGCGTCAACTCGGAGTTCGGCAGCACGAGCTCGGGCGAAGGCTCAACAGCGAGGAGCGACGCGAGACTGTGCTTGCGGCGAGTAAACAAGTCGCGAACCCGATGTTTTTCGGCGTTGTCATTATTACGATCGTTTACGTCCCGATCCTCGCCTTAACCGGCATCGAAGGAAAAATGTTTCATCCCATGGCGATGACAGTGATGCTCGCGCTCACCGGTGCGCTCGTTCTCGCGTTAACGCTGATGCCGGTGCTTTGCTCGTTTCTGCTGCGCGGTCGGATTTCTGAAGGCGACAACGTGATCATTCGCGCAGCGAAGCACATTTACGAACCGCTCTTACGTGTCGCGCTTGCGGCGCGCTGGCTCGTCGTGATCGCTGCGCTTGCGGTATTCGTCGGCTCGCTCTGGCTGTTCACTCATCTCGGCGCCGAATTTGTTCCGAAACTCGATGAAGGATCGATCACGGAGGTGTTTTACAAACCGGTTGGAACGAGCTTGGAAGAATCGGTCAAGATCGACATCGAGCTGGAAAAAATCCTGCTCCGCGATTTTCCGGAAATCACACATGTATTCTCGCGGACCGGGACAAACGACATCGCGACCGATCCAATGCCGTCGAGCGAGAGCGATGTTTTTATTTCCTACAAACCAATCAAGGAGTGGCCGAGAACGGGCGGCCATCCGCGCAACAAAGCTGAACTTCACGCCAAGATCGGCGAAGTAATGAAGCGGTTGAGCCCTAAATCCAATCTCATCTTTTCGCAGCCGATCGAGGAACGGTTTGACGAAATGCTCGAAGGCACAAAGGCGGAGCTTTCGGTGAAGATTTACGGAGATGATTACGATGTGCTCGACAAGCTCGCTAAGCAGATCAAAGCCATCCTAGAGGAGACGCCCGGCGCCGGAGAAATAGAATACGAGACCGAAGGACGCACGGGACAACTCCTGATCGAAGCCAAACACGATGTGCTGCAACGCTACAGTCTGTCCGCGAGCGAAGTGAACAAAGCCGTTTCCGCCGCGCTTGCTGGCCAAGTGGTCGGCACCGCGATCGACGGAGAAAAGCGTTACGAAATCGTCGTGCGTATGCCTGACCAATTCCGTGCCGACGAACAGAAAATTCGCGAGCTGCCTTTGCGGGTTGGGGATCACGGCCTGCTCAAACTCGGCGAAGTTGCCGATCTAAAAACGGTCGAAGTGGTCGAACCGATTTTGCGCGACGACGGACGCCGGCGGGCCGCGCTTCTGGTCAACTTGGAGACGCGCGATGTTGAGGGATTTGTTCACAACGCCGAGCAACGAATCAAACAAGAGCTGAAAATGCCCGAAGGCTACATTGTTGAATTCGGAGGCGCCTACAAAAACTTGGAGCAAGCGCGGGCGCGTTTAATGGTGGTGGTACCGGCGGCGCTCGCACTGATATTTATTCTGATCTACCTCGCATTCGGCAGCCTTCGACAGGCGTTTCTCGTCTACACGGGTATCCCGCTCGCCGTGACCGGCGGCGTCCTCTCGCTTTGGTTACGCGGAATGCCGTTCAGCATCAGCGCAGCGATTGGATTTATCGCGCTCAGCGGCGTCGCCGTGTTGAACGGCTTGGTCATGATCAGCTATTTCAATCAACTTCGCGAACAAGGCCGCAGCGTCCGCGAAGCCGTTATAGAAGGCTCGCTGACGCGGCTTCGGCCAGTACTTATGACAGCGCTCGTGGCCAGTTTTGGCTTTGTGCCGATGGCCATTGCCACCGGAACCGGTGCGGAAGTGCAACGACCACTCGCCACCGTCGTCATCGGCGGCATTCTCAGCTCGACATTTCTTACCTTAATCGTCTTACCCGTTTTGTATGCCTGGTCCCAACGTCAACGAGCCGCAAGAAAGAGTGTTGAACGTTCGGAAACGAGCTGCGAACCTGCATTTCGCTAGAAAAAAAAAATGTCGATCTTGCTTTTTCGAATCGCAGCTGTGCTTTGCTTCTTAGCTGTCGCCCTCGGAGCGTTTGGCGCGCACAGCCTCAAGCAATTACTCGAAACGGACGGGATGCTCGATGTCTGGAACAAGGCTGTCTTTTATCATTTCGTTCACGCGATCGCGCTCCTGGCGCTTGCGCTTTATGGCGCCGCCAATCGCAGCGCCTGGTGGTTGCTCTTTGCCGGTATTCTCATTTTTAGCGGTAGTTTGTATGTCATGGCACTCACCAATCTTCGCTGGCTGGGAGCGATCACACCGATCGGCGGTCTTTGTTTTCTTGCAGGCTGGGCCTGGCTGGTGATCGTGCAGCGTACGTAAGCGAGGTGGAACGCGCTGTCCGCAACGCGTTGG
>Ga0209577_10003984_pt1 | contig 13937 bp, 9 predicted proteins | sample GraSoiAngelo_109_FD_185874 | JGI IMG/M metagenome (GOLD analysis project Ga0209577, IMG submission 185874) | Grasslands soil microbial communities from the Angelo Coastal Reserve, California, USA - 14_0903_12_20cm (SPAdes) (version 2) | ecosystem: Environmental > Terrestrial > Soil > Grasslands ...
CCCCAGAAAAATTCCTCCAGTGCTCAAGATTTTGAGCGCAAGATTGCCGGCTTCGGCGCCGTAAATTGAAACCCAAAGATCGAGTGCCTGTTCAGCGAGTGGCGATTTTCCCGACAAAGCTGCGTGCGAAATTGCAGCGGCGGCATCACCGTGGGCCATTGCCTCCACGAGCCATGGTGGTTCTTCTCCGCGCCCGGTATCGCGCAAGAAATGGAATACGTTCACCAGCCCGGGCCCGGAGACGATACGCTCATAGCTGACGTGCCCGAAGCGCGTGTGCAGATACCGAAACAGATCGATCTCCAGCTCGTTGCGAGGAGCGAAATCAGCGTGGCCGCCCTCGCAAGCAAAGACAAGATGCTTCTTGCCGTCCCAAAACATGCCGGCCTCGCCCAAGCCGGTACCGGCGGCAATTACCGCCTGATTACCTACTGGGTTGCCTTTGACCTGATTTAAAGCTACCAGGTCTTTTTCCTCCAGCGCGCTGATCCCCCACGCGTTCGCTTCTAGATCATTGATCAGCAGCGCCGACCGGAGTTGAAGTTCCTTTGCCAGCCGGGAACTCTCAATGATCCAGGGCAAATTCGAGGTCTCAACTCTCCCATTGCGCACCGGCCCGGCGACACCGAAGCAGGCAGCGTCGGGATGCACGCCCTGCAATTCAATGAACTTGACCACAATTTCGTCGAGTCCACGGTGTTCGCGGCTGGGGAACACGGATTCTGACAGTAACTTCAGGTGTCCGTCTTGTAGTTCAAAGTAAGCTAATCGCGCATTGGTGCCGCCAATATCGCCGGCCAGGATCATTTCTCGAAATTCCTCCAGCGGCGGCCGTCCCGTTCTAGCAGGTCATCGGCCTCCTTCGGACCCCAGGTTCCCGCGGCGTAGTTGGGGAAATTTCGCGGCGGCAGGGCTTTCCACACATCAAGGATCGGACTCACAACGCACCAGCCCGCTTCCACCATATCTGCGCGCTGGAAAAGGGTGGGATCACCGATCATGCAATCGTGCAGCAGACGCTCGTAACCGGTATTGGGCTGCTGCCCGAAGTAGTCGGCGTAGGCGAAGTTCATGTCCACGGGGCCCAGTCGCATGACTGGACCAGGGACTTTCGCGGCGAAACGTAGAGAGATACCCTCCTCGGGCTGGATATGCAGCACCAATTGATTGGGCATCAAGTTTTCCACCGGCGTGTCCCGGAAAAGCACAAATGGTGCGCGCCGGAATTGAATCATCACCTGCGTACTTCGCGCCGCCAGCCGCTTGCCAGTGCGGAGGTAAAAGGGTACGTCGGCCCACCTCCAGTTGTCGATCAAAAGCTTTATAGCAACGAAGGTCTCCGTCCGCGAGTCAGGTGGAACCCCTTCTTCTTCGCGGTAAGCGGGCACCCGCTGTCCTTCCACGATACCTTCTCCGTACTGTCCGCGAACCGTGCGGCGTAGCACTTCTTCAGCGCTCATCGGCTGAATTGCGTGCAAGATTTTTGCTTGTTCGTCGCGTACTGCATCCGCCTGAAATGAAATGGGCGGCTCCATAGAAGTCAGACTGATAAGCTGCATCATGTGGTTGGGAACCATGTCACGCAGGGCTCCCGCCGTGTCGTAGTAACTTCCGCGTTTCTCCACTCCGACGGTTTCAGCCACAGATATCTCTACGTGATCGATATAACGCCGGTTCCAAACCGGTTCGAAAATTCCATTGGCGAAACGGAAAGCCAAAATATTCTGAACCGTCTCTTTTCCGAGATAGTGATCGATCCGGTATATCTGCTTCTCTTCAGCAACTTTCAAGAGCTGTTTATTCAACGCTCTTGCTGACTCCAGATCGTGACCAAACGGCTTCTCAATGATGATTCGACGCCAGTGCTGATTGTCCTGCCCCAGCAGTCCTGCTTCGCCCAGATTCTCTATGATGGTGCCAAAAAACTCTGGTGCAGTTGCCAGGTAAAAAAAGTAGTTGCCATGGGTGGAGTGATCTTTGTCTACCTTTTGCAGCGTATCCTTCAACTGCTGATATATCTTTTTGTCCCTAAAATCTCCTGGTAGATAATGCATGCGGCGCACGAACCATTCCCACAGATCAGGATCGACCTGCGTCCCCGCAAACTGTTTTATGTCCTCGGAGATCTTCTTGCGAAAATCGTCGGTGGACATTGGAGTTCGTGCGATACCGACCACGGCGAACTCTCGCGATAACAGATGAGCTTTTGCGAGGTTGTACAGCGCAGGAATGAGCTTGCGCCGAGTCAAATCGCCGGCTACGCCGAAGATCACCATGACACAGGGATCCCCGGGACGCCCAATTGGCGGTGCACTAATGGCGGGCATTTCTGCGGTATCAAGCATAGAGTTACTCCCGGAGCCAGCAATGACTGGGGGTCTTCCGGAACTTATGCTGTTTTTGCGACGATGGACGGCTCGACATGACCGCCAAACTTCTGCCGCATAGCGGAAAGCATTTTATCCGCGAAGGTGTGCTCCTGGCGCGAACGGAACCGGGCATACAGGGCCGCTGAAAGCACTCCCACCGGTACCGCCTCTTCAATCGCGGCCTGAATCGTCCAGCGCCCTTCACCTGAATCCTGAACGAAACCGGTGTATTCCGATAGTGTGGGATTCTCCGTCAATGCCATGGCTGTGAGATCAAGCAGCCAGGAACTGACGACACTGCCTCGACGCCACACTTCAGCAATATCCGCCAGGTTAAGATCGTAACGCATATCCTCCGGCAGGTCTTTCTTGCTCGCATTGCGGAAAATGTCGAAGCCCTCGGCGTAAGCCTGCATGATGCCGTACTCAATTCCGTTGTGCACCATCTTGACGAAGTGGCCTGCACCTGAAGGACCGCAATGAATATAGCCGTCTTCTGCGGTGCCATTTAGGCGTTCACGTCCCGGAGTACGAGGGATTTCGCCACGGCCGGGGGCCAGCGTTTTGAAAATAGAGTCAAGCCGCTGCACCGTTTCTTTCGGCCCGCCTATCATCATGCAATAACCGCGCTCTAAGCCCCAAACGCCGCCGCTAGTGCCAACGTCTATGTAGTGAATGCCCTTGTCTTTGCATAGCCGGGCGCGGCGAACATCATCCTTGTAGTAGGAATTGCCACCATCAATAATCGTGTCACCGTGCTGCATGTGTTGCGCCAGCGCCAGTACAGTTTGTTCGGTCGGACCACCGGCAGGCACCATCACCCATGCCGCTCGCGGCGGCTTCAGCTTACCGATGAAATCCTCGAGTGACGCGGATCCAACTGCGCCTTCGCTCGCCAACTGCTTCACGGAGTCCGCACTTAAGTCAGAAACAACGACTTGATGACCGCTACGCATAAGGCGACGCGTCATATTGGATCCCATCCGGCCCAACCCGACCATTCCCAGTTGCATGCTTCTGCTCCTTACTGATGCACAAGTCTGGCGCTTGCGGACGACGTTTACGCCAGAGGATGAAAGTTTACGCTAAGGCTTGTTGTATCGCTGATTGCAGCGCTTTCAGCCCGGCCTGCACGTCGGCGCCAAGATGAACGCGCAAAGCGCGACGTTTGCGTTCAGTCAACACCTGGAAGTCTCCGCGCGCCTGTGCCGCTTTCACCACGCCAAAAGTATATTGGTGTCCGGGCACAGGCAAATCGTGAGCATCATCGCATGTGATTTGCAGAAATACTCCGGAGTTCGGCCCGCCTTTGTACGCCTGCCCGGTAGAGTGGAGAAAACGCGGGCCAAAGCCCAAACATGTCGCTACCCGCTTCTTGTCTCGCACGGTATGACGAACCACTTGCAATTCGTCTTCGTGGACCTGCTTCATCTCGACATAAGCCAGGAGGGCAAAATAGTCGCCATCGTGAACGCGACTAAGATGTGCACGCAAATACCCGGCGAGTGATTTGTCACTCCCGGCGGCCTTGGCGAGTTCCGCGGCATTGTGGTCGTCTGTGAATAGCTTGATGCCCGTATTTTCGACAAGGGGTCTCTCCGCAGGAAGAGAACCCTTCTTCTCATACTCCGTGGTTAGGTCGCGTGTGACGACCTTGCTGGCCTCGACATCCGGCTGGTTGAATGGATTGATGCCGATAATCGCCCCCGCAACCGCGGTGGCAATCTCCCAGCGGAAGAACTCTTGGCCGAGGTCGTAAACGTCCGTCATTGAAATGCGTACTACAGGATGCCCGGCCTTCTCGATCGCGGCGAGCTTGGCGTCTTGTGCGGCATCAGGCGCAGATTCCAGACGAATGTAAGCGAAGACGCGGTCGCTACCATAGACCTCAGGTTTGCCAAGTTGTTCACGATCGACTGGAATGATCCCTTTGCCCAGCTTGCCGGTGGACTCCGCCAGCAATTGCTCCAGCCATGCTCCCAAATCGGAAATGCCCGGCGACGTAACAATCGTGACCTTGTCGCGCCCGTTTCTGGCAGCTATGCCGAGGATTATCCCAAGCAGCACTCCTGGATTCTCCTGTACTGGCACGCAAGACATGCAAGCCTGCACCATTTCCTCGGTGCGATCGAGAAACTTTTGCGTGTCCAGACCCATGACCGCGGCCGGCACCATGCCGAAATTGGATAACACTGAGTAGCGGCCACCGATGCTGGGCAATCCGTGAAAAATGTTGCGGAAATGATCTGCCTCGGCAACCTGCTCCATCTTCGAACCGGGATCGGTGATGGCGATGAAATGACTGCCCGCCTTGTCCACGCCCAAAATCTGTTTCGCACGTTCGAAAAAGTACTGCTTGAAGATGTTTGGCTCTAGCGTGCTGCCCGACTTGCTGGACACGATGAACAGTGTCTTCGCAATATCAATTTTGTTCTCAATAGCCTTGATTTGCGCTGGATCGGTGGAATCGAGCACGAGCAGTTCTGGGAAACCCGAGACCGTGCCAAATGTCCTGACCAAAACCTCGGGTCCGAGGCTCGATCCCCCCATACCCAATAGCAGCGCCTGGGTGAAACCGGCGCTCTTCACGCCCTGCGCCACCCGGCGCAGTTCCTGATGACGAGTGATCTGGTCTTCCGTGATATCCAGCCATCCCAGCCACTTGCATTCGTCCGACCCGGTCCAGAGAGAGGCATCACGCTGCCACAGTCGCCGCACCTTTCCGTTGGCACGCCAATCGTCAATCGAGGTCTTAACCGCAGTAGTCAGAGGCTGTGGCAAAACGTAGGTCTGTTGATTTATTTTTGGCGTAACCTGGCGCTTGCTGCTCTTCTCTACCGCTTCCAGAAGTTTGTCGAATGCGTCGGCGAAGAGGCGGACACCATCCTCTGTAAGTTTGTCAGTTACCTCCTTCATCGAGATTCCGACTTTTGCCAGCGTCTCCATAGTCTGCTTCGCAGCGTCGATGTTTTCCGTCAAGCTCTCGCGCGGCACGCCGTGATCGCGGAAGGCATCCAGTGTGGCGGGAGGCACAGTGTTTACGGTATCCGGACCAATCAATTCCTCTATGTAGAGAACATCGCGATAGTTAGGATTTTTGGTGCTGGTGCTGGCCCAGAGCACGCGCTGAGTCTGCGCTCCCTTGGAAGCCAGAGCCTGCCAGCGCTGTCCGCTAAAGATTTGCTGATAGCGTTTATAAGTTAACTTGCCGTTGGCGATCGCCACTTTGCCCAGAAGACTCTTCAGCAAAGCCTGCTCCTGGGGATCGTTCGTCTGTTTCAGCCTCTCTGCAATTATCGAGTCCACCAAAGTGTCAATACGGCTAATGAAGAAGCTGGCCACGCTGGCCATCTTGCTGACGTCACCACCGCGAGTAGCAAGCTGCTCCAAACCGGCGATGTAGGCCTGTGCCACGCGCTCGTAGACCTCCTGAGAGAACAGCAGCGTCACGTTAATGTTGATGCCCTCGCTGATGAGCTGCTGAAAAGCGGGAATGCCCTCAGGGGTGCCCGGTACTTTGATCATTACATTTTCGCGGTCCACCGCCTTCCACAAGCGCCGGGCTTCTTCAATCGTCACCTTCGTGTCGCGAGCAAGGTAAGGCGACACCTCCAGGCTGACGTATCCATCGCGACGTTTCGTACTTTGATAGACGGACCGAAGGATATCTGCGGCATCCTGAATATCCCGAATTGCAAGTTGCTCGTAACGGGCCTTGGCATCAAGGTCGCGCTGCGACTGCAGGGCGCCAAGAATGTCCGTGTAGTCGGTACTACCGGTAATGGCCTTCTCGAAAATAGAAGGATTGGAGGTGATTCCCCGCAGTCCATCTTCGTCAATCAAACGTTTGAGCTCGCCGCTGGTGATGAGGTTGCGCCGTATGTAATCAAGCCATACGGACTGGCCATATTTTTGGAGGTCTTTTAATGGATTTGTTGCCTTAGCAGTTTCTAGAATTCCAGCTTGCTGCATGACAGTTCTCCAGAATGACTTTAAGAAAAACTCGGGCCGCAGGAGCAGCAGCCATGATTTGATTGGTCTATGGCCGCTTCAAGGCGACCGTTTCTCCGAACCAGATCCCCGGGACCGTTGCAACTAGCGCGATTTAGCAACCAGTTCTCTAGCTGCCGCTAGAACCGCGTCGGGGGTGAACCCGAATTTCTTCTGTAATTCTTTCAAGGGCGCCGAAGCTCCAAAAGTGCGCATGCCGATCACACGACCCTTAAATCCCACATACGGTGACCAACCGAAGGTGGACGCCTGTTCGACCGCAATCCTGGCGGTAATTTCCGGGGGCAGAACCTTGTCCCGATAACTCTGGTCCTGGTGCTCAAAGAGGTCCCAGGAAGGCATGCTCACTACTCGCGCCTTTATCCCCTCCCCTTTGAGTTTTTCATAAGCGTCAACGCACAAAGAAACTTCGCTGCCCGTCCCGATCAGAATGACTTGCGGCTTCGCGTCCGGAGCATCCGCCAGGATATAAGCACCCTTAGCCACTCCGGATGCCGCCGCATACTTGGACCGATCAAGTGTCGGTACTGCCTGCCGGGTGAGCACCAGAGCTGCCGGCTCGTGATGCAATTGCATGATAACTTTCCAGGCTTCCACCACTTCATTAGCATCGGCCGGGCGCATCGTCATCAAACCCGGAACGGCTCGCAAGGAAGCTAATTGTTCAATGGGCTGATGTGTGGGGCCGTCCTCTCCCAGACCGATGGAATCATGAGTGAACACGTAAATGACTGGAATCTCCATAAGCGCGGCCAGTCGTATGGGAGGCTTCATATAATCGCTAAAAATCAGAAAGGTGGATCCATACGGCCGCACTTTGGCTAATGACATCCCATTCACAGCCGCTCCCATAGCATGTTCACGGATGCCAAAATGAAAATTCCTGCCCGAATAATTATCGGCCTCGAAGTCACCTGCCCCCTCAAACGTGAGACGCGTTTTGGTCGAGGGAAACAAGTCAGCGGCTCCTCCCATTAGCCAGGGAGTATTCTTGGCCAGCACATTAAGCACCTTGCCCGATGATTCGCGTGTCGCCAAGCCTTTCGCGTCAGCTGGGAACGTGGGCAGATTCTTGTCCCAACCCTCCGGAAGCTGGCGATGCTGCATTCTCTGCAAATGGTCAGCGCGATTAGAATATTTCTTGCCGTATTGAGCGAACCGCTTCATCCACTGCTCGCGTAATTCATGCCCACGCTTGCCGATGCCTTCTTTGAAATGATCCTGGACGCCCTCGGGTACTAGAAACTTGGCATCCTCGGGCCAGCCATAATTACGTTTGGCAAGCCGGATCTCATCTTCGCCCAATGGTTCACCGTGGGCGGCGCTAGTATCCTGCTTGTTCGGGGCGCCGTACGCGATATGAGTGTCGACGATTATCAACGTTGGACGGTCCTTCGTTTCCAAAAAACACTGATATGCCTTCGCCAGCATCTCCAAATCGTTTGCATCGCCCACGCGAGTCACATTCCAGCCATACCCAAGGAAACGTGTCGCCACGTCTTCACTGAAAGCCAGTTCCGTATGCCCTTCAATCGTGATTCGATTGTTGTCATAGATCCAGCATAGATTCGAAAGCTTCAGGTGCCCGGCAAGCGAAGCCGCTTCACTCGAAACCCCTTCCATCATGTCGCCGTCACCGCAGATGGCGTAGACGTTGTAATTGAACATCTCAAAATCAGGACGATTAAAATACTGCGCCAGCCATCGCCCGGCCATTGCCATTCCGACACCGGTAGCTACCCCTTGACCCAACGGCCCAGTAGTAGTTTCAACTCCGGAGGTTAATCGGTACTCCGGATGGCCAGGACTCTTGCTCCCCAGTTGCCGGAAGTTCTTGATGTCTTCGAGAGAAACAGCAGGCTCACCCAGGCGTTCATATTTAGGATTCACGGCGCGCACGCCAGAAAGATAAAGGAGCGAGTACAACAACATTGACGCGTGCCCGTTGGAAAGGATGAAGCGGTCACGGTTGGGCCAGATGGGATCTTCAGGATCAAAGCGAAGGAATTGCTGCCACAGAGTGTAAGCCACTGGTGCTAGCGCCATCGGCGTGCCTGGATGGCCGGAGTTGGCCTTCTGCACTGCATCCATCGCCAGAGTGCGAATTGTATTAATGGAGAGAGTATCCAACTGCTGGCTCGTCACCAACGGGTATTCCCTTACTGCCACTCCGTCCTCCTTCGTGATTTCGCTTGCAGTTTCCCGGCTAAATCACTTCAATCTTACGCGTTGTGCGGCTACCGTCTGTTTAGATGAACCACATGCAGAATGGCTTCAAGGGTTTCACCTGAAGCAGAAAGTGTACAACTTATCGCGTATGGGCGCTCTCGCCGCCAGGACTATGCGCGCGCCGGTGTGTGGGAAGCTGCGAATGATGGCGTCGAAGGCGAAACGGTCAGGAAAGCCTAGAAGAGAGCACGAGGTTGTAGGCGGGAATTATTCGGGTGGGACTTTTAGCGCTTCATTTGCGCGAGGTAGCCATGCTCAATGTTGTATCCCTTGGTCGTGCCTTCGACAAATTTCAAGAATTGCCGCAGGCTTTCGCGTTCTGGGGTTTGTAGACTCGCGAATCGCACGCGCACTCCAAAACAAGGTTTGCTCTGGGTAACAATGCCATTCAATATGATTCCCTTGACCCAGATCTTGCCATTAGCAACCCACAGACCGATTTCCACTTCCATTCCTGGCTTTACCGGTGAAACTGTCTCCACAAAGCAGCCACCGAGGCTGGTATTAGAAAGGTTCCCCCAAACCGGCGCATCCGTGCCAGACACTTTCAATTCCACAGCAACGAAGCACTTAATGCGAGGATAGCTGCGGCGATCCTGACCCCATGACGGAGTGAAGATATCAGGTTCAAAGGGGGGTATGGTGGAGGTTGCTTCAGGTCCCATCGGCACTGAGTGGGCGCTTGATCCAGCTCCCGCGGCCGCCGCAGATTTGTGCGGAACTCCACTCTTAATATCTCGCATCGCAGCCAGCAGCGCCTGCTCCCGTTTATCCGGCGGAGCTTCCCGGTAGGTTTGCAGCAGCTTGCCCAAATGACTAATCAGATCGGGATCAGTAAGGAGTCGCGTCCAATCTGTTGAGGTCGTAGCGCTCGTTTTAGGATTGCTCATAGTCAGCGGGCATCCTCATGCAAACAAACATTGCCGTTCGCACCTTTAGATTGAGCCATAGATAACGGTTTGGGCAAGATGACGGAAGTGACCATCGTAAGTAATCAGCCGGAGATTACCAGCAATTGCCTCTCACCCTTAAACTGACCAAACCAAGGATTTCTTGCAACCCCGCCACGTCATTCAGGGTCGAATTTGAGTTAGATCAGCTGGGTGCTTTCCTGTGCGGCAGTTCCAAATTTCCATTTGCACACCGCGTTCACCGCTGCCTGTGCCAGCACTGGATGTCCGCCCATGATCTTCGTCGATTTGACGGTGCCATTGGGTCAATGATGGCTTGCACCCTCACCGTGCCGCGAATGGCCATTTTTTTGGCCAGTTCGGGATATACGGGAATAACCTTTGTTATCAGCTTTCGATCGCTTGGAGCATTCTGCTGTTGGCCGAGAGCGACCGGCTGGACTTGCACAAAACCTGCGGCTACAACTATAAGCAGCGGAATTGTCAGCCTACGTCGCATCTCCAAAAAGTCACCGCCAAAACTACTTTAAGTTCAAGTCGGTACCTTGCAGAAGATACCCAAAGTAATCGCCGTGAGGACACATTCGGGACTGCTTAAGACGTCTGAACTTTCTTAAGATGCCGGGCCGTCCGCTAGCTCGCCCAGGTGAAAGCGCGTCGCTTTTAATTGATTTGCAACTCCCAAACGCTGAATCGAATCAACATACCCATGTCAAGGTGTGACTTGAAGACAGGCAGCTCGCGGAGTGCGGAAAGAAAAACCAGTTTTCGGTCGGTGCCTCACCAGCTTCAAGACTGCCGGTTCTACAGATCTGTGGCATTCGTCCTCAGCGTTGCAATAGGGACACTAATTTCCGCTTTCGCCCAGGTTTCACTTCCGTCCACGAGTTATCAGTCGCCGGCGCCTAATGGAGTTTACGCGGCTCAGAGTTCTCTTTCCGGCAGCGTGCCCGACGCTCACCTCACGCCTGGTGTTCTTCCGCTTTCTTTCTCAGATGCCATACGGCGCGGTCTGAAGCAGAACCTCGGCGTCCTGCTGGCCGGCGAAAACACGCTGGCGGCACGGGGACTAAAATGGAAAGAACTCAGCGACCTGCTGCCCAACGTCACTACTCGGACGACGGAGACTGTGCAGCAACAGTCGCTGGCGGCTCTAGGATTCAAACTTCCCAACCTGCCTAGCGTAATTGGACCATTCAACTATTTCGATGCCCGTGCTTACTGGACGCAGTCCTTATTCAATTTGAAGTACATCGATCAGGAACGCTCCGCCGCGCAGAGGCTCAAAGCTGCCGAATACGACTATCACGATAGTCGCGAGCTGGTTGTGCTTGCCGTCGGCAACAGCTACCTACAGGCCCTGGCAGGAGCAGCCCGTGTGGAGACTGCGGAAGCGCAAGTAAGAACCGCTCAGGCCCTCTACGACAAGGCAGCAGATCAGCAAAAGGCCGGTGTCGCTCCGGCTATAGATTCCTTACGGGCACGGGTGGAATTGCAAGCTCGTCAACAGCAATTTATCGTCGCGCGCAACGATTACGCCAAACAGAAATTGGCGCTGTCGCGCGTGATTGGACTTCCTCTGGGACAACAATTTGACCTTACTGACAAAATTCCTTACGAGCCTTTGTCGGCGCCCGACCTCGATGAAAGTCTCCGCCGTGCATACAGTTCGAGATCTGATTATCAGGCGGCGCTGGCTCAGTTTCGTGGCGCAGAGCTGGCCCGCAAAGCCGCCGCCGCCGGGTACTTTCCCAGCCTTGATATGGAAGCCGACTACGGCGATATCGGCATCAATCCCGCTACCTCGAACGGTACTTTTCACCTGGCTGGCACGCTGACCATTCCAGTATTTCAGGGAGGCCGGGTGCACGCTGACGTTCTACAATCCGAGGCCACGCTCCGCCAGCAGCGATCTCAATTGGACGATCTTCGCGGACGCATAGATAATGAGGTTCGCACTTCGCTGCTTGATCTTGCGGCCGCCGCCGACCAGGTGGAAGTTGCACGCAGTTCCGTTGACCTGGCCCAGCAGACTCTTACCCAGGCTCAGGATCGCTTTGCTGCCGGAGTCGTGGATAATCTCGAAGTCATTCAGGCGCAGGAGGCGCTTGCCAGCGCGAACGACAATTACATATCCAGTCTCTACGGGCACAATCTGGCAAAAGTTTCTTACGCTCGAGCCATCGGCTACGCGGAACAAGGCGTAAAGCAATATCTGAAAGGCAAGTAGACGTGGAGCAGACCACTAAGACTCTGCCGGAAGAACGAATCGAGGAGAGAGACAGCCCGGCCCGCACCACGACCCCGATTAGAGATTTTCGCCTCAGGCGATCCGCCTGGAACAATCCACGGGTCAGACTGGGCGTCGTGATCGGAAGCCTGATCGTCGTGGTTGCCGCCCTGCTGTTGTGGCGTTATTTCAGCAGCTATGAGTCCACTGATGACGCTCAGATTGACGGCCACGTTAACTCCATCAGCGCTCGTATTTCCGGCCATGTCGCCAAATTGAATGTGACCGACAATCAATATGTACAAGCGGGCACAGTGCTGGTCGAGATTGATCCGACCGACTACCAGCTTGCAGTCGATCGTGCACGGGCTGATTATGAGGATGCACAAGCCGCCGCCCACGCCGCCACGGAAAATGTGCCCATGACCTCTATCAGCACTACCAGCCAACTTAGCAGTTCCCAAGCGGACGTGGAAAACGCCCGCGCCGGTATTAATGCTGCCAAGCAACAGTTCATGGCCGCCAAAGCTCAGCTGCAACAAGCCGAAGCCAACAATGCCAAAGCTCAAAACGATCTGGCGCGTTACAAACAGCTCGTGGACAAGCAGGAGATTTCACTTCAGCAATACGACCAGGCAGTGGCGAACGCGAGGGCGAGTGCCGCGGCGGTTGAGGCCGCTCGCGCTGCTGCTAATGCCGCAGAACAGCAGGTTACCCAGGCGGAAGGCAAGTTGGCCCAGGCTCAAGCCGGATTGCAGTCGGCCCATACTGCCCCGCAGCAAATGGCGGTCATGCGCTCGCGTTCTCAATCGGCCCAGGCGAATGTCGCAAGAAAGAAGGCCGACCTGGAGCAGGCCCAGCTCAACCTGCAATACACAAAGGTTGTTGCTCCTGTCACTGGAGTAGTCAGCAACCGAACGGTTGAAGTTGGCCAGAATGTGCAACCTGGTCAGGAACTCATGAAGATAATTCCGCTCGAAGACCTTTGGGTGACTGCGAACTACAAGGAGACGCAACTTCGGAAAATGAGAGTTGGTCAGAGGGCCACCATCTCAGTGGATGCGACCGGCAAGACCTACAAAGGTCACGTGGACAGCATTGCCGGCGCCAGCGGCGCTCGCTTCAGCTTGCTCCCGCCGGAGAACGCCACCGGCAACTACGTGAAGGTAGTGCAGCGCATTCCGGTTAAGATAGTGTTCGAGCCGGGGGAGACGAAAGGTCACGACTTGCGTCCGGGAATGTCGTGCGAGTCCAAAGTTTGGATCCGATGAGCACTTTCCGCATCATCACCGTCGAACGAGAATTTGGCAGTGGGGGGGGCGCCATTGCTACCCAAATTGCCGATAGGCTCAGTTGGAAACTCTGGGACCAGGCTTTGACCCAGGAAATTGCTCGGATAGCCAAGGTGGATTGCTCGGCTGTCGAGCGCTGTGAAGAACGACTGGACGGCAGACTGCACCGTTTGGCGAAGGCATTCTGGCGTGGCAGTTATGAGCCGCGTGCGCTGCTTACCGACGCGCAAACTTTTGACGCAGACTGCATGGTCTCAACCATGCAACAAATTATGGAAAGAATTGCCGAGCAAGGCCAGGCGGTCGTGGTGGGCCGTGGCGCTCCCTATTTCTTGAGAGAGCGCGAGGATACTTTTCGCCTCTTTGTATACGCGCCCACCGCAGAGAAAATTCGGCGGCTGCGTGAATTAGGAAAGAAATTGCCGAGCAAGGCCAGGCGGTCGTCGTGGGCCGTGGCGCTCCCTATTTCTTGAGAGAGCGCGAGGATACTTTTCGCCTCTTTGTATACGCGCCCACCGCAGAGAAAATTCGGCGGCTGCGTGAATTAGGAAAGAGTAAGCACGAGGCCGAGGAGCTGGTAGAAAGCGTAGACCGCGATCGCATCGCGTATGTGAAGCATTACTTCGATGCCGACTGGCCCACACGTTCCCTCTATCACCTCATGATCAACACCTCTATGGGCGACGAAAACGTGATCGCCACCGTCTTGAATAGCATGCGTCTTCTGGAAGAGAAATCCGCCGGCAAAACTTCCCAGTTGCGAGGGGTGTTGTAGGAATCGGAATTACTGAAAAGCTGGTGCGCCCGGAGAGATTCGAACTCCCGACCTATTGCTCCGGAGTTATTCTCAATGCATTTGGACCTGTTTGCAGGCAGTAGTAAGTGGTTGGAAATG
>Ga0209577_10003985_pt1 | contig 13936 bp, 8 predicted proteins | sample GraSoiAngelo_109_FD_185874 | JGI IMG/M metagenome (GOLD analysis project Ga0209577, IMG submission 185874) | Grasslands soil microbial communities from the Angelo Coastal Reserve, California, USA - 14_0903_12_20cm (SPAdes) (version 2) | ecosystem: Environmental > Terrestrial > Soil > Grasslands ...
GGCGGCAAGTGTGCGGGTGTTCGATGCCGCAGTTGAAAAAGCTTACGGCGGGAAGAAGAAAATTGCGTGGTTTGAAGTGTTCGCCGGTCAAGCAGCCAAGGACAAATTCGACGAATGGCTGCCGGACGACACGGTGGAAGCGTTCCGCGAGTATTTAATCGGAATCAAAGGACCGCTGACTACGCCAGTGGGCGGCGGTATTCGCTCGCTCAATGTTGCGCTGCGGCAACTGCTCGATCTTTTCGTGTGTCTCCGGCCGGTGCAGTACTTCAAAGGCGTCCCCTCGCCCGTCAAGCATCCTGAGAAAGTCAACATGGTGATCTTCCGCGAAAACACGGAAGACATTTACGCGGGAATCGAGTACGCCGCAGGCACGCCTGAGGCGCAAAAGGTTCTCAATTTTCTGCAAAAAGAATTTCCAAAGCAGTTCGACAAGATCCGTTTCGGCACAAAGGAGAAAGCTGCGGCTTTTTGGAAGATGGTCGGCGCGCCGGAAGGCGACGAGGTCTGCGTGGGAATCGGAATCAAACCGGTCAGTTACTCCGGCAGTGTGCGTTTGATTCACAGCGCGATTTCGTATGCGATCCAAAACCAGCGCAAGAGCGTAACGCTGGTGCACAAGGGCAACATCATGAAATTCACCGAGGGCGCATTCCGCGATTGGGGTTTTGAAATCGCGAAAAAATATTTCGGCGCGGAAGAGTTCGATGGCGGCCCGTGGTGCAGGATTCCCATGGGCAAACCGGGCGGAGGAATTGTGATCAAGGATGCCATTGCCGACATCACGCTTCAGCAAGTGTTGACGCGACCGGAAGATTTCGACGTGATCGCGACGCTCAATTTAAATGGCGATTACCTCAGTGACGCGCTGGCCGCGCAGGTGGGTGGAATCGGGATCGCGCCCGGCGGCAACATCAACTACATCACGGGCCACGCAGTTTTCGAAGCGACTCATGGCACGGCGCCAAAATACGCGAATCAAGACAAGGTGAATCCCGGGTCGGTGATTCTTTCTGGAGAAATGATGTTCCGTTACATGGGCTGGGCGGAGGCTGCGGATCTTATTCTCAAGGGATTGAGCGGCGCGATCACGAGCAAACGCGTCACCTACGATTTCGCGCGGCTGATGGAAGGCGCGACTGAAATCAAGTGCTCGCAGTTTGGTGACAACGTGATCGAGCATATGTGATCGCGGCCGCTCCGCGGCGCGAAATGACGAAATCCGCATGTCGAATGACGAAAGAATGACAAAGCCAGGCAGTTTTGTCATGTTGAGCGAAGCGAAACATCTCAAGCTATTATCCTCCCGTGGCGTGACCAACAATGGCGATCAGAGGTTCTTCGCTTCGCTCAGAATGAAAGCCTTGAGATTGTTTCGTCATTTGATCATTCGTCATTGTTTCGAGCTTCGTCATTCGTCATTCGTCATTTGTTTAGTGTTGGGTTTATTAGCAGGACTCGGCACCGCGTTTGCCGAAAAACGTGCTATTACCGAAAAAGATCTTTGGGATTTCGTTTGGATCGGTGATCTCCAAGTCTCGCCGGATGGCTCGCGCGTTGTGTTCGTGCGCGTCACGGTTAACGAGAAGAAAGAAGGTTATAACACTTCGATTTGGTCTGTGCCTGTGACAGGCGACGGAGCGCCCTATCAACTGACAAAAGGCGATCACGACACAACGCCGCGCTGGTCGCCCGACGGAAAATTTTTGTTGTTCCTGCGCACGACTGAAAAGGATGGCAAGCCTGAGCCGCCACAACTTGCCATTCTGCCGATGGCAGGCGGCGATTCTTTTGTTTTTACTGATTTGCCAAAAGGCGCCGCTAATCCCGTCTGGGCGCCTGACGGAAAGAGCATCGCCTTCACGACTGAAACGAATGCGGAGGATCTCGCGAAGCAGGAAAAGAAAAAGCGCGAGGAGAAGGAAGCAAAGAAGCCTGTAGCCGGGATCGCTGATCCCGGCCCGCAAAAAAGCGTCGCAGCCCTGCCGGGGTCACCGACCCCGGCTACAGCGGATGAGCACGAAAGCGACGTCCGCGTGATCACGCGTGCGGTCTATCGGCAAGACAACGAAGGCTATTCCGACCCAAAACATCCCACACACATTTGGATCGTGACCAAGCCGCACGGTGCTGACGAAAAAGTAAAACCGCGCCAGCTCACGACCGGCCGATTCGATGAGGAAAATGCGACCTGGTCAAAAGACGGGGCGCAAATTTATTTCACCTCGAGCCGGATCGATGAACCGTACTACGAATTGCCGAGAACAGATCTTTATTCGGTCGCGGTAGCGGGAGGTAAACCGGTCACGATCACGACGATTGATCTGAACACGCAGTTTGGGCCGGGCGGAGGTGCATTGTCTCTCAGTCCCGACGGCAAACAGGTCGCATTCCTCGCCGCGACCAACCAGCCGGTCAACTCATACACGGAACCCGATCTGTGGGTGCTCGATCTCTCGCCGAACGCAAAACCGCGGAATCTCACCGCCGATTTTGATTTCGATATTGACGGTTTTATTATCGGAGACAGCGCGTCGCCACGGGCCGGCGGATTGAATAAGCCGATTTGGACGGCAGACGGAAAAGGGCTCATCGAAGTTTTTTCGAAGCAAGGCAAGCGAAATCTCGCTCTCTTCGACGTCGCGACGGGAGGCGCCACTGATCTAACTTCGGGAAATCAGGGCGTGATGACCTTTCGCATGACGCCCGACGGTTCGAAGTTGATCTACAGCATTTCAACACCAACGCGCGTTAACGATATTTTTGTCCTCGACCGCGCAACGGCTGGTGCGTCGCCCAAACAATTGACACACCTCAACGATGAGTTGTTCTCCAAACTGAATCTCACCGAGCCGGAAGAGATTTGGTACGATAGCTTCGATGGAAAACGCATCCAGGCTTGGTTGCAAAAGCCGCCCGACTTCGATGCGCATAAAAAATATCCGCTGATTGTGAACATACACGGCGGCCCGCACGTCGCCTACGGCTTCATTTTCGATCACGAATTTCAGTGGATGGCGGCCAAAGGTTATGTGGTCCTATATCCGAATCCACGCGGCAGCACCAGTTACGGACAGGAATTTGGGAACATCATTCAGTATCGCTACCCGGGTGACGATTACAAAGATCTGATGGCGGGCCTGGATGCAGCCAGCAAACGCGGTTACGTCGACGATAAGAAACTTGGCGTAACCGGCGGAAGCGGCGGCGGATTGCTGACGAACTGGGTAGTGGGACAAACGGGCCGCTTTGCCGCAGCCGTCGCTCAGCGCGATATCGCCAGTTGGGAGAATTGGTGGTACACGGGGGACTTCACATTGTTCCAGCCAAACTGGTTTCGAGCTCCGCCATTCGAAGATCCGGACGAGTATCGGGTGCACTCCCCAATTAGTTACATAACCAACGTGAAGACGCCGATGATGTTTATCCTGGGCGAAGCTGATTATCGGACACCGCCCGGCGCTGGCGGCGAGCAAATGTTTCGCGCGCTGAAATTCCGCAAGATTCCTACAGTGATGGTCCGTTTTCCCAATGAATCGCACGAGCTTTCGCGCTCTGGCCAGCCGTGGCACCGCGTCGAGCGCCTGCAGCACATCGTCGGCTGGTTTGACCACTGGCTGATGGGAATTTCGAAACCCGAATACGAAGTGGCTCCGGAGGAAGAAGTGCCAGTTAAGAAAAACAGTCTCCAAAATGAGACGCCAGGGAGAACGACGAAATCCGAGTAGCGACTGTCGAAGGATGATAAATGCTCAAATGATAAAAACGCGTCGCCAGCTTGTTTCGTCATTCGGGTTTGGTCACTGATTCGTCATTAGACATTCGTCATCTCCGGTGATTTGACGATCCCCTTTTCAAGCGGTCGAATCACGGCTACGTAATGGCGTGGCTTCTTCCTCGCAGTGGCAGCGGTTCCAACGATATTTTTTGGATTACCGTGATCTTGGTTTTTCACTCGATATCAGCCGGATGAAATTTCCGGAGGATTTCTTCGACAAAATGCAACCGAAGATCGACAAGGCGTTCGGAGCGATGCTGGAATTGGAAGCGGGAGCGATCGCAAACCCGACAGAAAAACGGATGGTTGGCCATTACTGGCTCCGGAATCCCGCGCTTGCGCCAGCTGCTGAGATTCGCAAAGGAATTGAAGACACGATCCAACGCATCAAAAGATTCGCCGAAGATGTTCATGCCGGAAAAATCACAGCTGAAAATGGAAAACGGTTTGAACACATGCTGCACATAGGCATCGGCGGCTCGGCGCTGGGGCCACAACTGGTCGCCGACGCGCTCGGGTCGGCGCGTGATCGCATGGACATCCATTTTTTCGACAACACCGATCCGGACGGATTCGATCGCGTTTTCGAGAAAATCGATGATCTGCTTCCGCAAATGCTGGTCATCGTTGTCTCGAAGTCCGGCGGTACCAAAGACACGCGAAATGGAATGCTGGAAACAGAAGCGAAGTTCGCGGCGAAAGGCCTCCAATTCGCCCGGCACGCCGTCGCAGTAACGGGAGTCGGCAGCGACCTGGACAGACAGGCACAGGACAATGGCTGGCTGGCTCGATTCCCGATGTTTGATTGGATCGGCGGGCGTACTTCAGTCATGAGCGCGGTGGGACTTCTCCCGATGGCGCTGGAAGGTTTCGACATAGATAATTTTCTCGCTGGCGCGGCAGCCATGGATAAGCGGACCCGCGTACCCGATGCGACACAAAATGCGGCAATGCTTCTGGCGCTTACGTGGCGTTACGCCACGGACGGCAGGGGAGCGAAAGATATGGTGATCCTCCCGTACAAGGACCGGCTGGCGTTGTTTGCCAAATACCTGCAGCAGCTCGTAATGGAATCGCTGGGCAAGGAAAAGGACCTCGACGGCAACATTGCGCATCAGGGCATTACTGTTTACGGCAACAAAGGCTCAACCGACCAGCACGCCTATGTGCAACAACTGCGCGACGGTGTTTTGAATTTCTTCATCACGTTCATCGAAGTGCGCAAAGATCGGCGCGGCGAGCGGTTCGAAGTCGAGGACGGCATCACGAGCGGGGATTACCTCGAGGGTTTTTTGCGCGGGACGCGAAGCGCGCTGTACGAGAGCGGGCGTGAATCAATCACAATTAGCATTCCCGAGGTGAACGCATTTAACCTCGGCATGTTGATCGCGCTGTACGAGCGCGCGGTGGGCTTTTATGGGTCGCTGGTCAACATCAACGCCTACGATCAACCTGGCGTCGAAGCTGGCAAAAAAGCGGCGACGAAGCTTTTGCAGCTTCAAAAACAGGTAAGCGAGAAACTGTTACCCGGTCGCGGACAAACCGCCGAAGAAATTGCGCGCTCGATCGACGCTGATCCTGAAGACGTGTTTCATGTGCTGCGGCATCTGGCCAGCAACAATCCAAGGATCAAGCTCGAGTCTGCGGAGGAACCTGCTGATGATCGGTTCTCACTCCAAGAAGAGCAGTAGTGTGATCATTATGCCAGACGAGGCTTCTCAGGGTGGACAAGATTGCATCCCGTGGAGCGACACGAGCCGTTTCATACAGCATCTTAGTCACGATCTCCGCAATGATCTAAACGCGATCGAACTGCAATCCACTTACATCAGTGAGCTGGAAAGAACTGAAGAACTTAAAGGCGAAATCAAGCGTCTGCGGGAAATGGTCTCAAGTCTGGCGTCGACGTTACAACGGCTTTCCAGGGCAGTCGGTGAGATTGCACCCAACCCAATTCCTTATCCGGCCAGCGATTTTATCGAGGATTTACGCAGCTACATCCAGCACGATTTGCCCAAGGAAAGCGCCGAAATCACGTGGGACGTTCAGCTCGGAGAAGCGATGCTGAATATTGATCCACAGCTTTTGCAGGAAGTATTTAGCGAGCTCATCACGAATGCGTTTCGCCATGATCGTGGCAAAGGTTCGATTATGGCAGCAGCGAAAATCGCTGATGCCCGGTTCCTATTCACGTTTCAAGAGCCAAAGTCTCGCTTTGATTCGTCCACGCAAAATTGGGGACGCGAACCGCTTCGGAAAATCACTCAACGCCATTATGGCCTTGGTCTGAATCGCGTCCGCGCTATTGTAGAGGCCCACGGCGGCAAACTGCATGCTCGTTATGATCCAAACGTTTCAGCGCTCATTACGACGGTTTGTCTTCCGATATCAGCCAAGTCCGCGCAAGAGACTTGAAACGTTGGTCATTTCCCACCGTTTAAGCAATTGGAGTCCACTGGTCGTGCGTAGTACGAGCAGGGCAAATCAATGAAAACAGAAAACCATCGTGTCCTGATTATCGATGACGAGCGGCCAGTGCTGATGACGCTCGAGGCGCTGCTGAAGCGGCATGGTTATCAAGTAGAGACCGCGCCCACCGCCACGCAAGGACTCAAGGTGCTGAAATCGAAATCGCCAACGCTCGTATTGCTCGATCTCCGACTGCCTGACGCCGACGGATTAGAAATGCTTGAGCGCATCAAGAGCGAGCTACCAAAAGTGCAGGTGATTATCCTGACAGCGCACGACTCGTTGCACAACGCCATCGAATCGATCAAACGCGGCGCCTACCATTTCATTAGCAAGCCGTACGCGCCCGAGGAACTGCTCAGTCTGGTGGAGAAGGCATTGGAAACGCAATTCCTCTTACGAGAAGCGAAAGAACTCCGGGCGAAAACAGAGCAACTCGAAAAGCGCCTCGAGATCGCGGAGGCGCGGCCGACGCCAATTTTTAAAAGCAAACCGATGCAGGAAATCGAGGAATTGATTGAGGCGATGGCGCCCTCGGATGCCAACGTCCTCATCGTAGGCGAAAGCGGCGTAGGCAAGGAGGTGATCGCGAATGCGATTCACGGCCGGAGCCGCCGCGCGGGACAACCAATGGTGAAGCTCAATTGCGCGGCGTTCCCTCAAACAATGATTGAAGGCGAACTTTTCGGTTATGTGAAAGGAGCGTTCACGGGCGCGATGCACGATTTCCCGGGAATGATCGCGGCGGCAAACGGCGGCACACTGTTCCTCGACGAGATCTCGGATATGCCTGCGGATTTGCAGACGCGCTTCTTGCGCGTGCTCCAGGAGCGCGAGTACCGGCCGCTTGGCAGCACCCAAACCATGAAAGCAGACTTCCGCGCGATCGCTTCGACCAATCGGCCGATCGCTCAGGCGCTCGCGGAGAACCGGCTGCGCTCCGATTTGTACTATCGGCTAAACACTTTTCAAATTGAAGTGCCCCCGCTTCGGAACCGCAAAGAGGACATTCCTCCCCTAATTGCACAATTCGTGAGACAATTTTCTCAGCAACTCGGCAAACCGGAGCCAGACGTTTCGCCGGACGCGTTTCAGAAGTTACTTGAGTATTCCTGGCCGGGAAATGTCCGTGAATTGCAAAACGCGATTGAATACGCGGTTGTGCTTGCACGACAAGGCGTGATCGGGGTGAAAGAGCTCCCGGCAGAAATACAGTTGCCTGCCGCGTTGCAACAAGCCGAGCTCAACGCGCTACCCCGTAGTGGCGTTCAAAGTCTCGACGATCTCGAGCGAACTGCGATTCTTCAGGCGCTCGCAGAGTGCCGTGGCAACAAGAAAAAAGCGGCTGAACTTCTCGGTATTCAGCGCCCCACCCTCTACAACAAGATGAAGCGCTACGCCATCGAGTTGTAGGTTGCCAAAGGAATGACGGCTTCCCAGCCGTCATGTTTGAGTCGACGGCCGCCCAAGCCTTCGTTCCCTGTTACTCGCCGCGGTAAACGCAGCGCGCGGTTGGTGTTTCGTGCACGACAATCTCGCAAAGCCCGGGACATTGAGATTCCAATTTTTCCCAGAACCATTCTGCCATTTTTTCGATGGTTGGATTCTCCAGTCCTTCGATGTCGTTGAGATACGCGTGATCCAGCATCTTCAGGAGCGGTTTCATCGCCGCGCTGATGTTCGCGTGGTCGTAAACCCAGCCGACTTTTGGATCGACATCGCCTTCGATTGAAACTTCGACCTTGAAACTGTGCCCATGTAACCCGCGGCATTTGTGTCCTTCCGGCACATTGGGCAAAGTCTGCGCTGCTTCGAAAGTGAAATCTTTCGTCAACCGCGCGCGCATGATTGGAAAAATACCATTGCTTTACTCGCGTTGTCATCCCCGAACGAAGTGAGGGACCTCCCATAAACTCGGAAGATCCCTCAGCTACCTTGCGTCACCGATCACCATTGTGAGATCCTTCGCTCCGCTCGGAATGACCGCAGAGGTGGTGCGTGCATCCTTCAGACTCCACGTTGCGTCGGGCTCCAAATGAATTTGTGCATCTGAAGTTGAAAGCGGACGTTCAGCTTGTCCGCCAAAATCCATTCGACGATCTGCCGAGGGTCGATCCTTCCGAAAATTGGCGAGAACAGAACGGCCTTGCAGCGGGACGGAAGATCGTAGTGCTGCACTTTGTCTCGCGACCATTCGTAATCCTCACGGGAGCCCATTACAAATTTCACTTCGTCGCGCAGGGTGAGATGGTCAATGTTCGACCAAAGATTTTTGTCCGCTTCGCCGCTGCCGGGCGTCTTTAAGTCCATGATCCGATGGACGCGCGGGTCGACTTTCGAGACATCATGCGCGCCGCTAGTTTCGAGAAGGACTGTGTAGCCGGAATCACACAACATTGACATCAACGGCAGCACATTCTTCTGCAACAACGGTTCGCCGCCGGTGATCTCGACCAAAGGACAGCGAAATGCCGCCACAGCTTCAAAAATTTGTTTCAGACTTTGCTTTTTTCCTTCGTAAAATGCGTGCTCCGTGTCGCAGTAGTTGCACCGGAGATCGCAAAAGGTCAGCCGTAAAAAGACGCACGGCCGCCCCGCCCAGGTGCTCTCACCCTGAATCGAGTGATAAATCTCGTTAATCGTTAACGCCTTTTCCTGCTCCGGCATTCGTTGGAAAGTTGAAGGATTCGCCAATCGCTAAAACTTCTTACGCGAACAACCGCAACGCAAGTTTGCCACGAACAACGGTCATTCAGAGACCATTAAAGCCGACGCGATGGCGCGGAAATCGTAGGTCTTGCTCGATTCATTTAATGAGATTTTTTAATTGACGGGTTTATGGCGCCAATCTAGTCTCGCGGCCATGCGCACCGGTTTCGCCTTAACCATGTACCGTTCCGCTGCATTTCCAAACCGTACCGCCCGCGGGATGCCCCGCCGGCCCGTACGCCCACAAATCCTTGGCTTGGTGGCGGGAATTTTCTTTGCGACTCTTCTTGCTGCGCAGGCACAGGAATCAATTGAGCCGGACATATTACCCTCGCTAGCGGAGCCGCCGGCCGCTCCAGCGAAATCGTCGCCCTCCACGTCGACAGAGCCATTGCCCGCTTTACCTCAATCGTTACCCTCCGCTCCGGCGGAGCCTTTGCCCTCGTCATCGGCATCGTTGCCTTCTTCGGCAGAAGCGTTTCCGTCTACATCCGAGCCGTTGTCTTCTTCGATCAACTACACCACAGCGGCAACAACCGTTGTTCCGGCCCCGATGCCGGCTGGTCCGAACGGCGTGGTGAACGTATTTCCAGGCGCGGAAACAGTCTATTCAGGTGAGCCGAGTCGCTTTCACTACGTACTGGGACTGACAGTGCGAGGTGTGTGGGATGACAACATCTTCATCAGTCACACACATCGGGTCTCAGACTATTTTTTTGCGATTGAACCTTACATAAGCCTTGGAGTCGGCGACATGGAGGGGCGCAACAAGAGCTATCTCCGGTTGGATTACATGCCCAGCGTTATTTTGTACACCGATCACTCCAACCAGGACGGATTTAACCAGCTGATTCACCTCGAAGGTGGGTATAGCTCTGGGCGGTGGACGTTGCGTGCTACTGAGGACATCGCGCTACTCGATTCGGCAAACCTCAACAGCTTCGTCGATACGACCGGGTTGTGGGCAAACACAGACGCGAGCGCGCCCACACGGATCAACATCTTCTACACCCGCTTGGTGGCAGATTATCAGCTGACCGGGAAAGTGTACCTGCAGGGTGAGTTTGATTCCTGGATTTACAACTATCCCAATCACATCAGTTCCTACACGATCGCTGGCGGACTGTATATTTACTACCAATGGCTGCCAAAGCTGTCAGTCGGCATTGGCGGCACCTTCGGGTACGAGTGGGTTGATGATCCGACGGCAAACCAACCTTTCGAACAGGTGAACGTGCGCCTCAATTACCAGGTGACGAACAAATTTTTCTTGTATGCTTCGGCGGGCGCTGAGTTCCGCCAGTTCGATGGCAACCGGGGTGACTACGTCTCACCGGTGTTTGAAGTCGGATCGATTTGGTATCCCTGCAGCGGTACCACTCTCACGCTGGCGGCTGGCCGGCGGGTGTACAGTTCTGGGTATTTGCCTGACCAAGATTTCGGGGCCACGTACGTTGTGGGCCGGTTTCAGCAGCGTGTGTTCCATCGCGTTTACCTGGGTTTAACGGCCGGCTATGAAAACGATAATTATATTGCGACAGATCGGGACGTTAGTGCAGATCGTAACGACGATTACTGGTTTATCGAACCGTCCGTTGACGTGCTGATTACCCGGTGGCTGAGTGCTGGGGCCTATTACTTGCACCGCGAGGACATCAGCTCAGACGCTTTTTTCAGTTGGTATGATAATCAGGTGGGCGTTAGGGCTACGCTCAGGTTCTAGGCGGGATTTGAACCATTTAACAGGTGGGACACCAGGGCGGTGGTTTGCGATTGCGTTCGCTTTGTACCTGGCTCCCGTTTTCCTGTCGGCGCAAACAATGCCGGCCCCAGCCACGTCGAAGCCCGCGGGTGGCACTTCACAACAAGCGGCTGGTTCGGCAGCTGCGCCGAATTTCGGCGCCAGCGTACCCACTGGTTACGTTTTGCGTGCGAGCGATCAGGTGTCGGTTGAGGTTTTTGGCGAAGACGATCTGCGCACGAACGGCAGACTGAACCCCGAGGGCAACATCAGCGTGCCATTGCTTGGATCAGTGCATTTGGCGGGCCTGACTCTAACCCAGGCAGCGTCAAAGCTGACCGAATTGTATGGGCGGGATTATCTGGTCAATCCGAAGGTAAATGTCATGCTCCTCAGCTACGTAAGGCAGCGCTTTTCGATCTTGGGTCAGGTCAATCGGCCCAGCAATTACGAAATGCCAGAGGGCAGTCCCGACGGGATTGATCTACTCGAGGCGATCGCCATGGCCGGCGGATACACGCGCATCGCTGCTCCGGAAAGAATCACGGTGCGACGACATAATCCGAATGGCGATCAGATTTTCAAGGTGAATGCGAAGCGTTTTACGAAGGGAACCGGCGGGGGCTTTCTTGTCCTGCCAGGCGATACCATCACTGTTGGCGAAAGTATTTTCTAGCTGAAATTTTTTTGCCCTGGCCTTTGCGAGCGCCCTTCTTGGTGTAAGCTTTCAGCTAACATTTTGCCGTGATTGATCCTGCCCAATCCGTAACCGGAACGACCGTTCCACCGAATTCCGATAGACCGGGCGTCCCTGTGACCGGCCAGTACGCTGAAGGACTACAGATGTTTGATTTTCGTCGCTACTGGCATTCTTTCCTCGAGCGCATCTGGATCGTCGCAATTTGCGTTCTTGCCGGCTTTTTTCTAGCACTGGGGTACCTGGCGCGAACCCCCAAGGTTTACCAGGGTCGCACAGTGCTCGAAATACAGCTTGAGGAACCGGTTCTTGTTCCTACGACAGATGCTGCGATGCGCATGCGCTCAGCTTTTCTGGCCAGTCAAGAGGCACTGCGAACAATCGAACAAAATCTGACTAACCAAACTCTTCTTTCCCGAGTCGTGCGGTCCGAAGGTCTAGCGGACGACGGTGGACGAGCGCTTCTGGGTCAGAGCATCGTGGGTGATAAGAGTCCAAGCTCGACCCAGCGCAATGATTCGTCGCAGGCTGGCAACCCTTCGCAGAGCGCGAGTGGAGTCATACCATTTACGCCGCTCGAGGAAGGGCTAGGCCGGGCAATGGTTGGAATGGTGAAAGCGACAATTCGCCGCGGCACACGCTTGATTGATTTGTACGCGACGCACCGCGATCCAGCTATGGCGCAGCGCCTGGCCGAAGCAGTCGGTCGCGAGTACATCCGCGACTCAATCGAACGACGCTCTTCGTTTAGCGAGGAGGCCCTGCGTTATTTGTTTCAAGAAGAAGGACGACTGAAGCGGAACCTGCAAAAAAGTGAGGCGGCCGTAGCTGAATACAAGGCGAACAATCCGGACGCATTGCAGCTTGGCGGCGGCACGGCCGCAACGGGCTCACAGACGGGAGCTGGCGCCGGCGCCGGCGGATCTCGAGGCGGCCTTGTGGAGGACAATCTGCAGGACTTGAATGGCAAATTGACGACAACCAAGGCCGACCAGCTTCGATTGGAAGGTGAACTCCAACAGGTCCAACAAGCCGGCAATAGCGTCGAAGCGTTGCTCACGATCCCGAGTATTGCTACCGCCGCATTGGTAAACGAAGCGCGGCACACGGTTACGCAGCTGGAAGCGCAAATCACCACTTATGCCCTGCGATACAAGGACAAACATCCCAGAATGATCGCTGCGAAGGCCGCGCTCGCGGAGGCAAAGGACAAGCTTCGTACAGCGGTGTTAGCGCAACCTCCCATCCTTCATAACGCTATCGAACAAGTCAAGGCCACACAGGCCAGCTTGCAACAAGCCTTACAAGACCAGAAAGGGGTTGCAGTTAACCTTAACCGGACAGCGATCGGTTATCAGGAGTTAGCGCGACAAGCGGAAACCGATCGCGCACTATATGAAGGCGTCCTTCGCCAGATAAAAGACACAAATTTAACAAAAGACCTGAAGCTGAATGCAGTCAGCGTGATTGAGCACTCGCCGCTTCCAGGTTCACCTGTCAGTCCTCGTCCCACAAAAACGATCGTTCTGGGTCTGCTTGCTGGGCTGGCGGCCGGCCTTGCCTTCGTTTTTGGCGCCGACGCGCTGGATCGCTCGATTAAAACTGTTGACCAGGCGGAAACCACTCTGGGATTGCCTGTTTTCGCAGCGGTTCCGGACACTACAGACGAAGGGCCCGTTGGGCGCATAAAACGGCGCAGCAAAGCTCTTGGAAGTTCGAATTATCGCGTAGTAGTTGAAACTCCTGAAAGTCCTGCGGCCGAAGCCTTCCGAAATTTGCGCGCAGCGCTTTCGCTTCTGGGGCCAGAAGCTGAACGTAAGGTTTCGCTTTTCACCAGTGCTTTGCCTGGCGAAGGAAAAAGTTTTACCAGCGCTAATTACTCGCTTGCGCTGGCCCAGCAAGGTTATCGCGTGCTTCTGATCGATGGCGACCTGCGCCGGCCGAACATGCACAAAATTTTCCGCTTTCCAGATGCCAACGTAAAAAATAATTCTGAGGAGAGCACCGCGCCTGGAGTTACTGATTGTCTGGTCGGTGAAACTGACGTAACCTCGGCAGCGCGCGAGATTCCCCCTGGGGAGTTCCAGTTCGTCGACGAGAATATTGCCCTAACAGGTAACATTCTCACGGCCGCAGGAGGTCAACTGTTCGTTCTCGCAGGTGGACGACGCGCGCCCAATCCGGCTGAGATCCTTGCCGGACCATTGTTTGGCCAGCTAATCATCGAGGCCGCGAAGCTTTTTGATCGAGTGGTTATCGATAGTGCACCGATTCTCGCAGTCAGCGACACCCTCCTGATGACTCCGCATGCTCAGACGGTTTGCATCGTCGTGCGAGCGGCCAAAACGCCGCGTCCAGCCGTCCGGCGCGCAATATCGTTGCTGGCAAAATCCGGAATTCGCCCGGGCGGCCTCGTCCTGAATCGACTGCGGCGAAGCCGCGGTGTTGGCTATTACTATTACTATGCTTCGCATGATTACGGTAAGGAAGAAGGAGCGTATTCTCGCAGCTATCGTCGCGGCTACGGTCGACAGTCGAAAAG
>Ga0209577_10003990_pt1 | contig 13923 bp, 11 predicted proteins | sample GraSoiAngelo_109_FD_185874 | JGI IMG/M metagenome (GOLD analysis project Ga0209577, IMG submission 185874) | Grasslands soil microbial communities from the Angelo Coastal Reserve, California, USA - 14_0903_12_20cm (SPAdes) (version 2) | ecosystem: Environmental > Terrestrial > Soil > Grasslands...
CCGCTCCCTCAGTTTCTTGGCAAGTGCTCCTTCAACAGTGCTGCGTGGAGCGCCGCGTGGAAACTCGAGACCTTCCGCTTGGGCCATCTGCCACAACTCATCTTCCGTCATATTCTTGAGCTGTTTGGCTTCGATTACCTCCTCATCCTCCTCTTCAAGGTCCTCATCATCAACATCGCCCAGACCCATCCTGGCTCGTTCTTCTTCGGATGGCTCATGCTTTTCATACATGACCCTACCAAAGCGTTGTTCCTGGGTTTTGGGCGAAAGTGGTTCGAAGCCTTCTCCCATATCGCGATGGGAAACAATCTCACCGTGCTCGTGGACACCCCGAGTTGAGGTGAGACCAGCGGCAACCTTGTAAAATTCTCCCTGATGCTTATTCTTGGCCATTAGATCACCTTCGCTACGATGAAGTTGTCAGGCCGCTCGTAGGTGGGAATGATACTCCATTCCTGCAAATGCACACGGTTTGAAGGGTCGTTCTCGAGCCAGGACTTACCAAACTTGCCGACCCAATTGGGATTCTGGCGCAAGGCATCGTGGTCAGCAGACGGACCCTGTAAACAACCCACTGGACCCACACCTGCTCCGTCAAGAGCGCCAATCATGACGTTTCCAGTGGGGATGTAGTAGTTACTGGTGGTGACACCAGGAGTGGTCCAGTCGTCCACCCACTGGTTATCGTACATTGTCCAGTCATAACCGAAGAGTCCGAGAACAGTACCCATACGGAAATACTGTTCTTTCATCCAGGGTGACCAGAGACCCTGCATTTTGGCATTCGGGATTACATACCTCTGAAACGTCTGATTATTGCAGAAGATGTTCTGAGGAATGAAGCCCGAATCCGCGATGATAGTGGTCTTCCAAGCCGCCAGATCGGCTGCTGGATTGGAGTTGACCAGATCCGACCACAACACTGTTGGAACAACGTTGTGGGTTGCTGAGAAATTGTAGTTGATGTTGACCGGAGGAGCGTCGAAACGACTGACATTCAACAATCCCCACGAAGTTGTGAGGAATGGCTGCCAGAACGAATACTCCAGGAAAAACATCTGGGCATCATCCAACTCGGCTACTTCCCGTGCAACCGCAGCTTCTGCATTGGCCCGAGCAACTTCACCTGGCTGACGCAGCCAGTAAAGGGTGGTGGCCTGGAACTGCTTCTTGTCACGGAAATAGATGAACGAGCCAGTGAGGGAACGCATTCCCAACGCACCTCGCATGTGACCTTCACTGTTGGGCACGTTCGGCTTGGACATCTTGTTGTTCCCACGAATAATGTCATACTTCCAGTATGGATACGGCCAGTCATTTGGCCGACCCATGAGCTGTAGTCCGAGCAAGTATTGTGGGAACGGGCGCTCACGCAGGAACCCGTTTAGAACCGTCGGCTGGAGAAGACTAATCTGAGGCATGAGCTAAGACCACCGATACGCATTGAACGCGGGCACGGCAATAGCACCCCACGTTGCAATATCAGTCGCATGATACAGCATGTCAAAGTAGTCCTTCTTGAAAATGCCCGAAATGGCTACCTCTACTGCCTGGGCACTATCTGGAATATTGGGCAAGAAGTCCAACGAAATGGCATCGATCGTCAAGTCTGCGGCAGTCTGCGAAAAGACGCGAGCACCATTAGCGGGTGCTCCACCAACCAGCGCCGCAACCGTTGTGATCAGACCAGTATCGTAGTTGATCGCGGCAATCGTTCCGTTGTCAGGACCGACTGTAATAGTGTCGCCCACCAGAAACACAGGATTGCGGACGTAGAACGTTGTGGCGGTGACAGCACCGAGAAGAGTATCCACCTTGGCCACCTTGGTAGGTACCCAATAATAGATATTGCCGCCAGACGTGAGACGACGCACGAATGACCCTGGTGAGATCTTGCCTGTGTTGGCCGTTACTACTGCTCCACCTGCGGGTTTGGTCAGCAGCTCCTGACTCTTCAGTATCTCAGGGATATCTCCCGTATACGGGGTTGTACTGATTGAACCCCAACGACGAACTGACATTGACTACTCCTTGTGACCGTTACGGGCAGCTGCGAGGCTAGGAATCTCAATCTTGCGGCCTGCATCGAGTGAAGCATACCGCTTGATTTCTGTCCTTGTATCCTCACTGTTGGCGTCCTTGAACTGACCTTCCTGACCAGGCTCAGGTGCAACCCCGATGCTACCAAGCTCGGTACCCATATCATGAGCGCCGAAAGAACTAGTTCGGGCTTCCGTCACTTCCATGAGTTCGTCGAACAGCTTACGATCAGTATCGAACAGCTTCTTCATCTTCTCCTTCTGGGCAGGAACTACTTTCCCTGCTCGCAGGTTGGATGAGAAAGCTGTTTCGAAAGCCTGGTCCGTAAGCTGCTGTTCGATGGTGGTGACGCGGCCCGTAAGCTCGGCGCTCTGGTCCTTCGCCGCTTTGAAGGCTTTGGCGACCGCCGCAATCGGGTCTTCGCCATCTTTGAACTCAATTCCCAGAGCGCCAAATGCAGTGCGAAATTTTTCTGCGAATTGACCACCTTCGTCCATATCTCCGATAAAAGCTAGGACTTCGTCGGTGGACGCAAAATTCTTCTTGAACTTCTCGTTGATCTCCGCGATCAGTTCGTCCATTTCATCCTCTTCTTCTTCATCATCATCTTCGGGTACCCCGAAGCCAGTATAAAATTCGTGTTCCTCCTCTTGATTACCTGCTGGTAACTCAAAGGTCCATTGTTCGTCACCAAACAAGCCGATTACAAACCTGTCTTCAATCTGACCTTCCGAGAGTTTGACAGCAGGCATTTGTTTGAAAAACGGACGGTTGGTCAAGGCACCACCGAGCAAAACGTTGGGAACTTTGTCGCCGCTTGGTCCAGTCCAAGAACCAACTTCGGCGCTAAAGTATTTGTAGAGCTGTTTGGCCAGCAGTTCTTCACCGAGTTCCGTCCACTCGATAGTTCCCCACAGACCTTGAAACTCCTGTTCACCCAAGGTTCGTTTACCGTAGTGCAACTCCTTATACCAACCGAGTGCTTTACCTCGGTCATGGCCTTCATCGACCATGATATCGGTACCTAGGATATGATTATCGAAGTTACGCTTGGCGGCACGTAGAACTGGAGCTGTAAAGTCCAATTCCCCGTACCATGGATGCTGGAACTTACCTTCGGGTAAGACCTGTAGCTCACTAATCTTCCGTCCGTTTTCTCCTTCCTTGAGTTCGATGCTATGAATTGAGTAGAACTGAGCTGAGAATTCCGTAGCCGCCTTCTGTTCTCCTACGCCCGCTGACTTGGCGTGCGCTTTGAGATGCGCGAGAGCAGCTTCTTTGACAGCTTCCGAAACTCCCTCTACCTGATTCGCACGAGCTAACGCTTTCCTGAGAAGCGGCAGGTCCAACTTGCCATCTGGTGTATGATGGAGCAACGCACGTACCTTCTTACCGCTCACAGTTTCAACAATTGCGAAAGCTGAATCAGATAGACTACCTCGTCCCTCCTCATGTTTACCTATTTCTTTTGGAAAAGCTTTCTTCACAGCACCTATACATGCGTAAATAGCATCTTGATCGGACTTTCCGTTTTTGAGGGCAGCATTAGCTACCCGTATACAAAGAGCCTGGGCTGCTGGAGACCAGTTCTTGGCGGGTCGTGGCACGTTGTTCTTAGACCAGGGCATTCACTTCTAACCTTATTTTGTAGTCGCTCGAGGCTTGGAAGTTGACCGTTTACCTGTTCGGGCAGCAGGTGCTTTTTGGGCTCTCGGCGGCCCAGCTACAGGCGCGGGAGTGGGCTTGTTAGCTACAATCCTGGCCGTCTGGGCTTGCGTCTTGGCTACCTGTACCTGCGCCACACCGCTTTGGGCCTGCTGACGTTCAGAGATATCCTTCTGCATATCAGACTGTTTGGTTGCATAGTCAATATCTTTGAAGCCTAAGATTTCAGCCATAGACTTTTCCAACGCCAGCATGAAATCAGGACTAGTATTGGCTTGCCGAGCACCAGCCAGGTGACGGAATATCTCTTTGATCGCCTCCCTTCTGTCTGTGTAACTAGGCGATACCTCCACAATGGGGTACTTACCCGAACCGAAGTTCCAGTCAATCAACTCCGGGATCAGATCTGTATTTATCAATGCAGAAAGGTCATCCATCATGGCCTCTTCTACAATGAAAATAAGATCCAAATGCGTCTCACTCAGAGCATAACTGCCATTGTTGCCCGCCGTGCCCAGGTTGAGGATTTGAGCCAGGACTGCTTTGGCCATCTGATCGTCATGATGGTTGATTGGCACAGTCATATCGGGCGGCGCGTTACCCTTTTCAAACTCTATCTCGTAACCTTCCGGTACCGTGATAGTTGTATTCACGCCCATGTTGCCTGCCGCGTTCTCAAACTTCTGTTTGTCGTTCGGGTCAGCCTCCGGGGGTACGTGCAGCTTTTTTAGTGGGATAGCCGCCAGTGCGTAAGCAAGGTGACCAACGTAGTACAGCTTGTGCTTTGCCTGATAGTGATAGTACGCTGGCAGAAGCATGGACTGGCCGAAAATAGGATTGTGCTCAGCATTCACAACAAAGTGCAAGCATTTGTTAGGAGGGATTGTTACAGGACTAGGATTACCTGGAACGAACTGTGTAACGCCATTGAACTCACCCTGCGGCCACGTCTGAAGAAAGCGAATAGTACGTCTGGGGCGTGGAGCTATCTTATCCAGCATTATCAACTCTCGCCCCTGATACTTCTGGATACGATAAACCTTCTCACCTATTTCTGCCCCTGTAAGCACTGCCCGTGAGAAGTTGCTGACTACACGCTTCCAACTAAGCTTCATGCCGCCGCGCTGTTGAGCATTGAGTAATTGTGCACTGATAAAATCTGCTTCGGCCTGCCCACCGTCTACTGGAGTTATCTTTACCTCACTAGCCTTGATTGGCATGGTGAGGATACGATAAAGTGACTGTGCTTCTCCATCCTGTTGGATCATTCTTTCCAAGTCTTCAAGAGCTACGTTGGCGAAGCCAGCCAGCTCCTCTTCCTGGAAGAGACCATACGGGTTTATCCCAACAAGGGATGCTACCGCCGTCCCCAACTCCTTTATGGAGGGTTTTGGCGGTTTCCCGTTGGGATTCAGTTGCTCAACTTTGATTTTTGCAGTGGGCGGCATTTTTACATCCTAGCCTGGGTTTGAAAATAGCTTAGAAAGTAGAGGTCATTTCGGGTGGTGGTAACAGTAAATCCTTCATACTGAAGGACCTGTCATCAGGTAAAATCATATTACCCAACGATCCTGTTACCGCGATCTGATTGGAACTACCTACGGTCCTCAACTCGGCAGCCAACGTGGCGTAGTTGTCAGCATGACGGAAGTGATCCGCCCCTACCCGCACCCATATGACACGAGGATTACCATGAAGGTCTTCCTGTAAATCCCTCTTCAAGCCTTGCATCTGTTTGATAAATTCCTGTACGTCCTCTGAGACAGAATCCCTTGAGCGAGCCAGATAAGCCCGACCTTCAATCCAATCCCTAGCGGACAAATCAAGCGTCTCGGATCTGTCCAACATAAGGGTCTGTGTCTCCTTCTTGGAGTGCGAATATAAACCTCTTCGGTCCTTTTTACCAGGCTCAGGTTTCTTGTCTTCAATCCTTTCCTTTGTGGCTTCGTTCTGTTCCTTGTAGTAAGCCATGTAAAGGCGTTTGCCTGATTTTTGAACCAGTGTTCTGGCAGGATGCTTGTTGGGTAATGCATCTATTATGCCCACTTTGCAGTTCCATTCTCGGAACTTGTTCCAAGCTTCCTCAAACGAAGTTGTGGTGCCGAAAGCAATGATGGGACGTGCGCTCGGGGATATATGCTTCACTACCCAATGCAGCACATCACCCTGGTCACAGCCAAAGACGTTGTAGCCAGTTGGGTCATATTCCTGCTGCATGTGACTGCGGATGTCTTGGTCTGTAATCAGGCTCTCACCACTTACATAAGGCATACCCAGGTTGAAGTTATAGAAGTTCTTCTTGGAGCTAGGACGCGGGCTTTTATCTGCACGCTCCCACTCCTGATAAAGAGTGCTGGCCTTGACGAAGGTAAACGTCAAGGGGTTCACAAAATAACCCCGTATGCCGCTGGCGGGCTCGACCAGCTTCCAGTGCTCTCCGCGCTGCTCGTAGACTGCATCCGTAGCCCGTTCCGGGTGCTTGGCTACCCATACCCCGTTACGTCTGTTGAGTACCTTCTTGCACTTTCTACAACCAAAGATATACTTGCGCTTGGTAGTAAGATAAAAGGTGTTTTTGAAGAAGTCCAGGTTGTTCCAATAGTTACAGCGTTCGCACTTTATAAGGAAGAATCGCTGGTCTGTCTGCTTGAAAAGTGCGTCAATTCCAAAGTCTGGGATTGTAGGTGTAGAGAAGTTCCATTCAAAAGGATTCTTACTGGCCGTTAGGCGCTTTCTAAAAGTATCCAGTACGTCCTGGTTGCTGAAGTCGAACTCGTCCGTGATAAGGCCATCGGCTGGAACTGAAATGGCCTGAGTATCCTTCTGGGCTCCACGAAAATATATCCAACTGTTGCCTATTTGCTTTTGGGTGGCGTTATCGATATTCTTCATCCGCTTGCGCAGATAGAAGTTATGCCGAATAACAGGTGCAAACCGCCCGTGTGAGAACTTGTATACGTCGTCAGCAGTCGGCATCGTGTTTCCAGTCCAATAAACAGAACCATTCCTTCTTGCCAAGAAAGTTCCATCTCTTGTCCTGGGACACCAAACAATCCCATTATATTGTTGGCTAGAAAATTCAAGTTGATCTACGTGTATTTCATTATTCTTTAGTACATGAACTCCCCAATCCTGTAAACCCCCGTTTCTTTGCCTGATACTTACGGCATCTCCGGCAAGTATACATGCTAGAGCAAATGCATCTGTAGTTTGTTTGCTCTTTTGAACGAATACTTTTACATCACCATACGATTTATCTACACTCCCTCTAAATCCATCTGCATCGATCATTGTTTCTATAAGCAGATTTAGTTGCTCTTTGGTTAGTTGGTTTACAAACTCAAAGGATAGTTCTTTAGTTGGAAATAATTGTCTTATCTGTTTTGGTATGTCTCCAGATATATTCCAAATCCAACATCCATTTGCTTCATTCATATACTCTCGACAATGTATATTCATCCTAGAAATCAATTTCTTGATTCTAATACATTTATCGAGATTTACTTCAGCAGATTGAACAATACCAATACTAGTTCTATTTGGATTCATTCTTTCTGCATAACATCCTTCAGTTAGAACCCACCCTACTAATTCTACGAAGTCATTAGAATAAACTCCTGTATTATTGTTTTGATATGGAGCTGCAATAGGTATTACCCTATGCGCCTTTCTAAGTTCTGTAGTTTCTACAAACTCAGCGTCTCTTATATCACTCTCACCTTTTTTACAAAATCCATCTTTTACAATCCATCTATGATTCGAAGTTACAAGAGCAGAAAATCTAGAAGTTGACAATTTAGTCAACTCCATAGATACTTTCTTTCTAAACACTTCCTGTACGTCAGACCATCTAGAAGTCTGAGTAATCGGATCATAAGAAAGTATCTTATCTTGTAAGGTCAATTGCTCTTGAGAAAGCCAACCTCTCTTAGAAAGTAACTCTGTTTGTTCGTCTACACAATAAATGATGGTGACGTTGTTGTGGTCCCCATACCACAGCACCTTGTTTACCGCCGTTCCCGTCAAACCAATCTGGGCAGCCTTTTTGTATACTTGACGTGGATGCCACTCGTTGTGAATATCGATCAAAGGTACGTGATCTTGGAACTCTACATTCTCACCTTTCTCTGTTTTCATACTGATATACTGTAGCCAGCTTACCACATCTAAATCAGCCAATAACTCTAGTCCTGCTTCCGGGTCCTCCTTCATCAACTCCGCAGCACTAGCGTAAATACTAGCTAGCTGGGGATTCTGTTTCATCTTCGTCCCAAACCTGTGCCCTTACCCTGGCCAGTGCCTTGGCTTTCTGGTCCGGGATTGCACCATGAATCTCGCTGATTACCTTCTGCCTCTGGCCCGTGGGTAGTGCTTGTAGCTTACCTTGAAGCACGATGCGGCGATTATCATTGATAGTGATGTTACCCCCGTTCTTATCTCGGTCACCAGCTTCACGCTGCTGCTTACCCAAAATACGTTCTTGATGGCTGGCTACGAACTCCATCATCTTCATCAACTCAGCACTGTTCTTGGGTAGAAAACGTTTCCGGGCTTGGGCTTTGCCAATAACGTCCTCTATCAGCCTGGTCATAATCCCCAGAAAGCGCATGAACATGCTGTCGTCTAAAGCCATCTCCTGAAGAACAGGGTCGTCAGAACTGCGCATCAGTCTACGGACCTGATTTTCAATGAGATGAGACTTGGCTTCCCAAAGCTCTTTATCCCGCCACTTCATAATGGTTGGCGGTTCAACTTTTATACGATACTCTGCATCCAGTACGCGGGAAGTCTTGGTGAGGTTCTTACCTTCACGTCGCCATATCTTGAACGCAAGGTTCCTAGTTCGCTTAGAGTGTACCTTAGAGATAGGCATTTTACATGCTACTATAAAGGTATGCCAGATGAATTTGAGATCCGAGACAAAGTACACCCATATCTTCGTGTTTTCTTTCCCCGACAAACTAAACCATACTACATAAATAGAATAGTGATACATGGTCAGCCTCCTCTCAGTTATACTGTGTACATATCTACTCCTAAAGGCGAATACCCCCAACTGGTATATCGTGGAGAAAACTCTACTGAAGTAATGGATGATCCAATCAGAGTAGAAGCCAATTATGATGTACAGATTGAATTAGTTGGTTTGACGAGCGCTGAATGTAGCTTGTTCTGTTCGCCGGGTAAAAAGAACGATTGATCTTCTACGTCGGGACTAACAAACCAGGATGGTTGGCCAAGCCATACAGTCCATCCTGGATGGTATCTTATAGGATTTTACGTAAGATAAAAAGAGTAAGAAGGGCATGGGGTCCATGGGTACTGGACAGCGGCGGTTTCCAAGAACTCTCACTCAACGGGAAGTGGACAATCTCCCCGAAACAGTACGCTCAATCTGCGGAATATTACAGGCAGCAGGTATCCCACTTACAGTGGGCAGCCATCCAGGATTGGATGTGCGAGCCGACGATACTGCAGAAAACTGGGGGATCTGTATCCCAGCATCAACGTTTCACCGTTTATTCATATCTATCTTTACGCGATTTGGCGCCGTCGGTGAACTGGCTTCCGGTCCTGCAGGGTTGGAACTTAGAAGACTATCTACGGCACGTCGATCTCTACGACAAGTTCCAGGTGGACTTGAACCAATTGTTCGGCATAATATGCCGGAGACAGGGCACTCTCGAAATACTGCGGATAGTAAAAACCGTCTCGAAGGTAGTCCCGAGGCTACACGGTTTTGGGGTCAAGATCAGTGGACTTAGACTACGGTATCTGGAATCGGCGGACAGCTTGGCTTGGATGATGCGAGCCTGGAGAGTGGGATTGCCTATGCTATCTACATGTCGTCACAAAACATGCGTTCACTGTTACCAGTATGCTTGGTACCGTGATTTATGTAAGACCCTGGCTGGATCTATGGCATAAGGCTAATGATCTGAACCCCATAATTCATACGGTTTGTTTTCAAAATATTCTAAGACAAGAGTTATTTGGATGGAGGAAGAAAGAACCAGTAATCACAGAAGATTTATGCGACAGATGTTGGCCGGAGGCTAGAGATAGTGCCCGAATACTTGATCTATACGAAGGAATTTACAACAAGCGTAGAAACAAATTCTTATGGAGAAGTTGTTGGTACGGATCACAATATATTCCTACTAGGGTGGGAGATTAGAAAGCTGATTGAATGGCTGAACAAGAAAAAGGGGCGAATTGTCCGGTATGCCGAAAGCAGATAACAGTTTGCCTGGCGGGTAGTTATTGTATTCAGACTGGACAATGGGTTAGAGTTGAACACCAGCATCATACCTGTCAGTTCAGACCAGCTCCTTGAAGGAAGTGCTAGTACCGTGTGTGCTCACCTAACAACTGTTCATATCCTACGCCGTGATTCTCTTTCCTCGCCCATCGACTACGAACACGTCAAACATATGTGGGTCCAGAATGGATTCCTGAACCTATCTATGGGTGAACACGATAAAGATAGGCATTACGCTATGTGGCCCCTAGATCAGATCGATCATATTCACATGGAAGAAGAAAAGCATTGAGATGTGACTGCACCTGTAACGATTGTGTTGATGCAAAATTACGTCCCGGAGGTACACATTGTGGGGGTACCTTTTGCGTAATCGCTAGCGATTACCGGAAGTGCCGCCAGAAACTCCATTATCTAACTCCCCTGAATACAGCTCCCGATTCCCGGTGTATAGAGTGCCGAGAAACATGGAGAAGTAAATACATGAGAAAGAAGCACAAACCCCTACCTACCCACAGTGGCAAGTGTACAAAGGGATTACACAAATGGATCCCAGAGAACCAGCTGATCGATAGTACAGGTGCCGTAAGGTGTAAGCCATGCAGGCAAAAAGCCCAGAGAGAACTTTATAGGAGAAACCGTGATCGTAATGTTCTTCTCGGGCAGTGACCCGTTTGCCAGGATAGTTCAACTGGTAACTCGGTCTAAGATCAATCATGTAGGTATTGCTATTGAAGGAGTATATTATGAAGCAACCCGAAAAGGTGTTGTGCATCAAGTACTTGATGCACCTGTACCGCTGTATACAAGACAGCTACCTGATGCGGATTTGGTACAGAGATTTCTGAACAGGCAAGTGGGCAAACAGTACGGGGTATTGGAGCTGGTATCATGCTGGCTATCAGCGATCTTGGGTATAGTGTTCTACGAGAAAGATACTTGGATATGCTCCTCACTCGTAGCTGCTGCATTACAGGAAGGGGGAGTATATTGTCCAAAGGACCCAAGACTCATGACACCCCAGGATGTATGGGTGTGGCTACAGGATCCAGTACCTATGGTGCCATCCATCTCGCCTTGACTGTCTCCCCTCTAGGATAGACTGTATCCTGATTTGAGGTACTGTCGGGGGTAGGCAGCGCGCGGCTGCCTAGTAAACGTGGCCGGTACCTTGCCGCAACGTGGCCCAGGACTCAACGTATTAGGCGTTGTCGCACCAAGGTGGCATCCCGCCATAGCACGTTGGCGTTCAATGGCAATACCATCGGAATGTATGTCAGTGGCCGTTCGGCAATGTCCGATAGAACGCGCAATAGACATGCTGTACACACCTTACAGCCATCGATGGCCACCGTTGCCATGCGCGTACAATCATCGGACGTACAGCGCATTAGACGCATCCCCTACATTGCCCACGCGTTGCACAGAACGCGTGAGGGTAAATGCGTTGGTCGGCCATTGAATCGAGATACTCGTTGCAGGTGGTCCCAGGGTACGCGTATGCGCATTGCTGAGGCTTGCACCTTGCCGCATGGTTGCATGGTACGAACCTTGGGTCGTGCGCCTTGCCACATCGACCGCACATCAGATTGCCATTGCCCAGCGGATCATCAAGACCACAAACAACGCAAACACGTACTGCTCAATCTTCATACGTCACCATTGGGGAATGGTGGGCCATTGCTGGCCCACATTGCTTAGTTCAGTGCTGCCTCAAGCGAGGCCAGTTCGGCATCGGTCGGTTCAGGCGTTGCCGCCAACGTTGCCAGCTTGCCCTGGGCGGCTTGCTTGGCCCGATTGGCCGCACGCCTTACATTGCGTACCGTTGCCGATTCAATGGCGCGCGCCACCTTGCGAGCGGCCTTATCGACCTTGACCGTTACAGGGCCATTGGCGCGTTGTGGGTCGGCCTTGGCCTTGGCAATACGCGTGGCCGCACTAGCCTTGCGCGTGGCCGTGGAGGCAGTTACAGCCAGTAGCCGCATCTTGCCATCCTTGGCATCCAGCCTAACCGTTGCCGAGGACGTAATTGTTGCCACATTGTGGTTCTTTTCCAACCAAGGGAAGTCGATGCCACCAACGTGGGGATTGAGACCCATTGCCGCCCGCACAGCTTGGGCCAGCAATCGGCCCTCACCTTGTTTGTAGCCGTAAGCGGCTACAGCCAACATTGCCGCTCGCGTCCCCGTACCCGTTGCTGTCTTCTCGCGGATGCCCAGAGCGATGTAAAGCTTGCCCTTGGTCCATGCGCCCCATATCACCTTGCCAAGCTTCAACGTTGCCGCGTTTAGCTCGGCGATTGCCGTCGTCTCGACCTTGGCTGGCGTTGCCTCTACCTTGGTCGTCTTACCTTTGGCGCTAGCCTTGGCCAGTTTGTCCTTGACCACCTGAGTGATCCTCCGATCCGTAGCTCACCTGTTTAGGTGGCAGGGCCATTATCGGTCTACGCATTGCCCATTACTAGGGGTTTGGCGTTGCAAACGCGTTACAGAAACTACGTGCTGCGGCTAGTAGTTGGATCGACCCATTGCCCAGGAGAGCCCTGTACGTTGCCGCGCCGCGTCGTTGCAGGTGTTACAACGTAACCTGGGCAACGTTGTAGCAGGTGTAGCAATGCAGCAGGCCGTGCCGTTGCTGCTCGTGTTACATACGGGCCGTCGCCGGTCGGCCCCTTACCTGGCCGCGGAGGCACTATCATGGATCGTGCTGGGATTTTCCGGGGGGTACAGATCGTGCACAAGCGATCAGCAGTTCAGTTTGCTGTGCATTACTCGTAATGCTTGAACTATAGATGGCTTGTGCGCGATCTGTGACCGTTTTACCCCCGTAGTGGGGCCAGTTAGTGGGGCGGAATAGCGATCAGTAGCGTACGATCGTACTATCATGACGACCCGTGGGATTTTCCGGATCGCAGATCGCATGTATACGATCGTACTATCATACTGAAGAATTCCGGTTAGTAAGTAACTCCGGAATCATCTACATCGTCAATATTTATTGTTCTTGGGTCCACTCTCTGACCATCAGATCTACGAATAACGTGCCCATACGCATCGACATAATAAGGCCGATCAACGACTGTAGTTCTTTTACTACTTGTAGTGTTTGTAGTGTTATGATTATTTTTCGTTTTCTTATGTTTGGTGACCGATTTATTACTATATAGATCTAAGATATGGTTTAGCCATTCACCTATTGTTATGTTCCTGCGGGCGGCTTCTGCCTTCAGCCAACGTTTGTTATGATCACTGATACCACGAATAGACCACGGAATGTAGTTCATAACTACAAGTATTACATGTAGTGTTTGTAGTTACTGAAGTAGAATTAGATCGCAGGTCGTTGATCTGTTGTATACGATCTATATATCATCGTCTAGTTCAGGATTTTCCGGGTTTTGGACTGTTTTATCATTGATCAAGGAGTACTGATCATAGATGAGCGGGCGGGTACTGAGAAAGTGTAAAAAGACGATTTTATTGGATCACCGAACTACAATTTACATAGGGTAACATTAGCTGAGTTACTGATAAGACAGCGGGGAGAAAGATTTGTTTCCGGGCGGATGATAGTTCCCGGACAACACGCAGGAAAGAGAATTTTCCTTGGAACTACGATCAGCGTACAGGGATCAGTATATCATCAGTCACTATATAGTTTTCTGTTTTTAGGATTGCTTTAGATGTTGTACTGCAAATACTTCAGCAAGTCCCATTAGATTACCGAGCACAACACCTATGATGAGGAACATACGTGCTATCCTTTTTTCCTCGCGTGTGTACCGAAATGTTGTATGTTCTAATCGCGAATAATCACACCATCTGCATTCAGCTGGTCCGCCGTCCATTGGATAGCGAGCCACGAATATATGATTACGTGGATTGTGAATACTATCATTCATGCTCTGGATCAGTGGGTGTTCCACAACACTTTTCATGTCCCTCGTAGTGGGGTCG
>Ga0209577_10003991_pt1 | contig 13922 bp, 8 predicted proteins | sample GraSoiAngelo_109_FD_185874 | JGI IMG/M metagenome (GOLD analysis project Ga0209577, IMG submission 185874) | Grasslands soil microbial communities from the Angelo Coastal Reserve, California, USA - 14_0903_12_20cm (SPAdes) (version 2) | ecosystem: Environmental > Terrestrial > Soil > Grasslands ...
GAGAGCGAAGGATTGATCTCAGTGGTGCTGCTGCCAACTCCGCGAGGGCTGGTGGTAGCCCAGAAACGAGCCGGGCGGAGCTAGCGATTTCCGACTTGTACTCACAAATAAGGCTGAGGTTCACCCTTGCCTGGGGCGCGATTCGGCGATACGATTCGCGCTTACCACGGTGACAGCTGCCGCTTTGCTGGAGGTACCCATGAAGCGCACGTGTGTGGTTTTCGCGCTGGTTCTTCTTTCCCTGTTTTCCCAAACCCTGATTTCTAACGCGCAGCTGGACAAAATTGTTATTCCTGCGGGCACGCCGGAGGACGTAGCTCTACAGGCAATTACCAGTGAGCCCGACGCTCAGAAGAAATTGACGATGTATCAGGATTTCCTGGAGAAGTTCTCCGCGAATCCCGCGGCCGTCGCCTATGGCAATTGGCAGATTTCGCAGTATTACCAGAACGCGGGTGACTTGGCTAAGGCCCTGTCCTACGGCGACAAAGCGCTGGCCGGTTCGCCTCGCAACCTGGATATTCTTGTTTCGCAAACTAACATTGCACAACTGATGAAAGATCGAGCTAAGGTATTGGATTATGCGGTCAAGGGCGGCGAAGCATATAACACGGCCGGCAAGCGGCCCAAGCCAGAGAACATGAGCGATCAAGAATTTGCGGCGGCGGTGGCCGACTCAAAAGAAAGCGCCAAGGGTTCTTACGAATTCCTGGAGGTGGCGGCCTACAACTCCATCACCGAGGAGAAGGATGCGAAGACTCGCATGACGTATATCGAGCGCTTCACTCCGGCTTTTCCCGGGTCTCGTTTCGAAGAGCCGGTCACACAATATGCCATGATGACCCTGGGAGAGCTGAATGATTCGGCGCGTATGTTCAGGTATGGAGAAAAGGCGTTGGCGGCGAATCCGAATAGCATGACCACACTGCTGCTGCTCGCCAATGCATATGCGGACGATGCCAGGCCTGGCAGCGTGGCCAAGGCTGTCACTTACTCGGAAAAAGTGCTGGAGTTGGCCAAGGCCGACGCGCCGGATGCGGATAAATCGCGCAAGCTCTCGGCCGGAGTGGCGCATTCGACCCTGGGTTATGCGTATATGAAGCAGGATAAAACCGCGTCCGCGATTGCGGAGTTGAAGTCGGCTTCAGGATTGCTTAAAGGCCAGGATGAGGCAACTTATTCGACAGCGTTGTACCGCCTGGGTTACGCCTACGCCAAGTTGAATAAGCTGAGCGAGGCGCGTGAGGTGTTGACGGAAGCATCCAACACGCCCGGTCCCGCGCAACAACTTTCTCGGGATCTGCTGGTGAAGGTGAATACGGCAAGGGCAAAAGGGAAGTAGGCTTCCGGCGCCCGGATGCCGGCATTTCAGTGACGCACTAGATCATCGGAAAGCAGATCAGCTTTCAGCGCTAGATTATGTCCTCGCTGCAGATCGCCTCGGTTTAGCGCGTCTTTGGCTTGTTGCATGTAGCTGTGGACCTGGTCGACCATTGCTTGCTGATTTGAATTCAGCTTGCGGCCGACAATTTTCTGCAAGTTCAACTCCGCCGAAGCGAGCAGCTTGGCAGTGTTCTCGCGTTGGTGGGACGCCTGCTCCGAAGTCATGCTCGGCGCAAGCAGGGCACTGGTTTCCGTCATTCCACCCTCACGCACCACGATTTTCGGCCGCCGCGCATTTCGGTTGGTGCCGTTTTTGCGGCTGCTGTGAGGAGTTTTCGAGCGAGACGAGGTGTTCGCCTGGGCTGGTGTCGCGCCCGGAGCTTGGCTGGCCGGCGCACCGCCTTCCTGTTTTTCAGGTGTCGCTGTCTGAGGTGGCGATTGCGTAACTCCCGGCACGGTAGTCGATGGCTCAGAACCGGGCTGGCTTTTTGGCGGTGCTGCCGGGGCTGGTTCTGCAGGGGATTGCTTCTCCGGACTGGATTGCGGAGTTTCCTGCGGGTTGGTTTTATTCGGCTCCGTCTGATTCTGTTGTGCACCGGGTTCCCGAGATGGCTTATTCGGCGCAGGCTGGTTCTCAGTAGGCTTCGACGTGTCCTGCTGAGATTGAACAGCTACTTGAACTGGGTGCCCTTTCGCACCAGTGGCCATCTCCGGCGCGCTGCACAGCGCCACCAACGTCAGGATGGCCGCCAGATACGTCTGTTTCTGCCTGTTGTGCATTATTTGCGATTCGGACAGCCCTGTGTAAATTGTAGCCGTTGGAGATCTTTTCTGCAGGTTACGGTTGAGGGTTACTCCCGTGCAGATACTTCTTTCAACGCGCCCTCCAGGGTCTCGGCCAGTGGGATTCGCAAGCGAAAAGTCGTTCCCTGGCCCGCTTGGGATTCAAAATCCACCGACCCGTAATGCCATTGCATAATCTGATAGGTTTGGGCGAGACCGATTCCACTGCCCTCCTTTTTTGTCGTGAAGTAGAGCTCGAAAATTTTGTCCTGAATGTCAGGCGGAATCCCTCCGCCCTGGTCGTGTATTTCGATGAGCACGCTGTCTTCGTCGCGGCGCGCCACGATATTCAGGGTTCCACCCGCAGGCATGGCTTGAACTCCATTGAGCACGATGTTGAGGAAAGCCTGCTTGATGAAGTCGCTGTCCACCTTGACGTTCAGGGCTTCTTCCGGCAGTTCACGCAAAATATGGACACCATGCTGCTCGGCATCGGGTGCGGCTAATGCGGCGACGTCTTCCAGCAGGCGGCGCAGATCCAGCTCTTCCAGATGAAGCTCGCGGGGACGGGTGAAGTCCACAAGAATCTGCACCACGCGGTCGAGACGCTGGATTTCGTTGCCGATGATGTCCATGTGACGGCGTGTCGCGGGATCAGCCTTTTGCAACTTGTTTTGCAGCAGCTGCAGGTGCAGCACGATAGCGTTGATGGGATTCTTTACCTCATGACCGACTCCGCGGGTTAGGCGCCCGCTGGCAGAGAGCCGCCGCGACATTTCAATTTCATCCTCAATGCGGCGCACGGACTCGGCGTCGCGCATGGTGAGCAGGGCGCCGATCTGGGTGCCGCTTTCCTGAATGAACTCCAGGGTCAGCTGAACCCGCTTGCCTTTTTCGCCTTCGACTTCGTGCTGCACGATGGAACGATGTTGCTGGAAGGCCTGTTTGACCAGTGTGCCCAGTTGCCCGGAGCCATCCGAGAAAATCTCCTCAACCGTATGCCCGAGAATTTCCCGGCGAGGGCGCGCCAAAAAACGGTCTACTGATGCGCTGACCAGGACGACCCGCGAATCGCTGGTGAACAGCATGAGGCCGTCCTGCAGTTTGGCCATGACTTGCTCGACATTCTCCTTGAGGGCGGAAAATATCTGGTTGGTGTCGCGCATCTCGCGAATCTGGCGGCCCAGGTGGGCAATCTTCAACGTGACCAGGCCGTACTCGTCATGTTTGGCTTCCTGCGCGCGCAGGGCGCGGGTTTCGCCGGCAGTTACCACGTCCAGGTTTCGGCTGATCTCCTTGAGAGGACCGAGGGCGAGATTGGAGACTGCGGCCGCCAGCAGCAGAGACAGCAGAATGGACACGATAGAAAAGTACGCCGCCCGCTGTAGACGAGGCGTGAGTTCATTTCTCAAGAACACGGTGGAGATTCCAACTCGCGCAGTGCCGAAGGGAGCCCCGTTCAAAGCCAGCGGCATGCTCACGTCGTACACCGTGGCCGGCCGGTAGAGGGTGCGCAGCTGGCGCCAGAAGCCGGCATCGCGGAGAACCCGCAGGTCAGAACGCGGAGGCAGGAATTTGTTGTTGAGGTCGGGGTTGCTGTCGAGAATAGCGCGTCCGCTGGGGTTAACGATGGAAACGTCGTAAACAATCAGCCAGTTGCCTACGGCCGATGCCATCATGTCGTTCAGGTTCTGGTCTTCCTGAAGATAGGCAGTAATCGCTTCGCGCACCGCAGCGGGATCGCTGGTATCCACCTTGGTGCTGCTCAGGTCGGGCACTGCAGTGGTTGCGACCAGGTAAAGCTGTGCCGTGAGCAGCGAGGCCATTTCATACGCGGAAGTGATTCTTTGCTCCAGGATCTCCGAAATATAGAAATAAGAAAATGCCGACACCAGCACGGCGACCATGAAGGTGATTGCGAGTACGATCTTGGCTTTACGGCTCATCGCAAAAGATAACTTCTTTGCGTTCTTCGCTTCGACTTTCTTGGCGCGCTTTGCGGTTAAAAGCTTTACTCCAAAATTCGCAAAGGATTCGCCAAGTTCACAAAGAACTGCATTAGGCTAGTGCGCGTTTCCGCGCTCAGACCTCATCCTCTTTGCCAGGGCCCCCATCGCCCGCGGCGTTGCCATATTCCTTGAGCTTATTATGCAGAGTTTTCAGGCTGATGCCGAGTATTTCAGCGGCCCTGGTCTTGTTGTTGCTGGTGGCCTCCAGCGTCTTGAGGATCAGCAACTTCTCTGCTTCCTCAACCGTCGTGCCAACCCCCAGCCTCACCGCATCCGGATCATTGGCGGCAGCCCGGACGGTACTCTGGCCGAATCCGGGCGGAAGGTGTTTGGTCTCAATTACTCCGCCTTCGCAGACGATGACCGCACGCTCCAGCGTGTTGCGCAGCTCGCGCACATTTCCCGGCCAGGAATAATTATTGAAAACATTGAGCACGGCTTCGCTGACCGTGGCTACTTTCCGGCTATGCTTGGCGCTCATCTCCGCCAGAAGCGTGTGCACGAGATCCGGAATATCCTCTTTGTGCTCGCGCAAGGGCGGCATGTGAATGTTGAATACGTTCAAACGATAATAGAGGTCCTGGCGCAGTTCGCCGTTTGCAACCGCTTCTTCGGGAACTTTGTTGGTGGCTGCGAGGACGCGAACATCCACCGTGGTCTCCACCCTACTGCCCAAGCGGCGTAGTTTGCGGTCCTCCAAAACGCGCAGCAGCTTAGCCTGGGTGGCGATGGGCATTTCGCCGATTTCATCCAGCAGCAGCGTACCGCCTTCGGCCAGCTCGAAGCAGCCAGTACGGCGTTCGAGCGCCCCGGTGAATGCGCCCTTTTCATGACCGAAGATTTCACTCTCGATCAGCGTCTCAGGAATTGCGGCGCAATTGATGGGGACAAAGGGCCTGTTCTTGCGCGGGCTGAGTTCGTGAATAGTGCGGGCTACCAATTCCTTCCCTGTGCCGCTGGCGCCGGTGATGAGTACAGAAGCGGTGCTCGGCGCCACCATCTCGGTCAAGCGAAAAATCTCCTGCATTTTCTTCGACGCGCCGACCAGGCTGCCCAGCGAACCGCTGTCCCGCAACTTGCGGCGCGTGACTTCCAGTTCCACGCGCGTTCCCAGAAGAGCCGAAGCATTCTGCAAGATGGTTCGCAGACGATTCGTATCAATAGGTTTTTGCACGTAATCATAGGCGCCCATGCGCATGGCGTGCACGGCGCTATCAATGGTGCCTTGCGCGGTGACTACTATTACCGCCATGGTTTGCGACTGCTCCGACAAACGCTCAAGCAATTCCATGCCGCCCATCCGCGGCATTTTGAGGTCGGTGATGATGATGGCCGGCGACCATTGCACGACCTTGTCCATGCCTTCTTGACCGTCGCGAGCGGTTTCGGTGCGGTAGCCCCAAGCCGAAATCAGTTCGGCCAGCCCAGTACGCTCGTTTTCCTCGTCTTCGACAATCAGAACCTTTTCGTGAGTCATGAGGAATCCATTATTCCGGCTTCTCGCCCTTACAAGCAAGGCCGAGGGTGCATTTCATAAACGCGGACTTTAGCGCTGTCCGGCAAAAGCCTGGGGCTAAACCTGTATATCATTCTGAGACCCCCAAAACACCGCTACCCGGGAGCAACTCGGGATGTTGGCAGTGGCTCTAAGACTCGCCCATGTGCGGAGCCAAGGTTTCGCTGCGAGCTTACGATACTGTAGAATTCTGAGTCTCAAGTTTCAGCGGCATTTTTTCTTTGTCGCAGATGTCGGGCTCCCGGGTTTGCATTCCGCATATATGTTCCATCGCAAGTATGTAGTTCCGGAGGATGAGATGTCACGTCGCGACTGTTTACGCAGCGATTCCGTGATGATGATTGGCATCGTGCTACTTCTGAATCTGTTTGTGACTTCTAGCTTGATGCTGGCGCAGGAGGAAAAGCCACCTAAGGCGGACATATTCGCCGGCTACCAATGGCTGAACCCCGGCGGTACGGTAGCCACCGGCAGGGACGCCTTCGGAAATCCCATTGCCACGAAATTGCCCTCAATAGCTGAAGGCGCGGGAGCAGCGCTGGGTATTAACTTTAACAAGTACCTCGCGCTGGAGTTTGATTACGGTGGCAATTGGGACACGCCGGCCAATGAGAGTACGGCAACTGTGGGCCCTCGCCTTATGTGGCGGGGCGAAGGCGTAAACATGTTTATTCACACCCTGGGGGGATTGAACCGCCTGACAGTCAAGGGCTTGCCGGCCAAGAATGGATTGGGCGCTGTTCTAGGTGGGGGCATCGATCTGAAGATAGTGCGTCACTTAAGCTTGCGCTTGTTAGAAGCCGATTACGTGCTTGGCCGCTACAATTTTGCCGACTTTGTCGGCCCACAGACTCCTGAACTGCGCCGGCCAGTTTTGCAAGGCGCGCGGCTACGCACCGGGCTCGTGTTCAATCTCGGAGGCGCCGCGCCGTCAGCACCGCCAGCGGCAAGCTGTTCCGTGAAGCCTAACGAGGTAATGGTCGGAGAGCCGGTCACAGCCACTGTGGCTGCCAGCAACTTCAATCCCAAGCACACGTTGACATACAACTGGACCAGCACCGGGGGAAAACTGAGCGGCAAAGACAGCACCGCTACCATTGATACCAACGGTGTGGCCGGTGGCAGCTACACCGTGACCGCCCGCGTGGCTGATCCCAAAATGAAGAAGGGCGGCGAAGCCAGCTGCACCGCCAATTTCACAGTTAAAGAACCGCCGAAGAATGCACCTACGATGTCTTGTACGGCGAGTCCTTCTACAGTTCAGCCGGGAACGGCTGCCACGATTACATGCACGTGTACCAGCCCGGACAATGTAGCGGTGAACGTCAGCGGTTGGACTGCGAGCGCGGGCACTATCTCCGGTAGCGGCAACACCGGTGCTCTCAACACCACAGGAGCACCCGCAGGAACTATCACGGTGAACGCGACCTGTACCGATTCGCGGGGTCTGAGTTCAACCTCTTCGGCCACGGTGAATGTGGAAGCTCCTCCGCCTCCACCCCCGCCGCCAGCACAGGCAAACAAGCTGAGCTCCTGCGACTTCCCCAATCCGGTGAAGCCGTGGCGCGTGGACAACACTTGCAAAGCGGTACTCGATGACGTCGCGCAGCGCTTGCAGCACGATCCCGAAACCAAACTGGTGATCGTCGGCAATCAGGCTCCGACGGAGAAGCGCCGTAACCTTGCAGCGGAGCGCGCTGTCAACTCGAAGGCGTATCTGTCGGGAGGCGAGGCCAAGCAGGCTATCGATCCCAGCCGCATCGAAGTGCGCACCGGCAACGGCGGCACCAAGACAGCGGACTACTGGATAGTCCCGGCGGGCGCAACCTTCAGCGGAGAAGGAACGGCTCCTGTGAATGAGAGCAGGATCAAACCGATTCCGGATCACCCGGCTGCCCCGGCGGCCAAGAAGAAGGTCGCTAAACCGAAGGCGCAGTAGAGCATCACAACAGCGTTGGGCTGGTCGGGTCTGCAACCCGACCGGCCCATTTTTTGGTCGTTCTAAAGTAACTTGATCGGGGGAGATTACGCTGTCACTCTGGGCAATAGCACACACTTCTGCTGAGGGGCTCAGTCACCATATGAATTTCCTGAAGTTGGCGCGTAAGCTATTGATTCCCTTAACATTTACTCTCATCTGTACGGCGGCCGCATGGGCCGGCCAGTGGACCGTACTGGGGCCGGACGGGGGCGATGTTCGGAGCCTGGCCTATAACCCGCACAATCCCGATCAGATTTTTTTAGGCACGAACACGGGCGTGATTTTCGTTTCCAATGACGGCGGCCACGATTGGTCGCGTTTTGCCCATCTGGGCAGCGGCGATGATTACGTTCTCGACCACATCGCCATCGATCCCAAGAATCCCAAGATTATGTACGTCGCCGCGTGGAGCCTGGAGAACCAGCAGGCTGGCGACTTGTTCCGCACCCACAACGGCGGCAAGAGTTGGGACACTTTGTCGGACATGCACAACAAGTCCATTCGCGCGCTGGCAATCGCAAGCTCTGACTCAAAGGTGCTCGTAGCCGGGGCGCTCGACGGCGTCTACCGCAGCAATGACGGCGGAAATAATTGGCAGCGAATTTCTCCGGCGAGTCATGCAGAGATCAAGAATATTGAATCAATCGCTATCGATCCGCAGAACCCGGATGCCGTCTACGCGGGAACGTGGCACCTGGCATGGAAGACGGACGACGGCGGCAAGACGTGGCGCCACATCAACAAAGGAATGATCGACGATTCTGATGTGTTCTCGATCATCGTCGATCCGACAAATCCTTCGGTTGTGTTCGCCAGCGCCTGCTCGGGCATTTACAAGAGCACGAGCGCCGGCGATCTGTTCGCGAAAATTCAGGGCATTCCGTTCTCGGCGCGCCGCACTCGCGTGCTGAAGGAAGACCCGAGCAATCCTTCCATCGTTTACGCCGGGACCACTGAAGGCTTGTGGAAGACCGCGGACCAGGGCAAGACGTGGAAGCGGGTCAGCAATCCGGAAGTCGTGGTCAATGATGTTCTGGTAGATCCGCGCAATTCACAACGTGTGCTTCTGGCTACTGACCGCGGGGGCGTGCTGGCCAGCGACGATGGCGCCCAGACCTTCAGCGCTTCGAATCATGGCTACACTCATCGCTACGTGAATACGATCCTGGCCGACGAAAAAGATCCCAATGCCGTGTACGCGGGCATTGTGAACGATCGCGAATGGGGCGGCGTCTTCATGTCTCGTGACGCGGGACAACACTGGTCCCAGAAGAGTGCGGGCCTGGGTGGACGCGACGTCTTTAGTTTGAAGCAAACGAGCAGCGGCACTTTACTCGCCGGCACCAATCGCGGCGTCTTTTTTCTCGACCGTAACGCCACTGAATGGCGTCCCATTAACAACATTGTCACTGAAAAGATCAGTTACAGCGTGAGGAAGGGAAACAAGAAAGCCGTGGCTTCCAAAACTGTAAGCCGGTCCGTGCTCGAAGGTCGTGTGAGCGACATCGAGATCGCTGGCGATCGTTGGATGGCTGCGAGCTCGGCGGGCCTTTTTACCAGCACCGACCAGGGCAAGCTCTGGAAGGGCGGTGCGATTACCGGACAGCAGGACTTTATCGCCGTGCGCGCGCATCGTGAGCTGATCGTAGCCGCCACGCGTTCCGCTGTGCTGGTCTCGAACGACAGTGGCAAAACCTGGAAAGATGCAAAACTGGCGTACTATCCGCCCAACGTGCGAGGCTTGACCTTGACACCGGATGGGCAGATTTTCGTAGCCTGCCGTGAGGGCGGTTTCTACAGTGCGGATTCCGGTCAAAGCTGGCACCACATGGCTGGCGGTTTGCCCGATAAAGACCTGACCTCGATTGCGTACGATGGCAGCCGCAAACGGTTACTCGCCACCAGCAGCGCAACCGGCGTGGTATTCGTCAGTACGGATGGGGGGCGCAATTGGGATCGTGGGCCGGATTCCGGCTTCCCGCTGCGCCGCATCAGTGTGGTGCACGGCCGTTTTATGGCGGCAACGCCGTTTGATGGCGTGATCGCCCAACCCGAAAACGAATCGCAGAGTGCTGCCGCGGGTGGTGGCTCAAGCGAATAAGGTTCGTGCTTTAGCTTTGCGGCGGAGGAGCGACGGAAGCCGCTCCTCCGCTTTTATTTGTGATCGGCCGTCGGCTAATAAATAAGCCTGCAAAAACTACATAGTCGCCTGCCTCAGTTCCCGCTAACTGATTTAGTTTCAGAGACAAAGGTTGGCATTCTTCGTGCCAGCTAAGTGGGTATCGTTAATAAGTGGGCACCGTTAACAGGAGGCCATTCGATGAAGTGTTGCTGGATTAATCGGCGGAATGCCGCTGGTTTTATCGTTCTTGTGATGGTTGTAGCGCTGGCTGTGGGCTGCGCGCGGCAGCCAAACGCGCAAGGCGCAGACGAAAAGGCGCAGGCTGGCGACGACCAAAAACTGCCGTTTGACCATGACGCTCAGAAGAATGGCATTTCGCCGACGGGCTCTCTGGTTCCGATGCCCTCCAGTTTGCCCGCAGGGACTCCTCTCACGATTCGTTTGCAGTCGGGGGTTTCTAGCGCCTCGTCCCACTCGGGCGACACGTTCGACGCGGTGCTGGACGAGCCCGTAATCATCCAAGGGCAGACCGTGGTGCCACGCGGGGCTACCGTCACCGGACGCGTAGTGGAAGCCAAAGCTTCCGGACACCTGCAGGATCCCGGCTATCTGCGCCTGACACTGGACAAGATTTCCATCAGCGGGAAAGCGGTAGCGGTGCAGACTTCGAGCCTCTTTGTCAAAGGTGGTTCGCACGAGAAACGGAATTTGGAAATGATTGGCGGCGGCGCGGGAGCGGGCGCGCTGATCGGAGGGTTGGCTGGTGGTGGTAAAGGCGCCCTCATCGGCACTGCCGTTGGTGCAGCCGGAGGCACGGGGGTGGCTTACGGAACCGGGAAGAAGGATGTTGGCTTCGGGCCGGAGCGGCGTCTCACCTTCAAAGTGACGCAATCAGTTCCAGTGCGTGGCTAGTCGGTTTCAGGCAGTAAGTTTCCAGAATGGGCGCGCCGGTCGCGCCCATTTTTGTTCCTTTTTGGGTTCTTGATCGCCAACTACCGCCTGTCCGTTTGTCACAAAACCATGTGACGGCTGCACTTAGTATTCCCCGGTCCCAGCCCTATAGTTGTCCCAAATGGGGAGCGTCCCCCAGTATCGTCTCCGATCTTTCCCCAGGTTCCCCTTTCGGGATGTCAGCCTCTGTCGCAACCAGTACAAGCTCTGCAGTTTCTCTGCGAGTAGAACACCAGTCAGGGAGATCTCGTGAGCATTGCGATTCCATTCCGGACCAGCGACACGAGCCTCATGGATACCCTTTGCCGGAGCGCCGCCTTCGACGCCTGTCCTGAGAGCTTGCTGCTGGTGGAGAAGGGAAGGATCTTCCATGCCAACCATGGCGCAGCTTTGCTATTCGGTTACAAGAGCGCCGCAGCGCTCCAGGGCCAGCCTCTGGGCAACTTCATTCCTCACAACCGCGCTTGCACGTTGCTCGATGTGCGTCAGACTTCTGGAACGGCCTGCGGTTACCCGGGATGCGAACTTACTGGTAAGCGGCAAGATGGCACGAGCTTGCGGATGGAGGCTTTTTGCGCGCGTTTTGGGGTCCAGGACAGGTCATTGCTGGTTATTTCCTTGCACGACATAACCCAGCGCGAACGACGCCGCGTATTCCGAGACAGCGAAAAACGATTCCGTACCATCTTCCAGGCCGCAGCCATGGGCATCACCCAGTGCACCATCGATGGGCGGGTGGTGGAAAGCAATCCCGCCGTGCAGCGCATGCTGGGCTACAGCCGGGAGGAGTTGCGCGGCATGCACTTCCGCGATTTCACTCATCCTGATGATGTGGATGCCGACCTGCAACTTTTTCAAGAGGTTGTAGCCGGCAAACGCGACTCCTACCAGATCGAAATTCGTTATCTGCGGAAGGATAAAAGCTCTGGCTGGGTGCGCCTGAATGTTTCCCTGGTCCGAGGACCCGACGGCAGCCCCGAATTCGTCATTGGCATGACAGAGGAGATCACCGAACAAAAGCGGGCGGAACAGCGGTTGCGAGAAGCGCAAAAAATCGAAGCTATCGGACGATTGGTCGGAGGTGTCGCGCATGACTTCAACAATCTTCTTACCGGCATCATGTTGTACTGCGACTTGCTGACTTCGGGCCTGGAGAAGGGCAGCCGGCTGCGGAACCACGCGGAAGAAATTCGCATGGCGGGCGAGCAGGGCGCCGCGCTCATCCAGCAACTATTGGCGATTGGCCGCCAGCAGGTAGTGGAACCGCGCGTATTGTCTTTGAACGATGTCGTTTCCGATACGCGCAACCTGCTGTCGCGCTTGATCCGGGAAAACATTCGCCTTGTTTTCCATCTTGCCGACGATTTGGGGAAAGTAAAAATCGATCCCACGCAGGTGCAACAAATCCTGCTCAATCTTGTACTCAACGGCCGCGATGCCATGGCCGACGGCGGCCTCATTACAATACAGACGAAAAATTGCCCCCGGCCAGCGAAGTGCGGCGACGACTCTGCGGCGGGCACGGTCTGCCTGCGCGTCACCGACACCGGCTGCGGCATGGATGCGGAAACTCGTTCGCGGCTCTTCGAGCCTTTTTTCACAACCAAAAGGCCCGGCCAGGGGAATGGCCTGGGACTGGCCACGATCTACAACGTCGTAAAACAGAATGGCGGAAGTATCGAAATTGAAAGTGAACCCGGACAGGGAACACAGGTCTGCATTTTGCTGCCGCGCGCGAAGGAAGAAGCGGAAGCCCAAGCGGCTGTTTCCGACGCTATCCCCGGCGGTTGCGAAACCGTGCTGCTGGTAGACGACAACTCCTCCGTGCGCAATTCTGTCCACCGTGTTCTGAGCGACTGTGGATACAGGGTGCTGGAAGCAGTGCACGGTCCGGATGCGCTCACAATCGCCGAGCGTCACAAGGCCGGCAACATCGATCTCCTGTTAACCGATCTTTCGTTGCCGGGCATGTCGGGCAGGGAACTCGCCCGTCAAATGCGCGCCATGCGACCCACCCTCAAGGTGCTCTACATCACCGGTTACAACCACAAGCACAACACGGAAGACTCGAACGAATCGATTGTGCTGTTTCGAAAACCGTTCACCGGAAGCGAACTGGCCAGAAAGCTTCGAGAAGTACTGGATGACAAGATTCCAAGCGGAAAAACTGAGAGGGAATGATCATGTCTACTGCGGAAGCCACTTTGCCGAGCACACCCCAAATCGAGGGAGCCAATTTTCTGAATCTCTTGATCGTGGATGACGAACGCGCCATTCGCGAAGCCTGCCGCGAGGTAGCGCAGTCGCTGGGCTACAACAGCTTCGTGGCCGATTCGGCCGAACACGCATACCGCATTCTGGAATCGCAGAACATTGATGCCATATTGCTGGACCTCAAGCTACCCGGCGCCGGAGGCTTGGAAGCGTTGCACCAGATCAAGCAGCAACGCCCCGATGCTGTCGTGGTGGTTGTGACCGGCTACGGCACCGTTCAGTCCGCCGTGCACGCTATGAAAAACGGTGCTTATGACTACGTCACCAAGCCCTTCAGCATGGACGAATTGAAGCTGCTGTTGGAGCGCGTATCCAACCATTTGAAACTCAAGACTGAGAACCGCTTGCTGCGTGAAAAAATAAAGTCCAAACAGGGATTCGGCAGCATTGTCGGGCGCGCGCCGGAAATGGACAAGCTGTACCGCATTATCGCCAAGGCGGCCCATAGCAGCCATCCTGTGCTGATTTTCGGGGAGAGCGGCACGGGGAAGGAGATGGTGGCGCGTGCCATCCACTTTTCCGGCCCGTATCGCGACAAACCGTTCATTCCAGTCGATTGCGGTTCGCTTGTACCTACACTGATCGAAAGCGAGCTGTTCGGCTATGTGAAAGGCGCCTTCACGGGAGCGATGCAATCGAAGGAAGGTCTGCTGGCGATTGCCGAAGGCGGCACGGTTTTTCTCGATGAAGTAGGAGAGCTGCCGGTTGATCTACAGGCAAAATTGCTCCGCGCCATTCAGGAGAAAGAAATACGGCCGGTGGGCAGCACCAAACGAATTGCCATCAATGTGCGAATCCTGGCGGCCACTAACCGCGACCTGGAACAATCGGTGGCGCAGGGTTCATTCCGCCGTGACCTGTACTTCCGCTTGAATGTTCTGAGCCTGCGCATCCCCCCGTTGC
>Ga0209577_10003993_pt1 | contig 13919 bp, 7 predicted proteins | sample GraSoiAngelo_109_FD_185874 | JGI IMG/M metagenome (GOLD analysis project Ga0209577, IMG submission 185874) | Grasslands soil microbial communities from the Angelo Coastal Reserve, California, USA - 14_0903_12_20cm (SPAdes) (version 2) | ecosystem: Environmental > Terrestrial > Soil > Grasslands ...
CGCCAGCGCGGCGACGTGAAGCCCCCAGCTGGCGACCGCGATGAGCATGCCCAGCGCGAACCAGCCCGAGGAGTACAGTGCCCGCGCGGAGCGCAGCGGGTGCCTGACGGTGACCCTTGCTACAGAGTTCGCGCCGCGATACTTGTAGAAGAACGCGAGGTTCGCGACGAACGCGCAACCGAGCGCGAACAGGATTCCAATGTCGAGGGAGAGCGTCATCGTGAAGGCTTGATTGGCCCGATCATCGGTAGCAGCCGCGTGGGGCTTTACTGCTCCATGGCGACCTCAGCGGATCGGCCAACCCTCGAGGAGAGATTTGCGGGTCAAGGTTATTGGGAGCTAAAGACCTCACACGTACACGAAGTGCGCGCGCGGGCACCGACGCGCGGCCACTGCTGCTCGTAGACATCGACGGCGTGATCTCGCTGTTCGCGCGCTCGCGCACCGATCGGCGAGCGGTGGCCGGCTTCGCGCAGGCGCCGACCGCGCGCCTCGCGGACGGCGCAGCTGTGGGGTCGCTGCACTCGATCGACGGCATTCTGCACTACCTTTCGGCCACTGCCGCCCGCCACCTGCTTTCGCTCGCGCGAGTCTTCGACCTCGTGTGGGCAAGTGGCTGGGAGGAGAAGGCTGACGAGTACCTACCCCATTTGCTCGGGATGCCCGCGGGTCTTCCGTTCCTGACCTTCGCGCCCCGCCCGCCGCGCGGCAACGCGAGCGGTCTGTCCGTCGACGCCCATTGGAAGCTCGAAGCCGTCGACGGATACGCACAGGACCGCGCTCTCGCGTGGATCGACGACGCGTTCAACGACGCATGCCACGAGTGGGCGGCAACGCGTGCGGCGCCGACGCTGCTCGTCGCGACGACGCCCGAGCGCGGTCTCACCGAGGCCGAGGCGCACCGGTTGGAAGAGTGGGCTGCCGAGCTCTGACGCCTCACGCGCCGGCCCCGGGGGCTTGCGTGCCAGGCGGCGCGGGCGTCGCGGACGGCGCGAGCGGTGCGGGCGCGGGCGTTGCGGACGGCGCGGGCGTTGCGGGCGCGATCGCCCGCACGTTCACGGGGGCGGACACCGCGGCGCGCGCCGGTGCCGCGCCGGCGGCGCTGCCGCCCGGGTAGAGCGCGCGCAGAGCGATCGACCTCGCGGCCCGGGCCGGCGGGACGACGCTCGCGCTGAAGGCGCCGTTGGCGTCGGTCTGCGCGCTCGCGAGCGTCTGCTCGCTCACCGATTCGCCGCGCCTGCCGACGACCCGTGCCTGGATCGAGACGGGCGCGCCGGCGACGGGCGTGCCGTCGAGCAGCGCGAGCGTGCCGGCGAGCGTGACCGCGCCCGGCCCGGGCGCTTCGGACGACGACGGCGGAGCCGGCGTCGCGGTGCCGGGCGGCTGTCCGGAAGACGGCTGCGCGGACGGCTGCTGCGCGGAGGGAGCGGGCACGCCGAGCGCGAGCGTCGCGCGCGTGGGGCGCGGCGCGAGCCGTTGAACGGCGGCGCGGATGCGGGGCAGCTGCGCGTAGAGGGCATCTCCGGGACAGTCGGTCGAGTCGGCATCGCGGTGGCCGGCGATGCTCGGAAGCGGAACGAGCCCGTTTGCAGGGAACTTGCTCCACACGGCACCGGCTGGGTTGACCTTGACGACGGTGTGCGCGCGGGCGCCGACGCCGTGCAACGAGAGCTTCCACGCGAGCAGACGCACGAGCGCGGCGTGGGCGGGCGGCGAGATGGGATTGCTCTTGAACGAGCCGAGCACCGCAATGCCGGTCGAGGCGTAGTTGTAGCCGCCTGCCTGAGCGCCCGTGACGGGCTCGTCGATACCGCCGGCGCGCGCCTCGAAGATGCGCCCGAAGGAGTCGATCGCGAAGTTGTAGCCGATGTCGTTCCAGCCGTTTATGTACGTGTGGAAGGCGAAGATCGCGCGCAGCATCGCGGGCACCTCGCCGCGCGAGTAGCCGTTGGGGTTCTCGGTGTGGTGGACGAACGCGAGCCGCACCGAGCCGTAAGCGGGCGCGACGCGCGGGCGTGAGGTTCCGTGCGCCCACGCATGACGGGCGATGATCGGCGGCTGCCCCGGCCCGGCTGCCAGCGTTGGCTGCGCTAGCGGCAGCGCGGCCGCGGTTGCGAGCGGGGCCGCGCTGAGCGCGATGCGGCGTGCGCCGAGGCCGTCGCTGACGTCGATCAGCTGCACGCGCACGTCCGAGAGCGCGCTGTCTGAGCGCACGGCGATCGCGCGTGTGCCGCCGCTCCAGACGGGCTCGCCGCCGACTCCCTGATCCGCCCCCGCAGCAGCGTCGGGCCCGTGCGCGGCCGACCCGGCGGCAACCCACGCGCTCCAGCGGGTGCGCGCGCCGCGGAAGCTCAGCTCGACGTGGGCGTGGCGCGGCGCGCGCCACTGAAGCGCGATCAGATCGGCGTTGCGCGCGAGATCGACGCGGGTCACGCCCGCGGGCAGGTTGCCGAGCTCGCGTTTCTCGATGCGTGTCTGCGCACGCGCGGCGAGTGCCGCGAGCGCTGCCGGGCGGCGCAGCAACGCGCCGGCGGCCGCCCCGGCGGAGCCGAGGAGCAGCGATCGCCGCGTGAGCGCGCGCGCGGGCATCACGCGAAACAAGAACACGGCACGAGACCGAATTACAAGCCCGGCGCCGTGAGAATCGTCTCAGCGGGGCCGGGCCGCTTAGCAGTGCTTACTCGCTCGGCTCGTCGGGAATCTCGAGCTCGGCGAGCTCCTCGACGAAACCGGGGTCGCCACCCCCGGCGCCGATTTTCTCGAGCGAGGCGAGGTCGGCATCGAACTCCTGGCCGTAGCCGCCGTTGAAGTCCTCGCCTTCGGCGAGACCGAGCTCCGCGGCGATCTCGTCCTGGTCGAGCAGCCCGACCTCGTCGATCGCGCGCGGCAGCGGCTCCGAGGGTTCGATCTCGATTCGGCGGTAGCGCTTGAGTCCCGTCGCTGCGGGGATGAGCTTGCCGATGATCACGTTCTCCTTCAGGCCGTTGAGCCGGTCGGTCTTGCCCTCGAGCGCGGCATCTGTGAGCACCTTGGTCGTCTCCTGGAACGAGGCCGCGGAGAGGAACGAGTCGGTGTTGAGCGACGCCTTGGTGATGCCGAGGATGATGTTTTCGAACTGCGCCTGCTCGCCGCCGTCGGCCTTCACCGCGTCGTTGACCTTGCTGAACTCGAAGCGGTCGACGAACTGGCCGGGCAGGTAGCCGGTGTCGCCCTTCTGGTCGACGCGGACCTTCTTGAGCATCTGCCGGACGATCAGCTCGATGTGCTTGTCGTTGATGTCGACACCCTGGGACTTGTAGACGTCCTGCACCTCGCTCACGAGGTACTGCTCGGTGTTCGTGCGCCGCTCGGCGGCGGTCCGCCCGCCGACTTCGAGCAGCTCGTGCGGATAGATCGAGCCCTCGTTCAGCGGGTCCCCCGCCTGCACCTTCTGGCCGGAGGCGACGTGCAGTCGCGTGCGCCGCGGGAAGCTGTGGCGGTGCTCCTCGCCGGCGTCGTCGGTGATGACGACGGTCAGCGCCTTCTCGGTCTCTTCGATGGCGACGACACCGTCCTGCTTGGCGAGCTGCGAGAGGCCCTTCGGCTTGCGCGCCTCGAACAGCTCGACGACGCGCGGCAGGCCGTGCGTAATGTCGGCCCCAGCGACGCCGCCGGTGTGGAACGTGCGCATCGTCAGCTGAGTGCCGGGCTCGCCGATCGACTGGGCGGCGATGATGCCGACCGCGTCGCCGATCTGCGCGAGCGAGCCGGTCGCCATCGCGCGCCCATAGCACGCCTGACAGACGCCGCTCTCGGCCTCGCACTTGAGCACCGAACGCACGGGCACGCTGACCTCGAGACCCTTCTCGTAGTCGTCGCGGAACGCCTGCGCTATGTCCTCGAGCTCGGCGCGGCCGATCTGCGCGCCCTGCTCGGCGAGCATGCGGTTGCGCTTCGTCGTGATCGGTCGCGCGGCAACACGCCCGACAAGGCCGTCGTTGATATCGCCGCTGGGCTTGTAGACGGCCATCTCGATGTAGTCCTCGGTGCCGCAGTCGGCCTCGCGGATGATCACGTCCTGCGCGACGTCGACGAGCCGGCGCGTCAGGTAGCCGGAGTCGGCGGTGCGCAGCGCGGTGTCGGCGAGGCCCTTTCGCGCTCCATGCGTCGAGATGAAGTACTCGAGCACGGACAGGCCCTCCATGAAGTTGGCCTTGATCGGCCGCTCGATGATTTCACCCTTCGGATTGGCCATCAGGCCGCGCATGCCCGCGAGTTGGCGGATCTGCTTGAAGGACCCACGAGCACCGGAGTTGGCCATCATGTAGATCGGGTTGAGTTCGTCGAAGTTGCCCTCCATCGCGTCGGCGACCTCGTCGGTGGCGGCGTTCCACCTCTCGACGACAGCCTCGTGGCGCTCCTCCTGCGTGATCAGCCCCATGTCGTACTGGTCGGAGATCTCGGCGACCTGCCGCTCGTAGCGCTCGAGGATCCCGCGCTTCTCCTCCGGCACGACGACGTCGTTCTTGGAGATCGTGATGCCTGCGAGCGTTGCGTACTTGAAGCCGAGGTCCTTGAAGGCGTCGAGCACGAGCGAGATCGCGGTCGCGCCGTATGTCTGCACGAGCGCGTCGATCAGGCGGGTGGTGTCGCGCTTCTTCATCGCCTGGTTGACGAAGGAGAACTTCGAGGGGTCGAAATCGCTATCGAGCGCTTCTGCGAGCGCACGCTCGATGCGGTCGTTGTAGATGATGCGCCCGATCGTCGTGAGTACGTGGCCGCCCTCGCGCCCGTAGGGGCGGAACTCGGCGAGATCGTGCAGCGTGACGACGCCCGCCTCGTAGGAGAGCTCGGCCTCCTGCGCGGTGCGGAAGACGTGTGGCCGCGGCTCGCTCGACGGCCATTTAGCGGTCGTCAAAAGCTCGCGTTTGGCGGCCAGTTCGTCCGCGCCGGGCCCGTACGTGAGGTAGTAGGCGCCGAGGATCATGTCCTGCGTGGGGGTGGCCAGCGGCGCACCGTGCGCGGGCGAGAGGATGTTGTTCGAGGACAGCATCAGGATCCGCGCCTCTGCCTGCGCCTCCGCGGACAGCGGCAGGTGCACTGCCATCTGGTCGCCGTCGAAGTCGGCGTTGAAGGCGTGGCACACGAGGGGGTGCACCTGGATCGCCTTGCCCTCGACGAGCAGCGGCTCGAATGCCTGGATACCGAGGCGGTGGAGCGTCGGCGCGCGGTTGAGCAGCACGGGGTGCTCGCGGATGACCTCCTCGAGCACGTCCCACACCTCGCCGATCATCGAGTCGACCATCTTCTTCGCGGCCTTGATGTTCTGCGCGGACTTGCGCTCGACGAGCCGCGCCATGATGAACGGCTTGAAGAGCTCGAGCGCCATGATCTTCGGCAGGCCACACTGGTGGAGCTTGAGGTACGGGCCGGCGACGATGACCGAGCGCCCCGAGTAGTCGACTCGCTTGCCGAGCAGGTTCTGGCGGAAGCGCCCCTGCTTGCCCTTGAGCATGTCCGACAGCGACTTCAGCGGCCGGTTGCCGGGGCCGGTGACGGGGCGCCCGCGGCGGCCGTTGTCAAACAGCGCGTCGACAGCCTCCTGGAGCATGCGCTTCTCGTTGTTGACGATGATCTCGGGCGCGCCGAGGTCGAGTAGCCGCTTGAGTCGGTTGTTGCGGTTGATGACGCGGCGGTAGAGGTCGTTCAGATCGGAGGTGGCAAAGCGGCCGCCGTCGAGTTGGACCATCGGGCGCAGCTCGGGCGGGATCACGGGGATTGCGTCGAGGACCATCATCTCGGGCTTGTTGCCCGACTGGATGAACGCTGAGACGACCTTCAGGCGCTTGACGGCGCGGGCCTGCTTCTGGCCTTTGCCGGTCTTCACCTGGTCCTCGAGCTCGGCGCGTTCGGCCTGCAGATCGACCTGCGAGAGCAGATCGCGCACGGCCTCGGCGCCCATTCCGCCACGGAAGTATTCGCCGAACCCGTAGGGCGATCCGAAGCGCTCCTTGAGCTCGCGGAATGTCGCCTCGTCATGCTCGATGTCCTTCGCTTTCATCTCCTTGAAGAGCTCCCACACGCGGTTCATCCGGTCGACGGCGTCCTCGATGTACGCTTCCGTGTCCGTGATGTCGGCCTCGAAGGACTTGTTCAGCTCCTTCGTAATGCGCTCGCGCTCCTCGTCGGAGATTTTCTGAAGGTTGACGTCGAGCGAGTCCGCCCATAGGTGATCCTCGTCGTTGAAGTGCGTCTGTTTGCCCGTCTGCAGGTATTTCTCGCGGCGCTTTAGCGACTCGCGCAGCTCGAGCACGCGCTCCTCGCGCTCGGCGGCGTAGGCGTCGAGCACCTTCGCGACCTCTTTCTCGAGCCCCGCGAGGTCCTTAGCGCGCGCGTCGTCGTCAACCCAGGTGACGATCGAGGCGGCGAAGTAGAGAACCTTCTCGAGTTCCTTCGGCGCCATGTCGAGCAGGTAGCCGATGCGGCTCGGCACGCCCTTGAAGAACCAGATGTGGCTGACAGGCGCAGCGAGGTCGACGTGGCCCATGCGCTCGCGGCGCACCTTCGAGCGCGTGACCTCGACGCCGCAGCGCTCGCAGACGATGCCCTTGTAGCGGACGCGCTTGTACTTGCCGCAATAGCACTCCCAGTCCTTCGTCGGACCGAAGATGCGCTCGCAGAAGAGCCCGTCCTTCTCGGGCTTGAGCGTGCGGTAGTTGATCGTCTCCGGCTTCGTCACCTCGCCGGAGCTCCAGCTGCGGATCTGCTTGGAGGACGCGAGTGAGATCTCGATGGCGTCGAAGTTGTTGATGTCAATCATGTGCGTTGGCTTTCGCTAGCGGGTGAAACGGGGATAGGTTGCTGCGGGCGCCCTGTGTTTCGAGTGGATCGCGGCGCGCGTGCGGGCAAACGGCGCCGGAGCGGGCGCTTACGTCTCCGCAACGCTGCCCTCGTCGAGGTTCTCGAGCCCATCGAGCTCGAGACCGTCCTCGGCGAGGAGGTCGGCGTCGTTCGGCTCGCCGGCGGAGTCGTCGCCCTCGTCGTCGTCGCTGGCGTCGGGCCGCGGCGTCTCCTCGCCCTCGACCGTCTCGTCTGCAGCGTCGCCCGCGAGCGCGCGCACGCCCGAGAGGTCGATGCCGAGCTCCTCCGCGGCGCGCAGGAGGTCGTCGTCTTCGTCGCGGATCTCGGTCCGCTGGCCCTCCTCGGACACGACGTTCACGTCGAGGGCTAGCGACTGCATCTCCTTGAGCAGAACCTTGAACGACTCGGGGATCGATGGCTCGGCGATGTTCTCGCCCTTGACGATCGCCTCGTACGCCTTCACGCGCCCGACGGTGTCGTCGGACTTGATCGTGAGCATCTCCTGCAGCGTATAGGCGGCGCCGAAGGCCTCGAGCGCCCACACCTCCATCTCGCCGAAGCGCTGGCCGCCGAACTGCGCCTTGCCGCCGAGCGGCTGCTGGGTGACGAGTGAGTACGGCCCCGTCGAGCGCGCGTGGATCTTGTCGTCGACGAGGTGCAGCAGCTTGAGGATGTACATGTAGCCGACGGTGACCTGCTCCTCGAAAGGCTCGCCGCTGCGGCCGTTGAAGAGCGTCATCTTGCCCGAGGCGCGCTCACCCGGACGGCGGCTCTTGTCGACGTCCATGCGGATGCGCCCGCGGTGTTCGTCCTGCCAGCGCACGAGCGCCTCGTCGACGTCCTGCACGGTCGCGCCGTCGAAGACGGGTGTCGACACGTACACGCGTCCGCCGCTGCCGTTGCCGTCGCCGTCCCTGCCGCGGTAGGCGTCGGAGCCGTCGTCGTACCAGCCCTGCGCCGCAGCCCACCCGAGGTGCGTCTCGAGGATCTGCCCGACGTTCATGCGGCTGGGGACGCCGAGCGGGTTGAGAATCACGTCGACTGGCGTGCCGTCCTCGAGGAACGGCATGTCCTGTACGTCGACGATCTTCGAGATCACACCCTTGTTGCCGTGGCGGCCCGCGAGCTTGTCGCCCTCGGAGATCTTGCGCTTCTTGGCGACGAACACGCGCACGAGCTCGTTGACGCCGGGCGCGAGGTCATCGCCGTCGTCGCGGCGGAAGGTCTTGACGTCGATCACTACGCCGCCCTCGCCGTGCGGGACCTTGAGCGAGGTGTCGCGCACCTCGCGCGCCTTCTCCTTGAAGATCGCGCGGATCAGCTTCTCCTCGGCGGTGAGCTCGGTCTCGCCCTTGGGCGTGACCTTGCCGACGAGCAGGTCGCCTGACATGACCTCGGCGCCGACGCGCACGATCCCGCGGTCGTCGAGGTTGCGCAGCGACTCCTCCGAGCGGTTGGGGATGTCGCGCGTGATCTCCTCCTCGCCGAGCTTCGTCGTGCGCGCGTCGACCTCGTATTCCTCGATGTGGATCGAGGTGAGCTCGTCGTCCTGCACGAGGCGCTTGGACAGGATGATCGCGTCCTCGAAGTTGTAGCCCTCCCAGGACATGAAGGCGACCATGAGGTTCTTGCCGAGCGCCATCTCGCCGCGATCGGTGGAGGAGCCGTCGGCGAGCAGCTCGCCCGCTTTGACTTTCTGCCCGGTGCGCACGCGCGGCTTGTGGTGGATGATCGTGCCCTGGTTCGAGCGCATGAACTTCTGCAGCTCGTACTCGCGCTTGCCGCCGTTGGTGGCCTCGACGACGATCTCGTTGGCGTCGACGTAGTCGACGGTTCCCGGCTCCTCGGCGAGCAGCACGTCGCCGGTGTCGAGCGCCGCTCGGCGCTCCATGCCCGTGCCCACGAGCGGCGCGTCGGTCTTGAGCAGCGGGACGGCCTGACGCTGCATGTTGGAGCCCATCAGCGCGCGGTTGGCGTCGTCGTGCTCGAGGAAGGGGATCATCGCGGTCGCGACCGACCAGATCTGCTCGGGCGAGACGTCGACGAGGTCGACGTCTTTGGGGCCGACCGTGAGGTACTGGCCGGCCTGCGTGCGGCAGAGGATGTCGGGGCCCTTCAGGCGCCCGGTTTTGGCGTCGACGGGCGTGTTCGCCTGGGCGATCAGGAGCTCCTCTTCCTGGGTCGCGTCGAGGCGCACGACCTCATCGGTGACGACGCCGTCCTTGACGACACGGTAGGGCGTGGTGACGAAGCCGTACTCGGAGACCTCGGCGAATGACGACAGCGAGCCGATGAGGCCGATGTTCGGACCCTCGGGCGTCTCGATCGGGCACATGCGCCCGTAGTGGGTGGGGTGCACGTCGCGCACCTCGATCGGCGCGCGCTCGCGCGTGAGGCCGCCCGCGCCGAGCGCGGACAGGCGCCGGCGGTGCGTCAGGCCGGCGAGCGAGTTCGTCTGGTCCATGAACTGGCTCAGCTGGCTCGAGCCGAAGAACTCCTTGAGCGCCGCGACGACGGGCCGGATGTTGATGATCGTCTGCGGCGTGATCGTGTCAGCGTCCTCGGTCGTGAGGCGCTCGCGCACGACGCGCTCCATGCGGTAGAGCCCGATGCGGAAGGCCTCCTGGATTAGCTCGCCGACGGTGCGCAGGCGACGGTTGCCGAAGTGCTCGTACTCGTCGAGCCGGTCGGCGACGGGCTCGCGCGGCATGCTCATCGCCTCGGCGGCGTAGTCCTTGATCTCGACCTCGCCGTCCTCGGGGATGCCGAGGCGCTTGGGCAGCAGGACGAGCTCGCGGACGAGCGCGATGATGTCGTCCTTCGTGAGCGTGCGGACGTCGAGGTCCGTTTCTTGCCTGAGGCGCGAGTTGAGCTTGTAGCGCCCGACGCGCGTGAGGTCGTAGCGCTTGGGGTCGAAGAACAGCTGGTTGAGCAGCGTGCGCGCGTTCTCGACGGTTGGCGGCTCGCCCGGGCGCTGCTTCTTGAACAGCTCGATCAGCGCGCCGTCTTCGCTGCGCGTGACTTCAGTATCGGCCTCGATCGTGTTGCGGATGTAGAGCGAGTTGTCGAACAACCGCAGGATCTCCTCGTCGCTCGCGTAGCCCATCGCGCGCAGCAGCACGGTGACGGGGAGCTTGCGCTTGCGGTCGATGCGGACGAAGACCTTGCCCTTCTTGTCGATCTCGAGCTCGAGCCACGAGCCGCGCGCGGGCATGAGGTTTGCGATGAAGACCTGCTTCTCGCGGTCCTTGGGCTCCATCAGGTACGCCCCCGGAGAGCGCACGAGCTGCGTCACGACGACGCGCTCGGTGCCGTTGATGACGAACGTGCCGCGGTCGGTCATCCAGGGGAAGTCGCCCATGAACACGGACTGCTCGCGGATCTCGCCGGTCTCGCGGTTGATGAACGCGACGGTGATCGTCAGCGGGCGCGCGTACGTGAGGTCCTTCTCGCGGCACTGCTCGAGCGAGGCGACGGGCTCGTCGAACGTGAACTCGCCGAACTGGACCGCGAGGTTCCCCGTGTAGTCCTCGATCGGCGAGATGTCGTCGATCGTCTCGCGCAAGCCACCCTTGGCCGGATCGGTCAGCCACGCGAACGAGCGGCGTTGGATGTCTATGAGATTGGGGACGTCGACGGTCTTCTTAAGGCGCGCGAAGCTCCTGCGCGTCCGAACGGCGTCTGCAGCGGCCAAGAAACGACTCCTTCTGGAGGGCGAGGAACGGGCGAGGACCGCGCCCGAGAGCGCGACCATCCAAGATAGCACAGGCCAGCGACACCCTAGGGGCCGCTGGCGCTCACGGACCCCGCCCTCGAAACCCCGCGTATGTGGCGCGGGCTCGTGCACCTCGGGCGGCTGCGGCTATTGGCCAGCGCATGGCACTTTACCGGAAAAACGGAGATTTTGTTAGGCCCAGGTAAAGACGCGGCTTCGCTGTCGCGCAAGCCTTGCTCGGCGCGGGCGCTACGCGATTGCGCAGCTAGCGCCTCGCGGCGGACGCGCTCACGCCAATCGTCGGGCGTACATCAGCTGGGCGCACATCGCGGCAACCGGGCGCACATCAGCGAGGCGCGGGTACATCTGAAGGGACACTCGACGCGAGGAGACTGCGATGGCAACAGTCAGCGTCCGCTACATCGTCGACGACGGCGACGCGGCGGGCGACTTCTACTGCAACGCGCTCGGGTTCCGCGAGGAGATGCGCCCGGCGCCGACGTTTGCGATGCTCAGCCGTGGAGACCTGCGTCTCGCGCTGAGCGCGCCGAGCGGAGCGGGCGGCGGAGGGCAGAGCATGCCCGACGGGCGCCGGCCTGAGCCAGGAGGATGGAACCGGTTCATGCTCGAGGTCGACGATCTCGAGCGGGTAGTAGGCGAGCTGCGCAAGACGGGAGCGCGATTCCGTAACGACATCGTCACGGGCGTCGGCGGTAAGCAGATCCTCGTTGAGGATCCCTCGGGCAATCCGATCGAGCTGTTCGAGCCGACCTTGCCGGAGGCCGCGCTCGAGGCCGATCCTAAGGCCGCTTCTTCGACATCCACGCGCGCCCACGGGCAGCGTGCTCGCGCGTTGGGGCGAAGGCGCGGGCGCAAGCAGGCGCTTGGGCGCGTGGCCGCGTGGGCGCTCGCGCGCATGCGGCGCGGCGCGGGTGGGCGCGTGTGCGCGCGCCGGGCGCGCGCAGCATCTCGATCGAGACTCAAACCTGCGGCGAAACCCAGCCCGCGACGAGTGCGCTCACGGCGCCCAGCGGGCGCAGGCCTGCGCGCGTCCTCAGGCGCGGCTGCCACGAGTATTGCCGGTACGGTGGCGGTCGTGCACCTGGTGGAGCTCGAGGAGGTGACGGACGAGCAGTGGGCGGAGATCATCGGCGACGAGATCGAGCCCTGGGGAGGCGGCGTCGGCGAACGGATGAGCTGGCGAGAGAAGGAGTGGTATGTGGCGGCTGAGAGCTGGGACGACACGTTGGCGGCACTCGCGGGTGCGACAGTCGCGGGCGTGGACGTCGAGGGCGACGGCAGCTTTGATGTGCTCGGCATCGGCGGCGTGTTCGTCCGGGCGAGCAAGCGCGGGCACGGTCTCGCCCTCCTGGTGTTGAAAGAGCTTCTCAGGCGAGCGGAGGAGGACACCTCGGGCGTCGACCGCGCGATGCTCTTCTGCCGCCCGCACCTGACGGGGCTGTACAGAAAATTCGGCTTCCGGGAGATCGAGGCGCCGGTGTGGGCTGAGCAGCCTGATGGCAGGGTCGAGATGCCGATGCCGGCTATGTGGCGCGCACTCGCAGAGGTCGCGCAATGGCCGGCCGGAAGGGTCGACTTGCGCGGCCTCCCGTTCTAGCTCGGGCGACTCGGGCTGGGTTCGGCGACGGCCCCTCGCTCCAAGCGACGCCTGGCCCGCCCGGGAAAGGGCGGAGGTCCCGCCGAGGTGTCACACGCCGCTTCCCGGCGGGATCCGCGAAGCGCTACTTGAACTCGACGGTCGCGCCCGCCTCCTCGAGTTCCTGTTTGAGCTTGTCGGCCTCCTCTTTTTCGAGACCCTCCTTGACGGGCTTGGGAGCCTCGTCGACAAGCGCCTTCGCCTCTTTGAGGCCGAGGCCGGTCGCGGCACGGACGACCTTGATCACCTGGATCTTCTTGTCGCCGGACGCCACAAGTACGACGTCGACGGTGCCCGCTTCTTCTTCCGCCTCGCCGCCTCCGTCGCCGCCGCCCGCTGCGGGTGCGGCGACCGGGGCTGCGACGGCGGCTGCGGACACGCCGAACTCCTCCTCGAGCGCCTTGATTCGCTCAGCGAGCTCGAGGACCGAGATGCTCTTCAGCTCGTCGATCCACTCTTGCGTGCTCGTTGCCATCTTCTATTCCTCCTTGGTCGGATTCGCATCGGCGGCGGCGTCGGGCTCTGCCTGCGCCGAAGCGTCCGCCTGTTTGTCGTCGTCTTCTGCCGGCTCTGCCGGCGTAGCCTCCTCGACCGCAGGCGCCTCGTCGGCGTCTGCAGCGACTGCCTCTGGGGTATCGGCGGGCGCCTCCTGCGAATGCTCGCCCGCGGCCTCGCCGGTCTCCGGCGCCTCGGCCGCAGCGTCTTCGGTCTCCGGCTCCTCGGCCGCGGCCCCATCGGCGGCCGCGGCGGTCTCATCGGCGGCGGGAGCCTCGGCCGGAGGACCTGCGGAGGCCGCGGGAGCCTGCTCAGCCGCAGCCTGCTCAGCCGCAGCCTCATCGGCCACCGCCTCCTCGGCCACCGCCTCCTCGGCCACCGCCTCCTCGGCCGCAGCCTCCTCGGCCGCAGCCTCAGCCGCGGGCTTCGCAGCGGCAGCCTCCTCGGCCACGGCCTCCTCGGCGCCGGCAGGGGCCTCGCCGGCGGGGATCTCACCGGACTCCTTCTTGTCGCGGACCTGGCCGAGCGCGGAGGCGAGGCCGCCGATGAGAGCAGAGAGCGTGCGGACGACGCCGGAGATGGGCGAGGCGACGACGGCGACGAGCTGGCCGTAGAGGACTTCGCGCGAGGGCAAGCGGGCGAGCGCGCGGATCTGCTCGACGTCGATGACGGCGCCGTCCATGAGGCCGCCCTTGAAAGGAAGGAGCTGGGTTGCACGAGCGTAGTCGGCGATGGCCTTGGCGGCCGTGGCGGCGTCACCGCGGACGAATGTGAGCGCGGTGGGACCTTCGAGATAGTCCTTGAGCGTCGCAGCGCCGGCGTCGTCGGCGGCGCGTTCGGTCAGCGAGTTCTTGACGACTTTGAAGGTCGCGTCGGCGTCGCGCAGCTTGGCGCGCAGCTCCGCGATCTGAGGCACGCTGATGCCGCGATAATCGACGGCGAAGACCGCGTGTGACTCGTCTATGTGGGCGGCGATCTCGGCGATCGCAGCTGTCTTCTGCTCTCGGTTCATTGGGCTCCTGTCCAGGTCTTACGCGCCGGACGGCGTCGCTGCCGGGGGTCTCTGGTGGCCGTCGGTGTCGTCTACGCGGCGGGCGCTGCCGCCTCCTCGGTGATGTCGCGGGTGCGCGTGGCATCGACCTTCACGCCGGGGCCCATCGTAGAGGCCATGGTGATCGTGCGCAGGTAGCGTCCTTTGGCAGCCGAAGGCTT